>CXWL01009171.1_pt1 | contig 18619 bp, 15 predicted proteins | sample 590931 | NCBI WGS metagenome assembly CXWL01 (sample SAMEA3498368, study PRJEB10139) | groundwater metagenome | biome: water well; material: biofilm material | place: Germany | collected 2015-04-27 | reverse complement strand
AAAGTCATCAGCACCACCACCGCTGCCTTGGAATGCCACTCGAAACCAAACCACATCACTGCAATCGGGGCCACCGCCACCAGCGGGATGGTGCTGGTGAGCGAGGCCAGCGGCAGCAGACCGCGCTGCAGAAAGGGCAGGCGGTCAATCGCCACCGCCACGCCAAAACCCGCGCCACAACCCACGGCCCAGCCAATCAACACCGCCTTGAGCACGGTCTGCACAAAGTCACCCCACAGCACCGCGCCGTGCAGCGCCATGGACTCGATGATGGCCAGCGGTGGCGGCAACAACACTTTCGGCACGTTGAAGGCGACCACCAGCAGTTGCCAGAAATACACCACCCACAATCCGAACACGGCCGCCGTCGCCATGCCCACCCAGCGGTCACCCTCCAGATTGGCCAGTCGGCGGATTGACAACACCGCCAAGCCCGCCACCAGCAGCGTGTTCAGCCAGAACCAGACATCCGGCTCGGCCAGTGCACGGGCCGGGGGCAGTTGCGCCAGCAACAGGCCGCCCAGCGCCGCCGCCGCCACCCAGGCCAGTGCCAGCAAGTTGGGGCGCTTCATGTTTGGCTCCGGTTGCGCAGCACCATCCGCTCCACACCGGCCACGGCCGCGGTCAGCGTAAGACCCAACAGGGCCGACATCACCAGGGCCGACCAGATTTGCACCGTGTTGCCGTAATAGGAGCCGGTGAGCAGCCGCGCGCCCAAACCGGCTTGTGCACCGGTGGGCAACTCGGCCACCATGGCCCCCACCAAACCGGCCGCGATGCCCACGCGCAGGGCCGGAAACAGATACGGCAAGGCGGCGGGCAGACGCAGCAACCACAGCGCCTGCCAGCGTGAGGCCGCGTAGGTGTAAAGCATCTCGGTCTCGATGCGCTGCGGCGAGCGCAGGCCCTGCACCATCGCCACCGTGACCGGGAAGAAACACAGGTACATGGCAATCACCGCCTTGGGCGCCACGCCTTGGAAGCCCAGGCTGCCCAGGATCACCAGCACGATGGGCGCAATCGCCAGCACCGGCACGGTTTGCGAGGCCACGATCCAGGGCAGCAGCGCGCGGTCCAGCGTGCGCGAATGCACGATCGCCACCGCCAGCAGCAGCCCCAGCGCCGTGCCCATAACGAAGCCCCACAACGTGGACTCACCAGTGACAGCCACATGGAACAGCAGGTTGCGCGGCGAATCGATGGGCCAGCCGCTCAGGCTGGCCCACAAGTCGGCAGCCACCTGATGCGGTGCGGGTAACACCGGGCGCTCCATGCTCAGAGTAGCGGCCAGCAGGTCTTGCCAGCTCCAGGGTTGGTCGGCGGGCAACACCCGCTCGATGGCACCCTGCGCATTCATGGCCCAGGCGCCGACATACCACAGCAGCAGCACCGCCAACAGCACAACCAACACCGGCGCGCCTTGCAGGCGCAAACGCTGCCAGGAGGCGCGCCAGGCGGACGTCTTCATGCGTGACCTTCCGCCAGGGCCTCACGCACCTCGTGTGCCACGGCCATGAAGTCGGCACTGTCGCGCAGGCCCAAGTGCCGCTCGTCAGGCAACGACGACTTGATCACCTTGACGATGCGCCCAGGCCGCGGCGACATCACCACGATGCGGGTCGACAAGTACACCGCCTCGGCAATCGAGTGCGTGACAAACACCACCGTGCGGCGCTCGCGCTGCCACAGTTGCTGCAACTGCTCGTTCAGGCGGTCGCGGGTGATCTCGTCCAGCGCGCCAAAGGGCTCGTCCATCATCAACAGCCTAGGCTCGAAGGACAGCGCGCGCGCGATCGACACGCGCTGCTGCATGCCACCCGAGAGCTGCCAGGGGTACTTTTTCTCAAAGCCGGTCAGGCCCACGCGCGCCAAATGCTCCAGGGCAGTGGCTTTGGCCTCGTCGCGCGAGCGCCCCATGATCTGCAGCGGCAGCGTCACGTTGGCCAGCACCGTGCGCCAGGGAAACAGCGCCGGTGCCTGAAACACATAGCCGTAAGCCCGCGCCAAGCGCGCCTCGTGCGGGCTGACACCGTTGATCAGTACCTGGCCGGCACTGATGGATTCCAGATCGGCAATCACNNGGCGCGTCGGTGGCCTGGTAGATCACGCTGGCCTTGCGCACCTCCACCGCCAGTCGCTCGCCCGACGCGCGAGGGGCGGCAGACGAACCGGGCAACGCGGACTGTGAATTCATGGAACGAGGGAGTGGTTGATGCGCAGCAAGGCGACAAAACTAACCAAATGGTCAGGTTATTCTAGCGGCCAGCGTGGCCTGGGCGCCTGCGTGAAAACCCGTGCCCAGATGCACGCGCACCGCGCCCTACAATCGCCGCAATCAGGGAAAGATGTATGGGAAAAATTGCTTCAGTGGTGATCCTGACCGCCGTGCTGTCAGCCTGCGGCGGTGGCAGCGGCGGCGGCACCGCCACGCCCGGCCCGGCTGACCCCGTACCCACCACCCCGACCTACCTTGAACCCCCCATTGCCGCATCGGCCAGTGTGGCACAACAATGCGCCACGCCACGCCCGGCCGGCATCCTAGACCCCTACAGCGGCCAACCCTACGGCGACGTGCAGGGTTCCCTCACCACCGAGAAGCTCTGGATTCGTGGCTTCGTCGATGAAACCTACCTTTGGTACAACGAGGTCGTGCCGCAAGACCCGTCACTGTTCACCCTTGGTGCCACGGCGCCCTATGTGGACCCGTCGGACAACAGCCGCGGCATGATCGAGCTGAAGACCAACTTCGATGTGGTCGACACCTACTTCAACAGCCAACGCACGCTGCAACTCACCGCCTCGGGCAAACCCAAGGACAGCTTCCACTTCACCTACGCCACCAGCGAGTGGCTGGCGCAGTCCGACTCGGGCAGCAGCATGGGCTTTGGATTTCAAGTCGAGTTGATTGCCAGCCACCGGCCACGCCATGTGGTGGTGGCCTACACCGAGCCGGGCTCCGCTGCGCAAGCCAACGGCTTGTTGCGCGGCGCCAAGTTTGTCAGCATCAACGGCGTCGACGTGGTCAACGGCGAGCCCGACATGCTCAACGAAGGCCTGTTCTCGCCCACCGAGGGCAAGCTCTATACCTTCGAGGTGTTGGACCCCGGCAGCAACACACCCCGAACCTTCAGCATGACCGCCGCCAGCGTCACCTCGACACCGGTGCAGAACGTGCGCACCTTGGCCGCCCCGTACGAGCGGGTCGGGTACATGCAGTTCAACGACCACATCGCCACCTCCGAGGCGCAGTTGATTGCCGCCGTGTGGCAACTCAAAGCGACCAACGCCGGCGCCGGCATCACCGACCTGGTGCTGGACCTGCGCTACAACGGCGGGGGCTACCTCGACATTGCCAGCGAGCTGGCCTACATGGTGGCAGGCTCCGCCGCCACGGCCGGCAAGACGTTTGAGAAGACCAGCTACAACGACAAGAACCCGTTTGGCGCGAGCGCGGCGAACGCGAGCGTTCCCTTCCTGCGTGTCTCGCAAGGTTTCTCGACCAGCTACGGCCAAGCCCTGCCGCAGTTGGGCCTGCCGCGCGTGTTTGTCATCACCGGCCGGGGTACTTGCTCGGCCAGCGAGGCCGTCATCAACGGCCTGAGCGGCATTGGCATCGAGGTGATCCTGATCGGCGACACCACCTGCGGCAAGCCCTATGGCTTCTACCCCGAAGACAACTGCGCCGTGACCTACTTCACGGTCCAGTTCAAAGGCGTCAACCACCTCGGTTTTGGTGACTATGCCGATGGTTTTGTACCCGGCGGCAACGGCAGCCCGGCCAACCATCTCAAGGGCTGCGTGGTGGCCGATGACTTCAGCAAGGCGCTGGGCGACCCGGCCGAGGCACGCCTGGCCGCCGCCCTGCAATACCGCGACAGCGGCACCTGCCCGGCCAAGGCTGCGTCGGCCCAGCGCAGTGCCTCGGTGGCCGTGTCAGGCCTGCCACTACGCGGACGTTCGCCCTTGCGCGAAAACCGCTTCTTGTTGCCCAAGACGCGTCGCTAACGACGCGCTGTTTGACTTGCCGCGACCTTGAGTCGGTCATGTCTCTGGTCTCGTCATTGCGAGCGTAGCGCTACCAGAGCCCCGTCATTGCGAGCGCAGCGCGGCAATCCATCGTTGTGGGCACATCCACCGTGGATTGCCACGCTTCGCTCGCAATGATGACCAAGAGGCGGCTGCAAGTGCAACGGCGTTCGTCATGACGGGGACAGGCGTTTAGTGGCCCGCGCCGTATAGTCGCCGCTGAACGAAACGTGGAGCCATGCTGCCGATCTGGAAGAAACCGATCTCGATTGAAGCGCTTGTCCAAGCGCACGTGAACACCACCGTCGAGCACCTCGGCATCGAGTTCCTGGCCGTCGGCGAGGACACCATCACCGCGCGTGTGCCAGTGAACCGCCGCACCATCCAGCCCTATGCCCGGTCCGTTGCCGCAGGCTACTCAGCCTGCGATTGCGCCAGCTTCTCGCTCTTCCAGTACACGTCGTCACCCACCGAGCCATCAGTGCGGTGCCGGTTGAGCACGCGCGCCAGCACGAACATCAAGTCGCTCAGACGATTGAGGTATTGGCGCGGCGTGTCTTTGAGCGGCTCCTGCGCTTCCAGCGCCACCACCGCGCGCTCGGCACGGCGCGCCACGGTGCGGCAGACATGGGCGATGGCGGCACCGCGCGTGCCTGCTGGCAGGATGAACTCTTGCAACCGTGGCAAGGCTGCGTTGTGCAGCGCCAGCGCGTCATCCAATGCCAGCACCGCTTCGGGCTTGAGTAACTCGAAGCCAGGAATCGACAACTCACCACCCAGGTTGAACAACTGGTGCTGAATCTCCACCAGCAGCGTGCGCACCGGCTGCGGCATGGCTTCGCACAGCAGGACGCCGATGTTGGAGTTGAGTTCGTCCACGTCGCCCAGCGCATGAATGCGCAGGCTGTTCTTGGCGACCCGGGTGTTGTCGCCCAGGCCGGTGGTACCGTTGTCGCCAGTGCGCGTGGCAATTTGTGTCAGTCGTTGTCCCATGGGGCAATCCTAGTCAGTTGGGGTCAGAGCACGTTTGCTACGCAAAGTGATCTGACCCGCAAAGTCTCAGGATTATCCCCGCCGCAAGTCGTAAACTGAATGCCCTTGATTGGAGCCTGCCCATGAACGTTGCCACCGACGCGCAGCACCTGCTGCCCGAGATTCACCAACGCGCCGTGCCGGGAGCCGCCCTTGACGCCCTGAAGGCGCATTTTGGTGAGCGCTGCTCCACCGCGCTGGTGGTGCGCGAGCAGCACGGGCGTGACGAGTCCTCGTTTGAAGTACCGCCGCCGGACGCCGTGGTGTTTGCCGAATCCACCGCCGACGTGGCCAGGGCGGTCCAGATCGCGGCGGAGCATCGGGTGCCGGTGATCGCCTTTGGTGTTGGCTCGTCGCTGGAGGGGCATTTGCTGGCGGTGCAGGGCGGCATCAGCATCGATGTCAGCCGCATGAACCAAATCCTCTCGGTCAACGCCGACGACCTGACCGTCACCGTGCAGCCGGGCGTGACGCGCAAACAACTCAACGACGAGATCAAGAGCACCGGGCTGTTTTTCCCGATCGACCCCGGCGCCGACGCCAGCATCGGCGGCATGGCCGCCACCCGCGCCAGCGGCACCAATGCCGTGCGCTACGGCACCATGCGCGAGAACGTGCTGGCCCTTGAAGTCGTCACCGCCAGCGGCGAGGTGATCCGCACCGGTACGCGCGCCAGGAAGAGTGCCGCCGGTTACGACCTGACACGCCTGCTGGTCGGCAGCGAGGGCACCTTGGGCGTGATCACCGAGCTGACCGTCAAGCTGTATCCGCTGCCGGAGGCGATTCTTGCCGCCATCTGCTCGTTCCCCAGCATCGAGGCCGCCGTGCGCAGCACCATCCAGATCATCCAGATGGGCATTCCGATTGCCCGCGTGGAACTGATCGACGCGCATACCGTACGCATGGTCAATCAGTACGCCAAGCTCGGTCTGCGCGAGGAGCCGCTGTTGTTGATGGAATTTCACGGCTCGCCAGCCAGCGTGAAGGAGCAGGCCGAACTGGTGCAGGAGATTGCCACCGAGCACGACGGCAACGCCTTCGAATGGGCCACGACGCCCGAGGAGCGCACCCGGTTGTGGACGGCGCGGCACAACGCCTACTTTGCCGCCATCCAGTCCAAACCGGGTTGCCGCGCCATCTCGACCGATACCTGCGTGCCGATCTCGCGCCTGGCCGACTGCCTGCTGGACTCGATCGCCGAGGCCGACGCCACCGACCTGCCCTATTTTCTGGTCGGCCACGTGGGCGACGGCAATTTTCACTTTGGTTACCTGATCGACCCGGCCAAACCGCAGGAACGCGTGGTCGCCGAAAAGCTCAACCACCAGTTGGTCAGCCGCGCGCTGGCGCTGGGCGGCACCTGCACCGGTGAACACGGCGTGGGTCTGCACAAGATGGACTTTCTGGTGACCGAGACCGGCGCCGGCGCCATCGCCATGATGCGCGCCATCAAGCACGCGCTGGACCCGCACAACATCATGAATCCGGGCAAGATTTTCGCCCAACAGGCGCTTGGCTGAATCACCTGGACCGACCAAGACCTTGTTGTTTGACTAACCACCAACCTAGTGTTTCCCCCAAGATCACCGAGTTACCGTTGAGAAACGTGGGTTTACCCGGTGGAGCGGCTCGCTTCCCTGATCTAGACTGAACTGTTGTTTGACTACATTCGCTGTACCTTCGGCGGAACCAGATCGTGCAACACGTTCAAATCTAACAGGAGACGATTCATGGATTTCCGACGAATTTGCAGCGCCGCCTTGCTCGCTTGCGCGTGCTGGGGTGCCACGCTGGCGCAGGCCGCGATCAACCCCAACCAGCTTGGCGCGCGATACGACGCCACCAAGACCAACGTCAGCTTCAAGGTCTATTCGAGCCGCGCCACGCGCATCGAGCTCTACTTGTACAGCAGCGCTTCGGGCACGCAGGAAAAACGCACCCGGGTGATGGTCAAGGGCGCCGGCAACGTCTGGAGCTTGAGTATTCCGGTAACCACCCTGAACAGCTACGGCGTGGTCGGCACCGTGTATTACGGCTACCGCGCCTGGGGTCCGAACTGGCCCTACAGCACCACCTGGACCAAGGGCACGGCGACAGGCTTTGTCAGCGATGTGGACGCCGCCGGCAACCGCTTCAACCCCAACAAGTTGCTGAGTGACCCCTACGCGCTGGAACTGAGTCACGACCCCGTGACCGTGACCATGCCCAATGGCACCGTGTATGCCAGCGGCGCCTTGTACCGCAACCTCGATACCGGATCGGTCGCACCCAAGGGCATCGTGCTGGCGGGCGACACCCAGTTGATCGGCACCAAGCCCACGCGCGCGCTCAAGGACGACATCGTCTACGAGGTGCATGTACGCGGCCTAACCCGCAACGACGCCGGCATCAACGCCCTGTACCGCGGCACCTACAAGGGCGCCGGCCTGAAAGCGGCCTACCTGGCCAGCCTGGGCGTGACCGCGGTGGAGTTCTTGCCGGTGCAGGAAACGCAGAACGACACCAACGATGCCGACCCCAACTCGGACACCGGCGACAACTACTGGGGCTACATGACGCTGAACTACTTTGCCCCGGACCGCCGCTTTGCCTACGACAAGACCGCCGGTGGCCCAACACGTGAGTTCAAGGAAATGGTCAAGGCCTTCCATGACCAGGGCATCAAGGTACTGATCGACGTGGTCTACAACCACACCGGCGAGGGCGGCGCCTGGAACCCGGCCGACCCGACCACCTACAACCTGTACGGCATGCGTGGCCTGGACAACCCGGTTTACTACAGCCTGACCACCGACAAGCAGTCCTCGTGGGACAACACCGGCGTGGGTGGCAACTACAACACCCACAACCCGGTGGCGCAGAACCTGATTGTGGATTCGCTCGCCTACTGGCGCGACACCCTGGGCGTGGACGGTTACCGCTTTGATCTGGCCTCGGTGCTGGGCAACACCTGCGAACACGGTTGCTTCAACTTCGACAAGATGGACCCGGCCAACGCGCTCAACCGCATCGTGAACGAGCTGCCACCGCGCCCCGCTGCCGGCGGCAGCGGCGTGGACCTGATTGCCGAGCCCTGGGCCATTGGCGGCAATTCTTACCAGGTGGGCGGCTTCCCCAGCGGCTGGGCCGAGTGGAACGGCATCTACCGCGACACCGTGCGCAAGGCGCAAAACAAACTTGGCTCCGAGGTGATCACCACCGGCCAACTGGCCAGCCGCTTTGCCGGCTCCAGCGACCTGTATGGCGACGACGGCCGCAAGCCCTGGCACTCGGTCAACTTCATCACCGCGCACGATGGTTTCACCCTCAAGGACTTGTACAGTTGCAACGGCAAGAACAACAACCAGGCCTGGCCCCTTGGCCCGAGTGACGGTGGCGACGATAACAACAACAGTTGGGACCAGGGCAGCATCGCCAGCAACCAACGCCAGGCAGCGCGCACCGGGCTGGCGCTGATGATGGTGTCGGCCGGCGTGCCGATGCTGGTGGGCGGTGACGAAGCGCTGCGCAGCCTGAACTGCAACAACAACCCCTACAACCTGGACTCCAGCGCCAACTGGCTCAATTGGAGCTGGAACGCCGATCAGAGCAACTTCCAGGCTTTTGCCAAAGGCATGATCAGCTTCCGCAAAGCGCATGCGGCGCTGCGCCCGACCAACTTTTACGCCGGCAACGACAACAATGGCAACGTGATGGAGCAAGTGCGCTGGTTCAAGCCCAACGGGGCGCAGGCCGATGCCGCTTACTTCAACGACCCGGCCAACCACGCCATCGCCTGGCGCGTCGATGGCAGCGAGTTGGGCGACAGCACCTCCGCCATTTACGTGGCCTACAACGCCTGGAGCGGCCAGGTCAACTTCACCCTGCCCTGGCCCGGCAATGGCAAGAGCTGGTACCGCAGCACCGACACCTGCGCCTGGGCCGAAGGCGCCACCCAGGTGCGCGCGGCAGGTGCGGAAGACCCGATTGGTGGCGAGAATACGGTCTACGGCTTGTGTGGCAGGGGGGCGCTGGTGCTGATCGCCAAGTAGCGCCCGGACGGCCACGCATAGGAGGCTCGTCATAGCGGTGGCAGCCGGCACCAAGGACCGTCATTGCGAACACATCGAGGCAGCAACGGCCGTCATTGCGAGCGCAGCGCGGCAATCCATGTCCGCGGCGCCACGCTCACAATGACGCATCTGACATCGTGTAACGCAGCCAGCCGGCTCAACACATGGGGCGTCCGTCATGAAGTTTCTATTCACACTGTTGTTGCTGGCACTGCTCGGTTGCGGAGCCAGTCAACCGGCCGACGAGGCCGCGTTGGCACAGATCAGCAAGGCGGCGTCTGCTACACGCTTGGCGGCTGTTCCCCCGGCCATCACGGCCACTGCATTCCTGGACTGGGCCGAACGCAGTTTCTCGACCTACTTTCCCAGCCCTGCGCAGAACGTGGCCCTGAGTGGCTTTGTGCTGCGTTACTACGCCGGCAGCTTGATCTACCTGGGCGTGCGCGACGATGGCAACATCTACGCACTGGGGCCGGTTACCGAGAACCAGGTGGTGACCCTGGGCAAACTGGCGGACTTCGCCTGTCTGGTCGCCACCTGCCTGCCGCCCGAGCCAGCCCCCACGGGCAATGTGGTAGGCCTGAGTGGCATCGCCGCCTGGGACGCGCTGGCGGCCGACCAGAAGGCGCGCGTCAATACCAGCATGCGCAGCTTTTTTCTGCACCAATCGGTCGGTGGTGATCTGGAGGACGGCGCGCAAGCCATTGGCTACAAGTTCGAATACGCCGACAGCCGCGCCACCAACCTGGCTTCGGGACTCAACGGCGGCTTGTTCTCTTCCAGCAATGGCGACCCCATCGGCAAGGTGGCCGAATTTCGCGCCATGGCGCTGGCCAACCGCAACGGCTTGGGCGTGGCGATCATGAAGTTTGGTTACGCCGACATCGTTGCCGACAAGTTGGCCGACGCGCAAAGCGACTACCTGGCCGCCGTCACCGCGCTCAAGGCGCAGGGCGTGCGGGTGTTGCACGTCACGCCGCCGCTGGTCTACAACGCGCCGGACGAGAACACACCCAAGCTACAAATGCGCACTTGGATGCTCAGCACCTTTGCGCAAGACACCACCTTTGACCTGCAAGACCTGGCCAGCACCGACTCCACCAGCGGCGCACGCTGCGAACGCGGTGGCGCCTGGGAGATCTGCGACGCAGTACGCTCCACCGCCACCTGCCCCAGTTTGAACCAGGGCGTGGACGCCCCCGCGGGCCAAGGCCACCTGTGCTTCAACCCGCACGCGCAACGCTTCGCCAGGGCCTTTCTCTATGCGATTTACCGCGCGCAGTTGTAGTGCGTCAGTACGCGGGGGCCACTTCCCTGCACGCCGCTACTTACCAAGACCTTCAAGGTGCAAGCGATCAAAGCCCGTCATTGCGAGCGCAGCGCGGCAATCCATGGTGACGACGCGCGGAGGTGGATCGCCACGCTGCGCTCGCGATGACGAGGTGATCGCATCCAACCGAGTGGTGGCTTGCAACTGCTGCTGGCTTGCGGCCGTCCCGGATTGCAGTCAGGCTTGACAGTTGAATCGCACTCAAGCCAAGAACCCGCCGCAGCAATTTGTTCGGTCAGTAGAATGGCCGAACAAGCTGCCGAGTTTGGGCACACTTTTATCAGGGAGCGGGCATGCCAATCTCGAGAGACACCAAGCCGAGCAACAGTTCTGGCGGGGTCCTTCGAATGCGTCCCGCCGAGGCGTATCTGGCTTCATTGCAGGCCGAAAGGTCGACATCGTGTTAAATGTCATGCGCAACGATTGCGATTTCACCAAGCTGCTGGCGTATCTCCACCGCGTCCCATCCCTCTCGGCGGCTATAGGGAAGGGACAGTTTGAAAACGGTAATTGGTGGGTCAAGTTCTCACTGAACGTCGCGCACCCATTAGCGTGGAACGTTGTGCAAGAACTCGGCTGTGTACTCAACTATGTTTCGCTTGAAGAGCGTTTGCCCACTGTGTTCATGCCAGTTTCGCCGGCCCCCTATCTGAACGGCGGACCGGCGGACTTTCTTTCATGGGTGATTGAATCCAAAGAGCCATCGTTCAAACCGGACACTGCGGCCGAATGGCTCGAAGGGCGCCTCCCGAGGCCAGTAGAAGACCCAGATCAATGGGAGTCTGCATGACACTTAACATTTTGCTCGTCGCGGACGCGCAGCAGCAGGTTACCGCTTCGCGGCGCTTGTTGCATGCCGGACAGCGTCAACCTTAGGCGTCGCAAAATGACCTACGACACCGGCCTTGCCCAGCGCGTCCGCGAGGCCCTCGAAGACAGACCCGGACTATCGGAGCGTGCGATGTTCGGTGGCTTGGCATTCCTGGTCGACGGCAAGATGTTCGTTGGAGTCCAAGACTCAATCTTGATGGCCAGAATTGGGCCTGAACGCCACGAAGACGCTTTGGCTGTTCCTCACGTCCGTGAGATGGATTTCACTGGCCGCCCCATGAGGGGATATGTCTACATCGACCCGCCGGGACTTCGCGAAGACAAAGACTTGAAGGCGTGGGTACAGTGGTGCGTGAGCTATGTTTCAGCACTGCCGGCCAAGAAGCCCAAGGCAAGCAGAAAGTGAGGCCTCCGGTTACGACGCGCGGGAGCCAACCCCTATGCGCCCCTACTGATCGAGGTTCTCCAAAACGCATGAATCCAAGCCCGTCATTGCGAGGAGGCGTAGCCGACGCGGCAATCCAACTGGGCACGCCAGCATGGATCGCCACGGCCTGTCGGCCTCGCGATGACGGGGCTGGAACCTCAATGGCTGGTGTCATCAATCAATCGGCCCCCGCCACCACCCGCAGCACCTCGTCGCCATAGGCTTCGAGCTTCTTGGCGCCGATGCCGCTGATGCCCTGCAAGTCGTCGCGTGACTCGGGCGCGCGTTGCGCAATCGCCGCCAGCGTGGCGTCGTGGAAGATCACATAAGCCGGCAGATTGTGCTCGCGCGCCACCTCGGCGCGCCAGGCCTTGAGCGCCAGGTAACGCTGTTCGCCCTGGGCATCAAGTTCCAGCGGCGCCTTGACCGCGCCGGCCTTGGCACCCATGGTCTTGCTCGACTTGGCAGACCGTGCCTTGGGCGCGGACACCGACTCGCGCAGCGACACCGGCACTTCGCCCTTGAGCACGGCACGCGACGCATCGGTGAGCTGCAGCGTGTTGAAAGCCTGCCCGTCCACCGACACCGCGCTGATGGCAATCAGTTGGCGCAACACGCCACGCAACTGCTGCTCGCTGAAGGCCGCGCCAATACCAAAAGTGCTCAAGCGCTCATGGCCAAACTGGGTCACCTTGTCGGTCTGTTTGCCACGCACGATGTCCATGATGTGCCCGGCGCCAAAGCTGATGCCGCTGGCCTGCTGCACGCGGTAGATGGTGCTGAGCAGCTTGCGCGCGGCATCGGTGCCGTCCCACACCGCTGGCGGCTGCAGGCAGTTGTCGCAGTTACCACAGGGCTCCGACGCTTCACCAAAATAGGCCAACAGTCGCACCCGGCGGCAGTCGGTCGCCTCAGCCAGGCCCAACAAGGCATCGAGCTTGCCGCGCAGGCCCTGCTTGAACACCTCGCCTGCGGGGCTCTCGTCGATCATGCGGCGCTGATTCACCACATCCTGCAAACCATAGGCCATCCAGGCATTGGCGGCCAGGCCGTCGCGCCCGGCGCGGCCGGTTTCCTGGTAATAACCTTCCAGGTTCTTGGGCATGTCCAGGTGCGCCACAAAACGNNTCCACCCGTTTGCGCGACTGGCAGTAGACGATGCCGGCGTCACCCGCATGTTCATTGCCGATGAAACGCAGCAGTTGCTGCGTGGCGTCTTTCTTCTCGACAATGGTGTAGCGGATATTGGGCCGGTCGAAACTGCTAACGAAGGTGCGCGCCTGCTCCAATTGCAAGCGCTCGACGATGTCCTCGCGGGTCACCGCGTCGGCGGTGGCGGTCAGCGCAATCCGCGGCACGCGGGCGTAGCGCTCATGTAAGACCGTTAACGCACGGTACTCGGGGCGGAAGTCGTGACCCCACTGGCTGACGCAATGCACCTCGTCAATGGCGAACAGGCTCAGCTTGCCGCGCTCTTGCATCGAGTCGAGTTGCGCCAGAAAACGCGGCGTGGTGACGCGCTCGGGCGCGGCGTAGAGCAGGGTCAGTTCGCCGCGCAACATGCGCTTCTCGACCGCCGAGGCTTCCTCACCAGTCAGAGTGGAATTAAGAAAGGCCGCGCTGACACCGGCCTCGTGCAGGGCGCCCACCTGGTCGTGCATGAGGGCGATCAGCGGCGAGATCACCACCGTGGTGCCGTGGCCGGCACGTTGGCGGGCAATCGCCGGAATCTGGTAACACAGTGACTTGCCGCCGCCCGTGGGCATCAGCACCAGGGCATCACCGCCGCCGATCACATGGCCAATGATGGCCTGCTGCGGGCCACGAAAGTGCTCGTAACCGAACACCTCGTGCAGGATGTCGCGGCCGTCGGGGACTTGCAGGGGCGCCGTGGGAGCGAGGTCGGCCAGCATCAGTGGCGGATCAACACCGCGGTTCGCGTCGCGTTGCGGAGCAAATTGGTCATATCCCTATTGTCGGTGAGCCGGCGCCAGCCCGGCCACACTGGCCAAGTCGGCCTCCAATTGCGCCGCCGACTCGAAGCGGATGCTCGTTAACGTGAAAGAACATCGTCATTGCGCGCGCAGTGAATCCATGACTCCCTACTGCATGGATTGCCACGTCGCTTCGCTCCTCGCAATGACGGATTTATCAGAGTCCAGCAGAGGTGGATCGCCGCGCTTCGCTCGCGATGACGAAGTTGGTAGGCTGCGATCTCTCGATGACGAAGTTGGTGGGCTGTGGCCTCGCGGTGGCGGGCCAGGGTGCTTGGCGTGCCCAAGCGGCTCAGGACGCCAGGCGCTGCAACAGCCCACGGGTCGAACCATCCAGATCGGCCGGCACCACGCCCCCCAGCGCCGCCTCGATGCCCTTGGCCAGCACCTTGCCCAACTCCACGCCCCACTGGTCAAAACTATTGATGCCCCAGATCGCGCCGCTGACGAATACGCGGTGTTCCTGTAGCGCGATCAGTGCGCCCAGGCTGGTTGGGGTGAGCTCATCCAGCAACAGAAAGGTACTCGGTCGGTTGCCGGGAAAATGCCGGTGACCGCCCGCGTCGGCCTGCCCGACCATCAGTGCCTGCGCCTGGGCCACCACATTGGCCAGCAGCTTGCTGTGATGTCCGGCCAAGTCGTGCCGGGGCTGCTTGACCGCGACAAACTCCACCGGCACCACGTCCGTGCCCTGGTGCAGCATCTGGAAGTAGGCGTGTTGGCCATTGGTGCCCGGCTCGCCCCACAACACGGGCGCGGTGCCATAGGGTAAGGCCTGGCCAGCCATGTCGACGCGTTTGCCGTTGCTCTCCATCTCCAACTGCTGCAAATAGGCGGGCAGGCGGCGCAAGGCACTGTGATAGGGCGCAATGCTGCGGCTAGTGAAGCCATGAAAATTGCGGTACCAGACATCGAGCAAGCCCAATCGCACCGGCAAGTTTTGCTCCAGCGGCGCGCTGCGGAAGTGCTGGTCCATGTCAAACGCGCCCGCCAGGAAGTCACGAAAACCCTGTGCCCCAATGGCGATGGCAATCGGTAAACCGATGGCCGACCACATCGAATAACGCCCGCCCACCCAATCCCAGAATCCAAAGGTGGTACGGATGCCAAAGGCCTGCGCCGCCGCCACGTTGGTGGTGAGCGCACAGAAGTGCCGCGCCACATCGGTGCCGCCCTGCGCCTCGAACCAGCGCTTGGCCGAGGCTGCGTTGGTCATGGTCTCGGTCGTGGTGAAGGTCTTGGAGGCGATCAGAAACAGCGTGCTGTGGGGCTGGACTCGGCGCAGCACGGCGGCCAGTTCATGGCCATCCACGTTCGAGACAAAGTGAAAGCGTTTGCCCGGCAGCACAAAATCATCCAGCGCCAGCACGGCCATCTGCGGGCCCAGGTCGGAGCCGCCAATGCCGATGTTGACCACGTCGGTGATGGCCGCATCAGCGCGCACGGCCTCGGCATAGGCCAGCATTGCATCCAGCGTGGCGTGCACCTGTGTTAGCTCATTTGCTACTGAGTTGATAGCAATCTGAGGCCGTTGGTCTTGCCCTGCGACCGGATAACGCAATAGCCAATGCATCACCGCGCGCTGCTCGGTGGTGTTGATGGCCTGGCCGGCGAACATCGCATCACGGTGCTGCGGCAGCTCGCACTGGCGCGCCAGATTGAACAGCAGCCGCTCGGTCGGGGCGTCCAGCAGGTTCTTGGACAAGTCGGCGAACACATGCGGGGCGTCTTGACTGAACGCCACAAAACGTTGGGCGTCTTGGGCAAAGGCGGTACGTAAATCGAAGTCACGCCCGCGGGCGGCAAGGGCCGCTTGCAGCGTCCCCCAGGCCGGGGTCAGATCGCAGCGAGGCCGGCTCACAGGAATACCTCCGCGCGGCGCGCTGCGGTGCGAGCTTGCTTGGGGCGGCCCAGCGCGGCGCTCATCTCAGGCCGCCAGCATCAGTTGTTCAAGCTTGATCGCATCGGCGCAGAAGGCGCGAATGCCTTCGGCCAGCTTTTCGGTGGCCATGGCGTCCTCGTTGAGCGCCAGGCGGAAACCCGCCTCGTCGTAACTCACCGCAGGCAAATCCAGCCCCCGCGCCACGTCGGCATCCAGCGCGCGCGCCAACGGTGCTTCGCTGGCGGACAGGCTGGCCAACAACTCCGGGCTGATGGTCAGCAAATCGCAGCCAGCCAAGGCAGTGATCTGGCCAACGTTGCGAAAACTCGCGCCCATGACCTCGGTGGCGATGCCGAACTTCTTGTAGTGGTTGTAGATCTGCCGCACAGAATCGACGCCGGGGTCATTGGCGCCTGAATTGGCCGCCTCGTCCCAGGCGGCGCCGGCGGACTTCTTGTACCAGTCGTAGATGCGCCCGACAAACGGTGAGATCAGTTGCACCTTGGCCTGCCCACAAGCCACCGCCTGGCAGAACGAGAACAACAAGGTCAAGTTGGTGTGGATGCCCCGGCGCTCCAGTTGTGCGGCGGCCTGAATGCCTTCCCAGGTGGCGGCCACCTTGATCAGCACCCGGTTCACATGGATGCCCTGCGCCTGGTACAACTCGATCAGCCGCTCGGCGCGTGTCACGGTTGCGCTGGTGTCGAAACTCAGGCGCGCATCGACTTCGGTCGAAACGCGGCCCGGGATGATGGACAGAATTTCGCAGCCAAAACGCACCAGCAACCGGTCCATGATTTCGTCCAGCGGGCGTCCCCGGAACTGCGCCACGGTGCTGGCCAGCAGCGGCTGGTAGTCGGCCTTCTGCACCGCCTTGAGGATCAACGACGGGTTGGTGGTGGCGTCTTGCGGCTGGTAGGCACCAAGCTGCTTGAAGTCGCCAGTGTCGGCCACCACGGTGGTGAATTGTTTGAGTGCGTCGAGTTGGTTCATATTCAGCAAGAAATCAGCCAAAAAAGAGCAGAGTTGAATTATCGGTGAAATAAAGTTACATTACTTCTTCAATTTTATGTAACCGACAATTTCTATGTCATTTGACCTCGTTCTCTTTGGCGGCACCGGCGATCTGGCTTGGCGCAAACTCATGCCGGCGCTGTTTCAGGCCTTTCGTCACGGCACCCTGCCAGAGGGTGGGCGCATCATTGGCGTCGGGCGCGACGATCTCAGCGCCGACCAGTACCGAGCCCTGATTCGCGCCCGTTTTGACGGCGTGGACCTGGCCAAACGCCCCGGCGACGGCGAGTTTGAGCGTTTCGCCGCCTTGCTCGACTTCGTGCGCATGGACCTGTCCAAGCCCGACGACTATGCCAAGCTGGCCGCCACCCTGGCGCAGCGCCATGCCGACACCGTGGTGATGTACGTGGCCACCGCGCCAACGCTGTTCACCACCGTGTGCGAGCAACTCGCCGCAGCGGGGCTCAACGGCCCCACCACCCGCATCGTGCTGGAAAAGCCGCTGGGGCACGACCTGGCCTCCAACCGCGCCATCAACGACACGGTGCGCCAGGTGTTCGGCGAGAAGCACGTATTCCGCATCGACCATTACCTGGGCAAACCGGCGGTACAAAACCTGTTTGCCCTGCGCTTTGGCAACGCCTTGTTCGAGCCGCTGTGGCGGCGCGAACACATTGCCAACATCCAGATCACGATTGCCGAGGACATCGGCGTTGAGAAACGCGGCTCGTTCTACGAGAACACCGGCGCGCTGCGCGACATGGTGCAAAACCACGCGCTGCAACTGCTGTGCGCAATCGGCATGGAGCCGCCGATCAACTCGCACGCCGATGCCATTCGCGACGAAAAGCTCAAGGTACTGCGCTCCCTGACGCCGTGGACNNGGTGGGGCGGCGGTAGCGGCTTACCGCGCCGAGCCCGGCGTGCAACCCCAAAGCCAGACCGAGACCTTTGTCGCGCTGCGCACCGAGATCGCCAACTGGCGCTGGGCCGGCGTGCCCTTCTACATCCGCACCGGCAAACGCCTGGCCGGGCGCGACGCGCGCATCGTGGTCAACTTCCGGCCCACGCCGCATGCCATCTTCAACTCCAACATCGGCGTAGCCAACCGCCTGGTGATCAACCTGCAACCCAAGGATGGGCTGGAGTTGCATTTGTTGGCGCAGGGCCAGGACAACCGGCGCAATTCGCAAACCCTGGCGCCGGTGCAACTCGATCTGGATTTTGACAAGCGTTTTGGCGTGGGGCGCGTCGGCGCCTATGAACGCTTGTTGCTCGACGTGATCGATGGCCGCCTGAACCTGTTTGTGCGCAGCGACGAGCAGGAAGAAGCCTGGCGCTGGGTCGAGCCGATTCTGGAACACTGGAAGAATGATGCCCAGGGCCCGCGCCTGTACGCAGCCGGCACCTGGGGCCCCAGCGCATCCAGCGCGATGATCGCGCGCGACGGCTTTTGTTGGAGTGAAGAGAGTTAGGCAGCCATGGCCCGTCTTCGTCATTGCGAGCGCGGAGCCGAAAAGCATCCGCCCCGTCATTGCGATTGCCGCGTCGGCTGCGCCTCCTCGCAATGACGGCAACTTCTGTCGTGAATTGTGGAACACTGAATAAGCAGCTCAACCGGAGAAGCCATGTTAGACCGAATCAGAGCCTCCCTGCCTTCCTTGGCACCGGCCGAGCAACGCGTGGGCAAATTGGTGTTGAGTGATCCGCGCACCTTTGCCAACCTGCCGGTGAGCGAGCTGGCCGACCGCGCCCACGTGAGCAAGCCCACGGTGGTGCGCTTTTGCCGCAGCGTGGGGTATGACGGTCTGACCGATTTCAAGCTCAAGCTGGCCGGCAGCGTGAGCGAAGGCGTGCCCTTCATCCACCGCAGCGTCGACAGCGACGACAAGACCAACGACATCATGGTCAAGGTGATCGACAACACCGTGGCGGCCTTCCTCAAATACCGCAACGATGCCAGCACGGTGGCCATTGACAAGGCCGTGGCCGCGCTGGTGCAGGCCTACCATGACAGCCGGCGCATCGAGT
>CXWL01021924.1_pt1 | contig 18626 bp, 16 predicted proteins | sample 590931 | NCBI WGS metagenome assembly CXWL01 (sample SAMEA3498368, study PRJEB10139) | groundwater metagenome | biome: water well; material: biofilm material | place: Germany | collected 2015-04-27 | reverse complement strand
GGACCGTTGCGGTCCGTGCGGTTGTCCCGAATCCATCAGGCACCCTCCGCCCCGGTCTGTTTGTCACCGTTCGGTTGACCCTTGGAGAAAATCAGCGGGCCTTGCTCATTCCGGAGGAGGCCGTCTTTCTTCGACAGGAGAAGAGCATGGTGTTTCAGATCGACGGCCGGACTGCCCGGCTGAAGGAAGTGACGCTCGGCTCGCGTGAGCGGGGAATGGTCCACGCGCGCACAGGGCTGAACGAGGGGGATGTGGTGGTTCGGACGGGAACGCACAAGCTCCATGATGGCGATCTCGTCTCGATTCAGTCACCGGATTAACAGCGAGTCGACTTGCCGATATGCCAGAACCTTCCCTATCCCTTCACGAGCGGCCATGAATCTTTCCGAGACCTGTATCCACCGTCCGGTGTTTGCCATCGTGATGATGCTGTTGCTGGTGTTGTTCGGAGTCTTGAATTTCTCTAAGTTGCCCGTTCGTGAGTATCCCGACATCAAACCGCCCATCGTCTCGGTTCGAACGGTGTATCCGGGTGCCAGCGTCTCCGTCCTGGAATCGGACGTGACCACACCCCTCGAGGATGCGCTCAGCGGCGTGCAGGGACTGCGTACGATCAGCTCCGCCAGTCGGGAAGAGGTGTCCTTGATTACGCTGGAATTTGATCTGGAACGGGACCTTGATGTCGCCACCAACGATGTTCGGGATCGGGTCTCCCAGGTTCGCCCTGTGTTGCCGTTGGGGATTCTTGAGCCCCATGTTGAAAAGGCCGCCGCCGAGAATACCGAAGTCTTGTGGCTGTCTGTCTCCAGCGACCGCCACTCCGAGCTGGAGATGTCCGACATTGCCGACCGGTTCATTAAGGCGCGGCTGGTCATGATTCCCGGCGTGTCGGCGACCTATCTTGACGGGGAACGGCGTTATGCCATGCGCATTTGGCTGGATCCCGATCGCCTTGCGGCGCGACGTCTGACCGTTCAGGACGTGGAGGACGCGATCCGTAACCAGAATGCCTCGATTCCGGCCGGCCGAATCGAAAGCAATCACGTGGAATTCAGCGTGTCTCTCAAAGGGACGCTCCATACGCCGAAGCAATTTGAATCGCTCATCGTGGCCTATCGCGAAGGGTATCCGGTTCGTCTGGAAGATGTGGCGCGGGTCGAATTGGGCGCGGAGGATACGCGAAAGTTGGGCCGGTTCAATGGACAGTCCTCGTTGGGTATCTCCGTATCTCGGCAGTCCAAAGCCAACACGTTGGCGGTGGCACGGGCCATCAAAGCGCAACTGCCGTCCATTTCGGAGGGACTCCCAGAGGGCATGAAGCTGACTCTGGCGTGGGACAGTTCGACCCCGATCGAGCGGTCGTTGGACGAAGTGTACGTGGCCTTGGGGCTGTCGTTGGTGCTCGTGGTGGTGGTGATCTTCTGCTTTCTTGGGAATTGGCGTGCCACACTCGTGCCGGCTGTGGCGATTCCTGTCTCGATCGTCGGGACCTTTACGATCATGGCGATCACCGGCTGCTCGCTGAACGTGCTGACCCTTTTGGGGCTCGTGCTCGCCGTCGGTCTCGTGGTGGATGACGCCATCATCGTCCTCGAAAATATTCACCGCCGGATCGGAGCGGGGATCCCGCCGGTGCAAGCAGCCGTCGAAGGCACGAACGAAATCGCCTTTGCCGTGGTGGCCACGACGATTGCGCTCGTCACGGTCTTCGTGCCGATTGCATTCTTGACCGGCATTGTCGGCCGTCTCTTTTGGGAGCTGGCCGTGGCCGTGGCGTCGGCCGTGCTTCTGTCCGGCTTCGTGGCCTTGACGTTGACACCCATGATGTGTGGACGGTTGCTTCGTGAGGACAGCGGGAGGTTCGTGAGATTTCAATTGATGGCGGGACTTGCGGAAGCCGTGACCCAACGCTACCGCCGGGGACTGGCATGGGGCATCCGGGCTAGAACCGGGGTCATCCTGATGGTCGTCGCGGCGACGCTTGTGAGTGTGATGCTGTTGACTCGACTGCCGTCGGAATTGGCCCCGCTCGAAGATGCCGGGTGGTTTTCTGCGTTCATCACCGCGCCGCAAGGCGCCACGCTTCGATATACCGATACCTATGCCAAACAGTTGGAAGCCTTGCTCCAAACGGTGCCTGAGATTGCCCAGACGTATACGGTGGTGGCACGCGGGGACCGTCCGACCATGGTCAATCGTGCGGCGAGTTGGGTGACGTTGAAAGATTGGAATGAACGAAGCCGGAGTCAGCAGGAGATCGTGGCCGGCTTGAATCGTGAGATTGCCAAGTTAGCCGGTGTGAAGGCGTATGTGTTGAACCCGCCGTCGATCGATGAATGGTCGGAGAAGACACCCGTCCAGTTCGTGCTAGGGGGATTAGATTATCAGGAGCTGCAGCAGACCGCCGAGCAACTGATGGCCCACATGGCGAGCCATCCGGGATTCGTCTCGCCTGAAATGGACGTCGCGCTGAATGCGCCGCATCTGGCCGTTGAAACACATCGCGATAAAAGCGCCGATCTCGGCGTGTCCATTGCCTCCATCGGTCGAACGCTGGAGACCTTGCTCAGCGGAAGAGCGGTGAACACGTTCATGCAGAACGGTCGGCAATACAAGGTAATCGTAAAAGTCGACGATCAGCATCGCGAGAAACCATCCGATATCAGCCAGCTGTATGTGCGGGGGAACGACGGGGCGCTGGTGCAGCTCAACAATGTCGTGACGGTGAAGGAGGTGCCCGCGCCGGAAGCCCTGAACCACTTCGACCGCATGCGTGCTGTCACCATCGGTGCGGGGTTGGCGGATGGGTTCACGTTGGGGCAGGCGTTGCACTATTTGGATGAAACCTCGCGCGCGATCATCAAGCCGGGGATGCGGACGGCCTATGCCGGAGAATCCAAGACCTTCGCGGAAAGTCATCGGAACCTCTATCTGACGTTTATCTTGGCGCTCGCGGTCATTTTCTTGGTGCTCGCGGCGCAGTTCGAAAGTTTCCGGCATCCCTGGACGATCTTACTCGCGGTGCCTCCCGCCCTCACAGGAGCCGTGCTCTCGCTGGTCGCCATCGATGGGACCCTCACCATTTATAGCCAAATTGGAATGGTGATTTTGATCGGCCTGGTCACGAAAAATTCAATCCTCATCGTGGAATTCGCCAATCAGCTTCGTGAGCGGGGATTGGATGCGACGCAGGCGGTCATTGAAGCAGCCACGCTGCGGCTTCGTCCGATCTTGATGACGACGTGCGCGACGATTCTTGGAGCCTTGCCGCTTGCTGTGGCCACCGGTGCGGGAGCGGCGGGCCGCCGACAGATCGGCGTCGTGCTCATCGGAGGGCTCCTGGTATCAACCATCGTGACGCTGATCCTGGTCCCCGCTGGGTATAGCATTCTAGCCGGGGGCAAGCGCATGTCCAATGTTCAGGAATAACACCATGACACGACACCCGTCCGTCTGTGAATCGTCCGTCTGCCGTCCTGCGTACGGTGGTCTTACGGTCTTTCTACTCGTTGGAGTAGGGTGTCTGTGCTCACCGCCTCAGAGCTGGAGTCTGGATGTGACTCAACCGACTCCCACGGAACGTCACGAAACGATATCACTGGCGGATGCCGCGGTGCGCGCATTGGAAAACAATCTCGACATCAGTATCAGCCGCCACACCAAGGAAAGCCGCCTCGCCGATATCGTCGTCGAACAAGCGAGGTTCGATCCCACGGTGAGTGTGAACGGTCAGTATCTCCGAACGGTTGATCCTCTCAATCGCCCGGTGTTCGGCGCAACTGGAAACCAACTGAATGAGATCACGAGATTTGATCAGCGTAACCATTCTCTGTCTGTTGGGGCTTCGACGAATCTCCTGACCGGGGGGAATGTCGACCTGAGCTATAACCCCTCCAGGAACAGCGTCAATCAAGATCTTGCCGCAGGATTCCTGTTCAATCCTGCCTGGACCGGTGGCCTCTCGTTCAGCCTGACCCAGCCGTTATTGAAGAATGCCGGGATCGGGATCAACCAGACCTTCATCAAGGTCGCCCAAAACAATGCGGTGGTTGAACAACAGGTCTTTCGAGACCAGGTCTTGACCGTCATCGCCTCAGTTGAACAAAACTATTGGGAGTTGGTGTACGCCCGAGAGAATGTGACGGTCGCACAAGCGGCGTTGAAGGCTGCCGAGGAACTGCTGGCGACGAACCGTATCAAGGCCAAAGGCGGTGTGATGTCGGTCGTGGATGTGCTGCAGGCCGAGGCCGCCGTTGCGTCCAGAGTGGAGGAGGTCTTGGTGGCTGAGAAAACCATTCGCGACGAAGAAGATCAACTGCGGACGCTCCTCAATCCAGGCGAAGCCGAACTGCGGCAAACGGTGCGGCTCACGCCTCTCGACGCGCCTCTCACGTCCATGGAAACCCTCAGTCTCGAAGAAGCCATCGAGACCGCAATGGAACAGCGTCCGGAGATCGTTCAGGCCAAAAAGAATATTGAATCCAGCGAGCTCAACAAAAAACATGCCCGCAACCAGTTGCTGCCGACCCTCTCCTTCCAGGGAACCATGGGGCTTTCCGGGTTAGGAAGTGACTACGGCGGCTCTTTTGGGAGAAATTTCAGCGGTGATTTCTATAACTATGGCGCGGGGCTGGTATTCAGCTACCCGCTTGGGAACCGTTCCGCCATCAGTACGTACAATAAGCGCCAATTGGAGACCAAAAATGCCGAAGCCGCCCTGGCGAGTCTTCGTCATCAAGTCATTCTACGGGTGCGCGAAGCAGTGCGACGGGTGGAGACGGATTTCAAGCGCATCGCAACCACCCGTTCGGCACGTATCTTAGCGGAGAAACAACTGCAGACTGAGCAGGAACGGTTGAGAGTCGGGCTCAGCACCACGCGCTTCGTGCTCGATTTCCAGCGAGATCTGGCGATTGCGCAAGGCAATGAGTTACGGGCTATCGTCGATTACAATAAATCGCTGTCCAACCTGGAACGACAGAAAGCCACGACATTGGACCGCTATCATCTTGAATTGTCGTAATATTTTGCGTCTCGATCTGCGTGGCCGATGGCGAGGGGACTTTGTTCTGTGTGGAGGTGAGGGAATCAGTGTGAGATTCGTCGTTATAGAGATGGAGTAAGTCTTCCCGAATATACGCGGGTCTATGATGAATTGGCTTCACATCAAGGAGCAGTTTCAGAAGCTAAGGTGCCGCCCAGGCTGTGTATGATGGGTGATGATGCCCCGTCGAGATCATGTAGGAGTATGGGGATTGACAGAAGCATTCTTCGTCATGTATTGATAGTAATTATCAAAATCACTAACTGAGACTGGCCTCCAACCGATAGTCTCAGTCAGAGGCCAGAGGTCCTTGAAGACCGGAGCCCATAGTTGCCTGCATGGCGGCTATGGGCTTTTTTATATTGGGAAGAGGATACGCAAGATGGATGCACTGAAGCATGTGGTGGATTTTGGGATTATCGGGTTGTTGGTCGCGCTCAGCCTCTGGGCGTTGGCTGTGGCAGCGGAGCGGTGGCTCTACTATCGGCGGGTGACACCAACGCAGTTCGAGAACATCCAACTGCTGGAAATGGCCTTGACCAAACGGCTGGTCGTGATCGGCACCGTAGCCGCCAATGCACCGTACATCGGGCTACTCGGCACCGTGTTGGGCATCATGCTGACGTTTCATACGATGGGGACATCCGGCACCATGGCGGTGGGGGCGATCATGGTCGGGTTGAGCTTGGCACTCAAAGCGACGGCCATTGGGCTGCTGGTGGCGATCCCATGCGTCGTGCTCAACAATATCCTACGCCGGCGAGTCACGGAACTGCTTACGCTCTACAAGGTGCAGCATGGAGCGTGAGCTGAATCAAATCAATGTCATTCCCCTGGTCGATGTGATGCTGGTGCTCCTGGTGATTGTCTTAACCACGGCCACGTTTATTTCGACCGGGCAGGTCCCGGTTGAATTGGCAAAGGCTACGGCAGTGAACGACCACAAGGACGTGCCGCTGATGATCACGCTGACGGCCGATGGTCGCCTTTTTGTGAATGACCAGCCTGTTCCGGCGGACGGGCTGTCGACTATTTTGACTGCGCATCCGCGTGAGTCTGCGGTCGTGCTCCGGGCTGATCGCGTGACGGTGTTGGAGCGGTTCGTGAGGGTCGTTGATGAGGTGAGAGGGCTTGGCTTTCGACAAGTGAGTTTGGAGGTGCTCCGATCATGACGACGCTGGCAGTCGATCGTCAACACGCACGTGTGGTGTCCGATCAATCACAGGGGTGGATGGTGTCGGTGCTACTGCATGGCCTGGGGATAGCGGTGACGCTGTTTGCGGTGGAAGCCATGGAGCCAGTACTTCCGCCGTCGCTGTTTCAATGGGAGATCTCGATGGTGGAAGCACCGCCGAGCACGGAGTCGCAGCCAGCTGGACCGGTTGTGCAACCGCCTCCCCCCACGGTCAGGCCGAATCCTCCGATGCGACAGACCAAACCGGTGATCGCCGAACAGCCGCCCGTGCAGCAAGAGGTCACAGTTCCGGTGGAACCGACGCCGATGGTCCAGGACGTGGTCGCGAATGCCGAACCGGTGACCTCGCCGTCTGTTGTAGAGACCCCGATGGAATCGACAGAGCAGCCTGTCATCGAACAGAGCGCGCCTGTTGAATCAATCGCTTCGCACATGGAGCATCGCCTGGTGGAGTACCGGCAGGTGCTTCATCGCGACACGCGGGCAGATTACGGCTGGCTCAGGGATGCGCTCTGGGGCCGCATCGAGGAGTTGAAGCGATATCCGGCGTTAGCTCGGACGAATCATTGGGAGGGCAAGGTCGTGGTGTCGGCGGTCATTCGCGATGATGGCGAGGTGATGGGGGTTCAGATCGCCGAAACATCAGGCCGGGCAGTCTTGGACGAAGAGGCCATGGCCGTGATGAAAAAAGCCTCGCCCTTGAGACTGAAACACCCGCTCGGTCAACGACAGATCACCATTCTCATCCCCATCAACTATCGGTTGGATGGGTAGTTTTGGATTTGGAAGAAGGAGAATCATCATGAATCGCTGGACGATCACTCGCGCGACACTGACAACGACTTACGCCGTGCTCATCATTGGGCTTCTAGGCAGCTCAGCCTGGGCACAGCACAAACCTGATGGGAAAGTGGACAAGGCGTTTCACGCTTCCGCGACGGATGCCAAAGGCATCGAGACGGATCTGAAGAACGTGATCTTCTACTGGGAAGAAAAAATCAGCGAGACAGCGTTCGTGCCTCATGAACTCAGAGAAGTGCCGGTGAAGCGGGGGACGGCCACGGTCAAGATCAAGTTCGACAGCATCAAGTTCCTTGATCTCAAGCCGTCCGGAAGTGGGTCGCTGCCCACTGTCTCCATCACGCTGGCGGACGGCAAGACCGGCGACTTTGTCTTGGCCATTGCGGGCAGCTTTAAGGGGCAATCTGATTTTGGTGAAGTCGAGCTGGCGGCGTCTGAACTGAAGAAGCTTACATTTAAATAACATTCTGTTCTTGTGCGATTTGGCCTGACGTGTCGGATGGTATGTGCGCTGGGGAATTGCGATTGAGCGCGTGCCGTGGAGCGGAATGAGCAAGGTAGAGACTATGAGTGAATCAAGCGCAGCGGTGTCGGGCGTGGACGTTCGGTGCCGCTGTGGGAAGCTGATCGCACGCTGGCAAGGGGACGATCTTGTCATTAAGTGCACGCGGTGCGGGCGCTTCGTGGCCATTCACTATAGGGCAATCCATGGGACGCCACCCAGCGGCCTGAATCCGCATCAACGTCGGTAGATTGGCTGTGCGGTACATGCCGTTCCGGCCTCGCTCTTATTCACCAGACTGGCGATGGCTCACTCCCGTGCGAATACTGTGTCTCTGTACGGAGGTCTTGGCCCAAGTACATGCTGAATCGAGGCGATACGATTGATCAAGCGTTGATTACGACGCATCCGGTTGTGCCCAATGTCGACCGCGTCGGTTCGCCGTTCGTCGCTTCCGTCCCCGGCCATCCATTCCGCCGTCTGTGGTTAGGTGTACATCTCTATCTGGGGCTCTTCGGCGGTGCACTATTCGTATTGATGAGCCTCACGGGCAGTTTCTTAGTGTTCTACAAAGCCATCGACGAATGGCTGAACCCGATACAGCTGACGACGAGCGGCTCCGGCCCGTATAAGCCACTCAACGACGTGGTCGAAACCTCGCAGGCCACAGCTCCTTCTGGCGGCTGGTTAGATAGCCTTGAGCTGCCATCCCATGAGCGCGAGGTCTTTAAAGCCTGGCATAAGGTGCCAACCGACCAGCTCGACAAATTTCGGTGGTACCAGGTCACCATCGATCCATACAGCGGAACCGTGCTGAGCCGGGATCGAGAGTGGGGAGGATACCTGGTGTCCTTCATCTATGAGCTGCATGAATCGCTGCTGATCGACGAGCTTGGTCGGACCCTTGCGGGCTTTGTTGCCATCTTTTTTCTGGTCTCGATCGGCACCGGCTTGTCTCTCTGGTGGCCTCGGTCGGGGAGGGTGCGGCAGGCGTTCCTCCCCGTCGCGGGCGGCAGCCGGATCCGTCGACACTATCAGTGGCACAAGCTCAGTGGGGCATACAGCGCGATTGTGCTGACGGTGCTCGCGTTCACGGGTGTGTATTTGACGTTTCCTGCCTACGTGATCCCGCTCGTCTCCATATTTTCTCCGGTCGATGACGCAAGCGGTGAAAGTACCGTGCAATCCCATCCGGTCTCAGGGGGAGCACCCCTTTCCCTTGAGCAGGCAGTCGGACTTGCCCAGAGCCTATTCCCGGATGGAAGGATTACCTACATCGGTATTCCTCATGAGGCTGCAGATGCCTACGAGATGACGATGCGCCGGCCCGGGGATGTCCGAGAATCAACTGGAAATACCATGATCTGGTTGGACCAATACAGCGGGGCCGTGCTCAAGCTGCGTGATTGGCAAACCTTTTCCGCAGGGGAGGCGTTTGTAGCCTGGCTCTTTCCTCTGCATAACGGGGAGGCATTCGGGTTGATCGGCCGATGGATCATGTGCTCCGCCGGGTTTATCCCTCTCGTGCTCTATATCACCGGACTGCGCATGTGGTGGCTCAAACGGCAGGCACATCAACGACGGAAGCAGTAGGCCGCTACCGGGGCGTAGTTGTTCTTGTGGCGTGAGATGGTGATAGAAATCGACGAGCGGGGATTGACAGGAGTTCGTACTTAATGATATTGAGAACTCATATCAAATACGTTGGAGTGGGAAGCGCACGGAGTACCTAGTGCGCTATTCGGTAGCGAGGCCAGAGGTCGTGAAGACCGGAGCCCAAGGTGTCGGAGGACGCCTTGGGCTTTTTTATTGCCTTGAGATCTGAAGCAGTGCCGGTGGGAAGCAAGCGCCGGCGTGCGTCATGAGGAGGGGGGGGTATGCAGAGAATCTGTACCAAATGCGGAGGACTGTTGATCGGAGAACGGCCGATGGATTTCTACCAGGCGAAACATTGGAAGTGCGTGAACTGCGGTTGGTATCGAGAGGAAGTGCTCGTGCTGCCAGGCCGGCCTATCCTCACGCTGCATCGCCGTGCGTACAGGTAAAGATGGCTCACACAGACAAGGAGAAATGCAACGTGGAAAAGATGTTCGGAACAGATCAGCCGATGAAATTGGTGTTGTGCGATTGCGGGGGACTTCGCCTTACAAGCGGACCAATGACCATTCACTTCACGCGCGAGGAGTTTCAGATGTTTGCCGGTTCGATAGGGCGCCTTGCCGCGATCGTGGCACAACCGTCTTTGGGTCAAGTGCCAGCGATACCGCAAGCGACTCCGAGCGAGGTCTGTCACTAAAGGAAAGGCATCGCCTGTGCTGACTAAGCATAGGGTCATTGGGATGAAGGTTCAAGGAAGGAGTGGCGATGAATAAACGCTGCGTGCCCTCACAAGATGATCTTGCCGTGTCTCTCAGCTTGGCAACCGCGCTTGCCATCCTGGTGTCGGCTGCCGCAGCCATGTGGGTGTGGTCGATGGTTTCGGAGAATATGAGCACGGTCACCGCCGAAAGTGGCCTTGATATTCCGTGAACGACCAATGGGCGTCCATGGAATGAGCCGCCTGGTATTGGGACGAATCAACAAACTGGAAGAAAATTTCTTGGAGGAGTCGTGAATACAGCGTGTGACAGAAAGTGGAGACTCGTGCGTGTGGTGGTCTATATTGTGGTCGCCGTCATCATCCAATGCACTCGGGCGTGGGCACAAGACTCACCACCCAGGGCAACGAGCATGGAGCAGTTGGAGAAGGTCACGTTTGCAATTCCCGCACAGGGCTTGCGCAGCGCGTTGACTCTATTTGTGGAACAAAGTGGCTGGCGTCTCCGTTACAACGATGAAACTGTGGAAGGGCGTCAGGGCCATGGGGTTGCGGGCGCAATGTCTCCCGAAGTAGCGCTCAAAGAACTGTTGGCCGGTACCGACATCGGTGTTCGAATTGAGGAACCACGAACTGCCGTGCTGACATCAGAATCAGCTTTACCATCACAAGCGATGAGCCTGACCACCGGTGCCGAGAAGAGCCACCCTGTCAAGGTGCCGGAAATCATGGTGAAGGATGTGAAAGAGCGGGGCTATGTGGCGGAGAGTCAGACCACGGCGACCAAAAGCGATATTCCGCTCATCGAGACGCCACAATCCATCACGGTGATTACGCGAACACGAATGGATGCACAGGAAGTCAACACGATGGCAGGAGCGCTTCGTTATACGGCCGGTGTGCAGGCCGAAACGTTCGGGTATGAACCCCGGTTTACGTGGCTCCGGTTCCGTGGGTTCGATGCCACCACCGACGGGTTATTCAAGGACGGATTGCAATTGCGCAATCCAGGCTTTGCCCTGGGGTACAACCTGGAGCCGTACGGCGCCGAGCAGGTCGATATCTTGCGGGGGCCGGCGTCGTTCTTGTACGGGCAAGGGAGTCCCGGTGGATTACTGAACTATATTTCCAAACGTCCTACCACGACGTCCCTTCGAGAGCTCCAATTCTTGGTGGGGAATTTTGGTCGGTACGAAGGGCGGATGGACTTGGGCGGAAGACTCACCGACAGCGATACGTTCAGCTATCGATTGACTGGCCTTTTCCGGGAAAGCGGCACGCAATTCGACCATGTGCCGAACGATCGCGTGTACATCGCACCGGCACTTACCTGGCGGATTAATTCGGACACGCAGATCACGTTCTTCGCGAATTACCAGAAGGATACGCTGGGCAGTTCGCAAGGCTACCCCGCTGACGGATCACTGCGATTCAATCGCAACGGTCGTATCGTCGGCCATCGTTTTACCGGCCAGCCTGGTGTGGACAGGTATGATCGCGTGGAGTCCTCGTTCGGTTACGAATTTCGGCATCAGTTGCCTGGGAACTGGAGTTTCTTGCAGAAGTTTCGGTACAACCAAACGCGGGTGGACGATCTCACGGTGTACAGTAATTCATTCGACTCCGATCTGCGCACCGTGCAACGTGGTGCCTTCGGGAGTTTTGGGAATCTGACCTCGTTCGCGCTCGACAATCAGATCCAGGGGGCATTTGCAACCGGCCCATTCCAGCACCGGGTCGTAGGTGGTCTCGACTTCCAGCGGATTGGGGTGCATTCCCGGCAAACATTTGGAGCGGCGTCTCCCATCGATATTTTCAATCCCAACGATTTCGGAGCCTCGTTTCTTGCGCCTCCGACATTTCTGGATCAGCAGACAACGCAGTTTCAGACCGGCCTGTACGTTCAGGATCAGATCAAATTCATGGACCATTGGCTGCTGACAGTGGGAGGACGGCACGATTGGACCAGCAACAAGATCAGGAATAATCTCACGGGGCTTACCAGCGAGCAAGACGATCAGAAAGCCACCGGCCGCGCCGCCCTGACCTATCTGTTCGACAGCGGGTTCGCGCCCTATGCCAGCTGGTCGACGTTCTTCTTGCCGTCGATCGGCTTGAATGCCTCTGGTCAGCCGTTCACTCCGGAGACCGGACGACAGTATGAATTCGGGCTGAAGTATCAGCCGCCTGGCACTCGCAGTTTGTTTACAGTTGCGCTGTTCGATCTGACGAGGGAAAACTTCGTGCAGTTCGATCCTGGAACCTTTCTGCCGGTGCAGCGAGGGAAGGCGCGCTCCCGTGGGTTGGAGCTGGAAGGATTGATGAGTTTCAAGTCGGGGATTGATCTGATTGCCTCCTATACGTTCCTGGACAATGAAGTGCTGGAAACCGTCAATCCTGCAGAACAAGGGAAGCGACTCGTCCAGACGCCGTCACAGTTTGGGTCAATTTGGGGGAAGTACACGGTGCAAGATGGAATACTCAAAGGGTTGGGCGTCGGCGGTGGAGCGCGATACACAGGATCGACCTATGGTAATGAGACGAACACCTTCAATGTGCCAAGTTTCGTCTTGGGAGACGCGATGGTGGACTACGTGTGGAAGAACTACCGGCTCGCGGTCAACGTCAACAACCTTCTCAATCAGGATCATTATGGGTGCTATGTGCGAAGCGGGACTGATTTCTGCAGTCCCGGTGCGCAGCGGACCGTAGTCGGGAGCCTCACGTATCGGTGGTAACAACTGAGAAAAGAGAAGTTAAGAGACGGGTTTTGGAGTGATGGCAGCCGCAAGTTCGTGCAGCAGCTGTTCGGTCTCGCTCCAGCCGAGGCAGGCATCGGTAATGGAGACACCGTGCTGAAGAGCCACACCTTCCTTCCAGGCTTGTTTGCCGGGGTTCAGGTTGCTTTCGAGCATCAGTCCCATGATGGTTTGGCGGCCTTCGCGGAACTGCCGCAGGACCTCGTGAGCGACCAAGCCCTGGCGGGTGTGATCCTTTCTGGAATTGTCATGCGAACAATCGATCATGATCGAGCGGGCGATCCCTTCTCCGTCAACCGCAACCTCAGCTTTGGCAACATCCTGTGCTTCGTAGTTCGTTCGTCCGCCTCCGCCACGGAGCACAAGATGGCGATCAGGATTGCCCATGGTTTTGATGATGGCAGTCTGGCCGTCGGCATTGATGCCGACGAAATGGTGTGGGGCACGGGCGGACGTCATGGCATTGATGGCGACCTGCAAGCTGCCTTCCGTCCCATTCTTGAATCCGACCGGCATGGAGACCCCGCTGGCCATTTCTCGATGGGTTTGGCTTTCCGTGGTGCGGGCACCGATGGCTGCCCAACTGATGAGATCAGCGACGTATTGAGGACTGATTGGATCCAGCAATTCCGTTCCGCAGGGAAGGCCCAATTGATTGATCCTGAGAAGAATCGCTCGTGCCAGTTCCATCCCTGCCGCAATGTCGCAGGTGCCGTCGAGACGCGGGTCGTTGATGAGCCCTTTCCACCCAACGGTGGTTCTTGGTTTTTCGAAGTAGGTTCGCATCACGATCAGAAAGCGTTCACGCAAGGCATCGGCGAGGGGTTTCAGCTTGGCGGCATATTCAAAGGCAGCCTCGGGGTCATGGATGGAGCACGGGCCGACGATGACCAGAAGCCGATCGCGGTCCTCACCATGGAGGATTTTGCGAATTGCCTCGCGGGTTTCGACGACGAGCGCCGCAGCCTGATCGGTAATCGGGAGTTTGGTCTTGATGGCGCGCGGAGAGGGCAGCGCCTTGATTTCAATGACATGTTGATTGTCGATCGGCCTATTCATGAGTGGTCACGTCCTTGAACGGTCTTAACCGCCTTAGTTTTGAAGGGGAGATAATCTAACGAATTACGCATGAAAAGTCCATACCAGTTGCTGAGTGGCCTGGATTGAGCTATCTGGCGACTGATTTCAACGGTTCTTGCAATTCTGACCATGGATGCCTATTCTACTATCATGTGTTTGAGACGACTGAGAGACCTCTCCTCGTTACTCCGCTCAGGAGTGGCCTTGGGGATGATCTGCATCATCCTGGGGCTGGCTCCGTTCGCTGTCGCCCAGGATGTTCACCATGAGTTGGCCGCAGCCGATTCGGATGGTCATGAACATTCGGACACCGATATTTGTCAGTGGGTCCAGCACCACATTGCCGGATCAGTCGATCTCGATGTGCCACGGTTTGCCGTGTCCGATGTTGTCCGACCCCAGGAACTGCCGTCTGAATCGGTATTGCTATCGGTGTCGCTCTCTCTTATCGGCCCTTCCCGTGCCCCTCCTCAAGTATAGCTGAGCCACCAAGCCAAGCAGTCAGGATGGTCGACAGGCGTGTGATCGAGGTACGCCTCGTCCCTCCGTTCTCTTGATTATTTGTGGATGTGTCAGTGAGGAGGAGCGTGATGTACTCATGTGTGAAAGGTGCGTTGAATGCGACGTTTGTGACGATCGTTATGGCGGTCGTTGGGGGAATGTGTTCGGTTCTTCAGGCAGCCGACAGCGAGCAGACCCAGACGATCAAGGGAGTTGTGCAACAACAGGACCTTCGACGTGTGCCGCAGGCTGTCATTGAAGTGAAGAATCAAGCAGGTGATATGGTGTCATCCGGAGTCTCGAACGATGCCGGTGAATTCAAAGTCGCCGTCCCCGAGGGCGGTACCTACTCCGTCAGTGCGGTACAAGAGACCTATCGAAGCGAATATGTGGTGTTCACGCTTGGCGAGGAGCCCGTAACTCCCGTCATCCTGACGCTTTCCAAGACCAACGAGGTGTCGCTGGAGGTGGTGTCGCCATTACCCCCCATCCAGACCAAGGCATCCAGCGAGACCTATTCGCTGAGCCGCAAGGAGATCGACATCCTTCCGCGAGGCAACAACAACGAATTACACGACGTGTTGCTGACGATTCCGGGCGCGACCTATGGATCGTTGAAGCAGGTTCATATCAGGCAGGACCATGCGAATCTTCAACTCAGGATCGATGGCGTGCCGATTCCTGATACGGTCTCCTCGACGTTTTCTGATGTCATTTCACCGCGGGCATGGGAGCGGGCCGATATCGTGCTGGGCGGGATGGAAGCCAATGTGGGAAACAAAGCGGCCGCGCTCATCGATATTACGACGAAGAGCGGCACGAAGCCGGGATTTGGGTCGGTCCAGATGTTCGGCGGGTCGAATAAGACGATCAACCCGTCATTCGAATATGGAGGCACGATCGGCGAAAAGTTCCGCTACTACTTTCTAAACAGTCACACGGCGACTAATCGAGGCATCGAGCCCCCGACCGTCGGGCACTCCATTTTTCATGGTCAGAGCGAGCGGAACCAGACCATGTTTCGCGGCGACTATCAGTACGACAATAACAATAATATTACGTTGTTGTTCTTGAACTCTATCGCGAAATATCAGATCCCGACGTCCACTGGACTGGCGGTGAATCCGGCTATTCTCGGCTTGTTGCCAGGAGGATTTACGCCGGTGCCGTCGGAAATGGTGGACGAGAACCAAAAGGAGAACAACCAATACGGCCATGCGGTGTGGCGGCACGATATCAACACCCGAAACTTTTTCAGCGTGGCTGGGTATTTTCGTCACACGAGAGCCACCTTTCGGACCGATCCGTTGAATGTTCTCGCCTATGTCCCTGATGAAGCCGAACCCTTTTCAGCCGGCAGCCAAGACCGCACCGGCTATTCTGGTGGCGTGCGCATGGATTACACGTACGTCCACAGCAAGGAACACTTGATCAAGGCTGGGTTCCAGATCGATCGGACCCAGGCGATCAATAAGACTCGACTCACGGCTTTTGACTCCGCGCTCACCAACTTGGTGAATCTCGACGCCGACAACCGATTAATCGGATATCGGCAGGAATTCTGGATTCAAGACCAGTGGACCCCGAACGACCATTGGACGTTTAATATCGGTGTTCGCGCGGATACGGTGCAGTATCTTCGCAGCGAGGGACAAGTGAGTCCCAGGATCGGTGTGACCTACAAGCACACTCCATCACACGCCTTTCACGCCTTCTATGGCCGGATGTTCACGCCACCGAATCTCGAGGCCATTTCATTTGCCAAGCTGAACACGGTCGGCACGACCGCTCAACCTGAAGACGTGACCAATCATCAGCCTCGTGCTGAACGGGCCCATTACTTTCAGATCGGCAGCACCCATGCCGTGACTGATTGGGCGACGTTGCAACTGACTGGGTACTACAAGTTGGCCAACTACCTTTCAGATGCCGGCCAGTTTGGGACGACACCTCTGCTGAATTACTTTGCCTTTGAACGAGGCTGGACTAGGGGGGCCGATGCGGCACTGAAGGTGTGGTTTATGGAAAATCTGACCGGTCGTGGGAATATCGCTTGGGGACAGTGTAAAGGGTACGGATTGCAATCAGGCCACTTCTTGTTGGAGGCGGCGGAAATCGGAGACATCAATTCGCGCAGCGGCGTCCATTGCGATCACCAGCAGACGCTGACTGCTTCTGGGATCCTGAGTTATCGGTTGCTCGAGCGAACCACCCTTACCGGGCAGGTGTTGTTTGCGTCAGGGTTGCGGACGGCAGAAGAAGGTGCCAAGACCAACTCGAGCCATAGCCCGACCTACACGATCTATAACTTTTCGATTAGCCATGTCATTCCATTGCCCTGGCATGGTCAGAAATTCTTGATCGGGTTCGATATCGTGAATGCGTTGGATCAAAAGTATTTTATCAATCAGGGCGAAGGCAGCATCGGTCTTGGGGTCTCTCATGCCGGCATGCCGCGGTCGTTCTTCTTTCGCGGACAGTGGTTCTTTTAACCAGATGCCGAACAAGGTCACCAGCATCGTTCTCAGTCGCCCGTCTCCCTGCGACGTACCACAAGGGTACGCCTCAGTCGGCGGGCTCCCTGCGGCCTTGCTGGATGACCCTGTTGGGCATCTGGTGAAGAATCTTTGGGGTCTTAAGCGGGAGCCTGTGGTCTTTTGGAGTCATACGCGTCTTGGCTCGCCTCGCTGAGTCGGCGAAGTGGGCGCGCGGGGGGTGGGCGGGTGAGAAGGTGTGGCCCGTTTGAGCATCTGGATGGTGATAGCGTAGAATGTGGGGCATGCGACACTTTCTCACAATACTCTGTGCTGTTGTCTTGGCGTGGCCGGCTGTGCTCTATGCGGTGGTCGGTGATGAGGCCACCCATGAGAGTGATCACCATGATGACGTGCTTGAGTTGCCGGAAGTCCATGTCCATGGACTTCCCCTCAATAAGGATCAACAATTGGGCCCTGTGGCCAAGTCAACGCCCTGGCCTGGCATTCCTGCCTCGCTCAATAGTCAAGAAATCGATGATTGGATGAAGGCCCGATTGTTGGTTTCCAAGCATGCAAAGGTGACTGTCGTGGTGCTGGAACCCTGCAAGCATCGCGAACTGACGACCTCTGGAGTCACGGCGCTTGGTAAGTGGACATTCGATCCCCAGATGAAAGGGGACGATCCGGTGGACGGAGAACTGACGGTCAGAATCCATTTTCGGACCAGGTAAGCCACATCAATTGTGCTGGGCCATTCGCTGTTCGGTGCGTATTCCACCAAAGATCGGTTGACGCTTGACGGGTAGCGAGTAACGCTTTATCGTCGCACGCATGGGCGTGGATGAAGCTCTCTTCCTAGCGATCAACGGCATGGCAGGCCAGTTGGAGGCTGCCGATCACTTCTTCCTGCAACTGGGACACCGCAGCACACTCTATCTTCCTGGTGTCTGTGCGATCGCCTTTTGGATCTGGAACACTCGCCGAGAGGCGCTCTTGGGAGGTCCGGTTCTGGGAGCAGCAGTCGGACTCACCGATTTCGTTGGTGGACAGCTTAAATGGGTCTTTGAACGAGTCCGACCCTGCCGGGCGTTGGCCGAAGCCGTCAAGATCGAACCGAGTGGCTGCGGTGGGTTGTTCAGCTTCCCGTCGAACCACGCGGCCAACACTGCCGCCATCGCGGCATTCCTGCAAGTCCTCTATCCTAAGTCAGGCTGGGTGACGTGGCCGATCGTCGCGCTCGTAGGATTTGCTCGAGTGTATATCGGCGCTCATTATGTGACTGACGTGCTTGGTGGGTGGATGCTCGGAGGAGTACTCGGTGGAGGGGCAGCCTTTGCCATTCTTCAATGGCCGAGGTTCCGGCAGAAGGTGGGGGTAGTCACTGCGCCAATCAAGGGGGTGGAAGTACACCCTGAGACTTAAGGAGTCTTGGCTTGTTCCTCAACGGTCGCTAAGAGCCCAGCTTGCAGACGATCCAGATCATACCCTCGACCGATCAACACCAGCACAGAGTTCGGCTCGTCGAGCAACGTGACGGGCGTAATCGTGGCCTGTCCTGGCAGGGCATATTGGAATTCTTGCAGCTCCGGCTCGCTGCCAAATCTGAAATACCCCTTCGCCCGCTCGAGTTCTTTGGGGATCGTCTTGATCCAGGCTAAAAAACGCTGACGATTCAGAGGGCCAGGCAACGAGACTGTTGTGGCGATGGGATGATAGGCCGCCCTTGGCCTGGGTGAGATCTGTGCCTTACCAAAAAGTACATTGGTGGCAGCTGTCGGTTTCCTGGAAGGGTGTGGAGCCAAGAGGTCTGCGGCATCGAGACGGGCATGGGATGTTTCCCATAGGCGGGCATAGGGGTTTTGTTCGACGATGCCTGCGCGGAATCGCTCCCAATGGCCTGGAACATACAGGTCTCGCTTGTTCAAGATGAGTTCATCGGCACAGCGAATG
>CXWL01128553.1_pt1 | contig 18641 bp, 15 predicted proteins | sample 590931 | NCBI WGS metagenome assembly CXWL01 (sample SAMEA3498368, study PRJEB10139) | groundwater metagenome | biome: water well; material: biofilm material | place: Germany | collected 2015-04-27 | reverse complement strand
CACTAAAATTTCTTTCGCGCCTTGCCTCGCTTAGGATTTTGGATTTATAGAGGCCCCCTGAAGTGAGATTACCCCCGGCACCAGTCACTTTGGCAGAAAGTCGGCGAATTGGTTTGCAGCCTGACAGGCTGTTTAATTTTGGCGCTCAAACCAGAATTTCGACGAGTGTAATGTCGTCGCTAAAATTTGCGTTCCCGCGATAGTCTTTCAGAAGCACCAGCAATTCCTCCGGCATTTTTGATCCCGCGGCCAGTTCAGCCAGAAACCCTTCTATCCTTGCGCAGCCGAACAATCCGCCCTCCGGGTTCTCCACCTCTGTAACCCCATCGGAAAAAATATAAAGCCTGCTTCCCTCAAGGGCATCGAAAGATTCATGGCTGTTCTGGATGTCTATCTGCTCCGTAATACCTAAAGGCGTATTCCGCGAGTCCATCCTTCTTTGCACCTTGCCTTCCCGCATAAAAACGCATGGCGGCATGCCCGCATTCCACAGCTTTATTTTTTTCCTGTCAGCGGCAATTTCAACCAGGCAGCCGACCATGAAAACATTGGCCGGCAATTGCCGGTACATTACATCATTGATTTCTCCCAATACCGCTTCAATACTTTTCCCTTCCCGCACACGGGTGTAAAAAACATGGGAAATCAATGGCGCAGCCACTGCGGCGGGTAAACCATGCCCCGTGAAATCGCCGACAAGAACGCATTGACGGCCATCCGGCGTAAATGAGGAAAGAAGAATATCCCCGTTGCTGCGGTCAGCAGGCGAAATGAGGTAACGCAAGAACCTGCCATCAAAAGACCGGGTCGAGCGCATGCGCTTAATGATGTTCTCCACCAGCGTTTTCTCGTGGAGCAGTTCAAGGTTTTGTTGCTCCAGTTTTACCCTGGCCTCACGCAAAGCCAGATGGGTCTGTACTCTCGCCTTGACGATGGGCGGATTGACCGGTTTGGTGATGTAATCAACCGCGCCCAGTTCCAGGCCCGTCAGCTCACTCTCCATCTCGGAAATGGCCGTGACGAATATCACCGGAATTTCGCGTGTGGTTTCATCCGCCTGCAAGCGCCGCATGACTTCATGGCCGTCCATTCCGGGCATCATGACATCCAGCAGGATCAAGTCGGGCTGCGGGTATGCCGCAGCGATTTTCAGCGCCAGCGCACCGTTCAATGCCGGGCGGACAGTGTAATCGTCTTTCAGCGTTTCCTTCAGGACATCAATGTTTTCCGGCGTGTCGTCAACGACCATGACGGAGTATTTCTGGAGGGTCGGTTTTAACATGGCCGCAAGTCAGTCGCGGAGGGTTTGCATGATTTTTTCCACTTCCCGGCGCAGTTCGATAAACAAGGGAACCAGATTGGGATCCAGCGTCTCTCCCGCCTCTTTTTGTATCCAATCCAGCGCTTCGCTTATACCCCACGCTTCTTTGTAAGGCCGCGCGGAAGTCAGCGCGTCAAAAATATCCGCAATCGCGGTCAATCTTCCCACCAGCGGGATTTGATCGCCCTTTAATCCTCCGGGATATCCTTTGCCATTCCATTTTTCGTGATGTGTTAAGGCGGTCAGCCGCGACAATTGCAACAGGTCGGACTTGTGCTCGCCGATGATATCCGCGCCGATCTGGGGGTGTTTCTTGATGATCTCGAATTCTTCAGGAGTGAGTTTCGCGGGCTTGAGCAGGACATTATCGGGGATGCCGATTTTGCCGATGTCGTGCATGATGGCGGCGGACATCATTCGATCGGCCTCGACATCCGTCAGCCCGGCCTTGATGGCCAACAGCCTCACATAAAAGCTCAACCGTATCACATGCATGCCGGTTTCGTTGTCCCGGTACTCTGCCGCCCGCCCTAGGCAGCGGGTGATTTCGAGGCGCGATTCTTCCAGTTCCCGGCTTTTGGCCAGCAAGTCTGCCGTCCTTTCCCGGATCAACCCCTCAAGGTGGCGGCTGCGGTCATACAACTCCAGGTGTGTCCTGACGCGCGCCAACACGACGGGAGCGCTTACCGGCTTGGTGAGATAATCCTCCGCACCGATCGAAAACCCGTAGGCCTCGTCCCCCGCTTCCGATTTGGCGGTCACGAAAATGACCGGGATATTCCGCGTGCGCTCATCCGCTTTCAACAGGCGGCAAACTTCATAGCCGTCCATTTCCGGCATCATCACATCCAGCAGGATCAAATCGGGCGGCTTGGGAGAGAATGCCACCTTGAGCGCCAGCCGTCCGCCGATGGCCACCTTAACGGTGTAATGGCCGCCCAGGATACCTTTCAGGGTATCAATATTTGCCTGGTTATCATCCACGACCAGAACGGATTTATTGGCTGATTCATTCATGCCTGCGGCCCTCCACACGAAATGCCCATGCTCTCTGGAAATCGGTTAACTCGGCCAAACCTTGCACGTAATTGTAGCTGCTTACGCATCGCTCTACCGAAGCCATCGCCTTCTTCATGGCGGCATCACCGCCCACCATCCGGCGCATCCGGGCCACGGTATCTTCCGCGCCGGAGTCGAATTCCTCCAGTTGCAACATGGCCTTCCGGATCAGGCTGGTCAGCTCTTTCATATTGGCCGGGTCGGCCAGGTCGGCAACCTCATCACCCGCCCATTTTTCTGCCGCCCTTGACTGAAGAGCGAAGTCAATCGCAGCAAAAAGCTGGGTGAGTTCCGCGTCAACAGCCGCAAGCAACGATTCGACCTGGACGCTCTCCTTGCTCCGGATGGCGATTTCCAAATCTGCTGCCCTGCTTTTCAATTTGTCGGCGCCCAGCGTGCCCAGCAAGCCCTTCAGCGTATGCGCCAGCCGCTCGGTTTTTTCCCGGTCGCCTGCCGCGATGGCTGAACGGATTCCGGCGATGGTGTTTTGCTGGCTGCTGTGGAATTTTTCCAGGATGGCACAGTAGCCCGCAACACTGCCGCCCATCCGGCGCACTCCATCGGACACCCGCACTCCCGGCAAGTTCGGCAGCGTTTCTACAACCCCGGAATTTTGCGCCGTTTCCAATGCGTGTGCGGTTGGTTGGGCGGGAGTAATCCATTTGGCGAGGGTAGACACCATCTGGTTCGGATCAAGCGGCTTGGTGATATGGTCATCCATCCCGGCCGCCAGGCATTGTTCGCGGTCGCCCGCCATTACGTTGGCGGTCATGGCGATAATCGGCAAATCCGCGAGCCTCGGGTTTTTGCGGATCTCGCGGGTGGCGGTAATGCCACCCATCACGGGCATCTGCATGTCCATCAACACGCCATCAAATTTTTCCTCCCACAACCGTTTAATGGCCTCTTCCCCGTTTTCAACGATGACCACCGTCACACCGGCCTTTTCCAATAACTCCCGCGCTACCTGCTGGTTGATTTCATTGTCTTCCGCCAGCAACAAATGGGCGCCGCTGATTTTTGCGACGAGATCAGGGTGGTACAGGACGGTCACCGCACTCCTCTTTCCCGTGTCTCCGCCGCGCCCGAAGATTTCCATGGTCGCATCGAACAGCTCGCTCTGCTGGAATGGCTTGGCCAACAGGCCGTCAACCACGCTATCCTCGGCATGTTGCAGCATGTCGTTCTGGCTGAAAGAGGAAATCAGCAATATCTTCGGCTTCTTGCTCAGCCCGGCCATTTCACGGATTTTCCGCGCCGCTTCGATGCCGTTCATTTCCGGCATTTTCCAGTCGAGAACCACAAACTGGCAAGGTGTCCCGTCGCGGTCCGCCTGTTCGATGACCCGCAACGCATCGGGGCCATTGGCGGCCAGCATTACCTTGAAATCGAAAGACTCCAGATAAGATTCCAGGATGTGGCGGCAAGTTTCATTATCATCCACCACCAGCACGCGCATCCCCCGCAAGTCAATGTTCGGCGGGTGGCGTTTTCCGGAACGCCGCTCCTCCGCTTTCCCGAAACATGCGGTAAAAGTAAATTTCGACCCCTCGCCGGGTTTGCTTTCCACCCGGATTTCTCCGCCCATCAAATCCACCAAACGCTTGCTGATGGACAGCCCCAGGCCGGTGCCGCCGAATTTGCGGGTGGTGGTGGCATCCGCCTGGGTGAATGCCCGGAACAGCTTGCCGGTTTGTTCCGGCGTCATGCCGATGCCGGTATCCTGGACCGTAAAGCGCAGGCTGACATGCTCCGCCGTTTCCTCCTCGACCTCGGTCAGCACCAGCACTTCGCCCCTGTCGGTAAACTTGACCGCGTTGCCCGCAAGGTTGATCAGCACCTGCCCCAGGCGCAAGGGGTCGCCAATCAGATGCGGGTAAACATTCAGCGACGTTTCAAACAGGAACTCGATCCCTTTCTCCTCGGCTTTGGTGGAAATGACCGTCGCCAGGCTGCCCATCACATCTTCCAATTCGAACCGCACCCGCTCTACATCCATCTTGCCGGCTTCGATTTTGGAAAAATCCAGGACATCGTTGATGATGCCGAGCAACGCCTTGGCGGAGCCGTGAACTTTATGCAGATAATCGCTCTGTTTCGCCGTAAGTTCCGTCTGCAGGCACAAGTGGCTCAGGCCGATGATGGCGTTCATCGGTGTGCGGATTTCATGGCTCATGTTGGCGAGAAAGTCACTTTTGGCGCGGTTTGCGGCATCGGCAGCGGCCATGGCTTTCTGCAACTCCTGTTCGATATATTTCCGTTCGGTGATATCGCGAGCCGCGTTGTACACCAGTTGCTGGCCGTCAATTTCCACCCGTGAGGCGCCGACCTCGACGTCAATAATACTGCCATCGCGGCGGCGGTACCGGGTTTCAAAAGGCGGGTTGCTGCTCCCCAGCGCGGCGATTCTTGCCAGCAACCCTTCCTTCGGCCACTGCGCGTCCCACTGCGCCACGTTCATGGCCAGCAACTCCTGCTCCGCGTAGCCGAGCATATGGCAGAACGCGTCGTTCACCTGCAACACGTCGCCCTCCAGGTCGAAGATGTAAATACCGTCGCTGGCCGTGCGCAGCAGCGTCCTGTTCTTGCGGCTTTCGCGTTCCACCGCCGCCGCCGCCTGCATGGCGCGCTCCCGCCCACGCACCAGCAACCAGGTGAGCAGCGCGAGCAACAGGCCCGCGCCGGTGCCGCCGACGGCGATGAGATGCGGCTTTTCCTTGTCCAGTTGCGCCTCGAAACCGGGAAGGGAGCGGGTTGCCGCCACCCAGGTGCGACCGGCAATCTCGATATGCATGGTTTTATGGAAGCGCGCGTTCCGTTCGTTGGCGCCGCCGCTGAGATCCGAGTCATACATCAGCGTCTGAACCGACATCTCGCCGCTATCGTAGATATCGGTATCGAGCCCGGCGGCGCGCTCGCCGAGGATGCCGTCCATCAGGTCGTCCACGCGGAACACCGAGCTGACCCAGCCGATGATGTTGGCGCGGCGCGCGGCGACGGTGTCATTCGGGGCGCCGTGCTTATACACGGGCAGGAACATCAGGAAGCCGGCCTGTGCCGCCTCGTCGGCCTCAAACAGCAGCTTGATCTTGCCGGAGGCGGCGGCCTGCCCGGTATCGCGCGCCCGCTCCATGGCGGTGCGGCGCAGCCCCGCGCCGGAGTCGCCGGGCCGGGGGTATTCCAGGTCGGAGTAGGTGTCGTAGCCGAAGATAACCCGGTTGCGTTCGTCGAACGGCTCGGCATAGATCACGGGAATGTAGAAGTCGCGCTCGCCCTCGGGGTGGATGGTATATCCGGGAAAGCCTTCCTTGCGCACGGCGGCGACGTGCCGGTCTTTTTGCGCCTGCGGCACGATGGGGGAGAAGCGGATAGCCTGGATGCCGGGGTAGTTTTCCTTCAGCCGCAGCCGGGCGACGTAGTCGCGGAATTCCTCGCGCGTCACGCTGCCGGCATGGGCGAACAACCCGTCCACCCCGCGCATCATCTGCGCGTAGGCCGCCATGCGCTGTTCGATATGGCCGCCGGTTTCGCGCGCCAGGAAATCGAACTGAGCCTGCAGCACTTGCATGGCATTTTGCCGCGCGTGCTGCCAGAGCTGGTGGGTGGCGGTGAGCGCCACGGCAAGCACCAGCCAGGGCAATAAGCGCATGGAAAGCCCGCCCGCCGCGCGATGCGCCGTGATGCGTTTGGCTGTAACGGCTGGATAGTTCATTGGGCGATTCCAGGCTCCAGGCGCAATAGATTGATGAATTGTATCCGATAAAATTTTATCTTGGAAAATGTAGTTGCGGTTTTGCAGGTGCGCATTCATTCGCGCGAACAAGGAATTATGTGCGAATGAATTCGCACCTGCCAATGCGGCACAGCAAGCAGGCGTAGAGTGCATTCGCGTGCCCCCGTTTCCCGCAAGCGAATTACGCCGTAAAACCCGCCTTATTTGCCGCATTGATTCTTTCTTGATTGCCGATAATCGCCATGATCGTGAAAGAGTCATACCATGGCAGAAGACAGCGACCTAGAAAAAACGGAACAGCCCTCGGAGCGGCGCCTGGATCAGGCGCGTGAAGAAGGCCAGGTGGCGCGCTCGCGCGAGTTGTCCACTTTCGCCGTGCTGTTGTCGGGTGGCGCCGGGCTGTGGATGATGGGATCGGCGCTGTCCGGGCAACTCGCCAAACTGTTGCGCGACGGCCTCACCCTTGACGCTGAACTGGCTTTTAATTCCAGCTTGCTGTTCCCGCGTTTGTACGCTTTGTCGGTAGAAACCCTGCTGGCTTTTTTGCCATTGATGTTATTGCTGTTCGCCACTGCGGCCCTCTCTCCTTTACTGCTTAACGGCTGGATGTTCAGCGTGAAGCCGTTACAACCCAATTTTTCGAAACTCGATCCGCTCTCCGGCATGGGCCGCATGTTCTCGGTGAACAGCTTGGCCGAACTGGGCAAGGCCATCGGCAAGGCGCTGATAGTGGGCGGGGCGGGCGCCTGGGCGATCTGGCACAACAAGGAAGCGATGCTGTTGCTGGTTGCGCAACCGGCGGCGGTGGCGATACCGCACCTGGGGCAACTGCTGTGGATGGCTTTCGCTGCCATCATGGGCGGCATGCTGCTGATCGTGGCGGTGGATGTGCCGTTTCAGTTATGGGAGCACAGCAGCAAGCTGAAGATGACCAAGGAAGAAGTGCGCCAGGAATCCAGGGAAACCGAGGGCGATCCGCAAGTCAAGGGGCGCATCCGCAGCATGCAGCGTGAAATGGCGCGCCGCCGCATGATGGCGGCAATCCCGACTGCCGACGTGGTGGTGACCAACCCGACGCACTATGCCGTGGCGCTGCGTTATAGCGAATATGGCATGAGCGCCCCCGTCGTGGTGGCCAAGGGGTCGCACCTGCTTGCCGCGCGCATCCGCGAGATTGCCCTTGAAAACAACGTGCCGATACTCGAAGCGCCAGCGCTGGCGCGCGCCTTGCACAAGCACATCGAACTGGGGCAAGCCATCCCCGAAGCGCTATATATCGCCGTGGCGGAAGTGCTGGCCTATGTCTACCAATTGCGCCGCTACCGGCAGGGCGGCGGCGCCATGCCGGATGCGCCGCACGACTTGCCGGTGCCGCCGCAGCTTGATCCTGAAACACAGTTTGCCGATGGGGGAAGGGCAGGATGAATCCGCTATTGGCGATACAGAACTTGATCGGGCGCGCCGGACTGCGCGGCCTGGCCGGGCCGGTATTGATCGTGATGATACTGGCGATGATGGTGCTGCCGCTGCCGCCCTTCCTGCTCGACATCCTGTTCACCTTTAATATCGCGCTGGCCATCATGGTGTTGCTGGTGAGCATGAACACCACCAAAACGCTGGACTTTGCCGTATTCCCGACGGTGCTGCTGATCACCACGCTGCTGCGCCTGTCGCTCAATGTGGCGACCACCCGCGTGGTGCTGATGCACGGCCATACCGGCCCGGCTGCCGCAGGCAAGGTCATCGAATCGTTCGGCCACTTCCTGGTAGGCGGCAGTTACGCCGTCGGCATCGTGGTGTTTTCCATACTGGTAGTCATCAACTTTGTGGTGATTACCAAGGGCGCCGGGCGCATTGCGGAAGTGGGTGCGCGTTTCACCCTGGACGCGATGCCAGGCAAGCAGATGGCGATTGATGCCGACCTCAATGCCGGCCTGATCGGCGAGGACGAGGCGCGCCGCCGCCGCGCCAGCATAGCGCAAGAGGCGGATTTTTACGGCTCGATGGATGGCGCCAGCAAATTTGTGCGCGGCGATGCTGTCGCCGGTATCGTGATCATGCTGATTAACCTTATCGGCGGGCTGATTGTCGGCGTATTGCAGCACAACCTGGATATAGGTACGGCCGCACAGTATTACACTTTGCTGGCCATCGGCGATGGCCTGGTGGCACAGATCCCCGCCCTGGTAATTTCCACTGCGGCCGGCCTGGTGGTGAGCCGTGTCTCCACCGATGAAAACGTCAGCCAGCAACTGGTCGGGCAATTGTTCAACCAGCCGCAGGTGCTCATGCTGACTGCGGGCATCATCGGCATGATGGGGTTGATTCCGGGCATGCCGAATTTCGCTTTCCTGCTGCTGGCGGGATGCATGGGCGGCCTGGCTTACTACTTCTTGCGGCGCGCCAGGGCGGCGGCGCAACAACCCGCCGGGGCCGAAAGCATGGCCGCGCCATCCGTGGAAACGCCCGAGGCAAGCTGGGAGGATGTGTCGCAGGTGGATATGCTGGGGCTGCAAGTCGGCTACCGGCTGATCGCGCTGGTGGACAAGGCGCAGGACGGCGACCTGTTGCGCCGCATCAAGGGGATACGCAAGAAATTCGCCCAGGACATCGGTTTTCTGCCGCCTGCCATACACATCCGCGACAATCTGGACCTGAAGCCGAACGCTTACCGCATCGCCCTTAAAGGGGTCGAAATCGGCGGCGGTGAGGCGTTCCCCAACATGCTTCTGGCTATCAATCCTGGCAACGCCGGCGGTGCGTTATCCGGTGTACAGACGCGTGATCCGGCGTTTGGCCTGCCTGCCGTATGGGTCGAAACGGCGATGCGCGAGCAGGCGCAAGCGATGGGTTACACCGTGGTGGATGCCAGCACGGTCATCGCCACCCACCTGAGCCATCTCATCCACACCAATGCCGCCGAATTGCTGGGGCGCCAGGAATTGCAACAATTGCTGGATCATCTCGGCAAACTTGCGCCAAAACTCATCGAGGACATGATACCCAAGCTGCTGCCGCTCGCCACGGTGCAGAAGGTTTTGCAGAACCTGCTCGATGAGGGCATGCACATCCGCGACATGCGCACCATATTGGAAACGCTGGCGGAGCACGCGGGGCAGACTCAGGATGCGCAGCTTCTCACCGGCTTGGTGCGGATGGCGCTGGGCCCGGCCATCGTGCAGCAGTTCTATCCCTCGGCGCAGGAATTGCAGGTCATCGGCATGGACAAGGAACTGGAATACGTGCTGATGCAGGCCATGCAGGCAGGCGGCGGCAATCCGGCCATCGAGCCCGGGCTTGCCGATACCTTGCTGCGCGAGGCGCGCAGCGCGGCACACGCCCAGGAGCAGATGGGGCTGCCGACAGTGCTGCTGGTGCCGGGACAGTTGCGCGATTTGCTGGCGCGTTTCCTGAAGCGCGCGCTGCCGCAACTCAGGGTTATTTCACATGAGGAAGTGCCCGGCTTCAAGGCGGTGCGGGTGACTTCAATGGTCGGAGGGAAGGTATGAATATGAAGAAGTTTGTGGCGAAGACATCGCGCGAGGCGCTGCGGCTGGTGCGCATTGAGCTGGGGGCGGACGCGGTTATCCTGTCCAACCGCAAGGTAGGCGAAGATGTCGAGATCGTGGCGCTGGCCGGTGCGGAATTCGACGGCCTGGCGCAACAACCGGAGCGGCCTGCTCCCGCCGCCACGAAAAAGCCTGCTTCCCCGGCGCCTGCCGTTGCGCCTGCGCCCGCACCGGAGCAGCATGGCATTCTTGGCGAAATAAAATTCATGCGCACCATGATGCAGGAACAGATTGCGTGCCTGTCCTGGTCCGGCATGCAGCAGCGCGACCCGCAACGCACGCGCATGTTGCGCAGCTTGTTGAATGCCGGGCTGAGCCCGGCTCTGTCGCGCCGCCTGCTCGACAAGATGCCTGCGGGCGCCGATATTTCCTGGGTGCGCAACGTATTGGGGCACAACCTGCGCGTTGCCGGGCAAGAGGAAGATGTCGTGGTGCGCGGCGGAGCGGTTGCGCTGATCGGCCCCACCGGCGTCGGCAAGACCACCACCACGGCCAAGCTGGCGGCACGCGCGGTGGTGCGTTATGGCGCCGACAAGGTGGCGCTGGTGACTACCGACAGCTACCGTATCGGCGCGCACGAACAATTGCGCATCTACGGCAGGATACTCGGCGTAGCGGTGCATGCGGTGCGCGACACCGGGGATTTGCGCCTTACCCTGTCCGCCCTGAAACACAAGCACCTGGTATTGATTGACACCATAGGCATGGGGCAGCGCGACAGCCGCGTGGCAGCGCAAACCGCGATGTTCGATGCGACCGGGGTGCGGCGCCTGTTGCTGCTCAACGCCACCAGCAGCGGCGACACCCTGGATGATGTGGTGCGGATATATCACGGCGCCGGGGTGGCGGGTTGCATTCCCACCAAGCTGGACGAGGCGGTGTCTCTGGGTGCGGTGCTGGACGTGGCGGTGCGCCACAAACTGGCGTTGCATTACATCACCAACGGACAGCGCGTGCCGGAGGATTTGCATGAAGTGAACCTGGAGTATCTGCTGCACCGCGCCTTCAAGCCACCCATCAGCGCACAGCCGTTTGATTTGCAGGAACTGGAGGTTCCCGCACTGATGGCGGGGCTGGGGGCGGCCGGAGCAAGGGAAGAATATGCTGTCTGAGCACGTCGCCGATCAGGCCGAGGGATTGCGCCGGCTGCTGGTGCCAGCTTCGGCGCGCGCGGTTACGGTGGTCGCGGCGCACACCGGTATGGGAGCGACCAGTGTAGTGGTGAATCTTGCCGCCGCGCTGGCGCAAGCCGGCAAGAATGCGCTGGTGCTGGACGGCAGCCTGCCGCATGACAGTGCGGCCAACATGCTGGCGCTCAAGCCGCGCCATGACTTGCTGGACGCCGTTCGGCACGACAAGCCATGGCATGAAACCACGCTGCATTTCCGGCAGGGCGTGCGCATACTTTCCGCCATGCGCGCCATCCGGGCGCTGCCGCAATTGTCCGCTGCGGAGCGCGGGCGTTTGCTGGAATGCCTGGATAAGGCATCGCGTGGCGCAGACATCGTACTGGTGGATGCTGCGGCATGCACTGGCGCCAACCTGCTTTCTGCCGGCCTGGCTCCCGGCCAAACGCTGTTGCTGGTGCTGAACGCCACCGCTTCCGCCATCACCGGGAGCTATGCCATGCTCAAGCGCATGTCCATGCTGGACGGGCGGCAGAATTTTCAGATTGTGGTCAACAAGGCGCGCGATGAACAGGAGGCGCAGACCGTGTTCGGCAACGTGGCGCAGGTCGCACGACGCCATTTGCATGTGCGTGTAGAATATTTAGGCTATATTCCGTTTGATGAAAAGCTCAAACGTGCGGCACAATTATGCCGTCCGGTGGTTGAGGTATTCCCGCACGCACCGTCCGCGCTTGCATTTGGCGCACTGGGGGAAGGCTTGATGTTGTTGCCTGCCGCCGGGAACGGGAGGGCTGACAGCCTGCCTGACATGATCCAGCGCTTGGTGCGGCAGGTGCGCCCGCCGAATGCGGCACACGCAAATTAACCCGGAACTTGCAGGTGCGAATTTATTCGCACATAGCCCGCTGCCAGTGCGAATAAATTCGCACCTGCAAGAAGACCGCCCCCTATTTTTGGCTCCGGCTCGCCCGGCTCAGGATCATGTACACCGCAAGCGGTTTAAGCGACAAGGAACAATGCCTCAAGGAATATGCGCCGCTGGTCAAGCGTATCGCGCATCATTTGATGGCGCGGCTGCCCAGCAGCGTGTCGGTGGATGACATCATCCAGGCCGGCATGATGGGGTTGCTGGAGGCTGCGGGGAGATACGACGAATTGCGCGGCGCGCAGTTTGAAACATTCGCCGCACAACGCATCCGTGGCGCAATGCTGGACGAACTGCGCCAGGCCGACTGGATGCCGCGCAGCCTGCGCCGCGACATGCGCCGCATCGAAGCGGCGATAAACAAATTGCAGCAGCGTTCGGGCAGGTCGCCGAACGAAACGGAAATCGCGCGGGAGCTGGGTATGCCGCTGACCGAATATCAGCAGATGCTATTCGAGTCGCGTGGCGCGCAACTGGTGTATTACGAGGATTTTCAGTGCGAAGGGGATGAGGATTTCTTCGATCGCCACGATTTCTCCAGCGAAGACATAGACCCGATCAAACTGTTGCAGGATGAGCGTTTCCGTGGCGCGCTGATCAAGGCGATCGAAAACCTGCCGGAACGCGAGCGCTTGTTGATGGGCATGCATTATGAACAGGAAATGAACCTGCGCGAAATCGGCGAGGTAATGGGCGTGAGCGAGTCGCGCGTATGCCAGTTGCACAGCCAGGCGGTGGCCCGCTTGCGCAGCTTGCTGAAAGGGTATTGATGGACAAGCTCAGCATCGCCGGCCTGCTGATCGGCCTGGGCGGCATCATCGGGGGACAGTTGCTGGAAGGCGGGCAGGCCTCCATGCTGTTGCAGGGCGCGGCTTTTTTTATCGTTTTTGGCGGTACGCTGGGCGCGGTGATGCTGCAAAGCCCGCTCAAGGTTTTTGTGACCGGCATCAAGATGGGGCGCTGGGTGTTTGTCACGCCGCAGTTGTCCGCACAGAAGCTGGTGTATCAGATCACCGCCTGGAGCAGCCTGGCGCGCAAGGACGGGATACTGGCGCTGGAGCCGCAGATCGCCGGAAGCCGCGACCCATTTATGAAAAAGGGGCTGCAGCTATTGGTTGACGGCAACAGCGCGGAAAAAATCCGCGAGGTGCTGGAGGTGGAGATCCACACTTACGAGCAATTGCGCTGGCAATCCGCGCGCGTGTGGGAATCTGCCGCAGGTTACGCGCCAACCATCGGCATCCTGGGGGCGGTGCTTGGCTTGATCCACGTCATGCAGAGCCTGGGCGAACCTTCCAAACTGGGCGAGGGCATTGCGGTCGCATTCATTTCCACCATTTACGGCGTGGGCCTGGCGAACCTGGTGTTCCTGCCCGTGGCCAACAAGCTGAAAGCATTGATCACGCAACAGGTGGCCATGCGCGAAATGCTGGTGGACGGGTTGTCTGCAATCGCCAGCGGCGAAAACCCGCGCTTCGTCGAAAGCAAGCTGCAGGGTTATATTTCCTGATATGGCGCGTCGTTCCAAACGCGCGGAACACGAGAACCACGAGCGCTGGCTGATCTCGTATGCCGATTTCATCACCCTGCTATTTGCCTTCTTTGTGGTGATGTATGCGATTTCCTCGGTGAACGAGAGCAAGTACAAGGTATTCAGCGCCTCGCTCAGTTCCGCTTTCAGCGCCCCGGCGGACAAACCGGAGGCTGTGGCGCCGCTTGGCGAACAGGATAAATTGTTGAAGTCGCTGGTGGAGCGGAGGAATGCAAGGCTGGCCGAACAGCAGCGCGCGCAGCAGGAACGCATGCAGAACATCGCCAAAAACCTCAACCAGGTCATGGCGCCGCTGGTGAAAAACGGCCAGGTCAGCGTTACCCAGACCAGCCGGGGGGTGGTGCTGGAAATCAATGCCAGCGCGCTGTTCGATCCGGGCGATGCGGTGTTGCGGGGCGGTTCGGTGAAAACTTTGGCCGAAGTGGCGCAGGTATTGGGGCAGGGTGACCAGGCCATCGAGGTCGAGGGGCATACCGATAACACGCCCATCAATACCCCGCAGTTTCCGTCCAATTGGGAGCTGTCCTCGGCGCGCGCCAGCAGCGTAGTACGTTTATTCATCGTGCAGGGAATGACGGCGGCGCGCCTGACTGCAGTGGGTTCCGCCGCCAACCATCCGGTCGTTTCCAACGACACGCCGGACGGGCGCGCCCGCAACCGCCGTGTCACGGTCACTATTCTGGCGCCCGCTCCCGATCACCCGGCGCAACAGCCCGCGTACTGATTGCTTTTTCCAGGATAATGGACAAACCCGAATTTCTCTCTGAAACAGCCCCAGCGCCGCGCCCTGTCGTGCTGCAACGCGCGGTGGATGCAGACTCCACCATCATAGAAGCCGACCCCGGCTGCATCATCACCCACGCCAATGACAAGTTTTGCAAAATCTCCGGCTACCGCCGGGAAGAATTGCTCGGACTGGAGTTATTCAACCTCAGTTCAACCTGCCACCCGCAAGGTTTTCTTGACGGGCTGCGCGCATCCATTGCACAGGGAAATATCTGGAGCGGTGAAATATCCAGCCGCGCCAAGGACGGGAATGTGTTCTGGCAGGACATCAGCGTTACACCGGTTGCCGGAGTGGGCGGGAAACCCGCAAAATTCCTGGCGGCAGGGCGCGACATTTCCACGCGCAAACTGGTCGAAGGCACCCTCTGGCAGCAGGCGCAGCTTATTGACCAGTCACATGACGCGATATTCTCCATGGATTTCAATGGCACCGTATTGAGCTGGAACGGCGGAGCCGAGCGCCTGTTCGGTTATTCAAGGGAAGAAGTTTTCGGCAAATCCGCCCTGTCCATCTGCCGTGAAGGAGGGTGCGATGCGCTGCGGGCGGAGACGCTCCACGCCCTCAAGGAAAAAGGGGCGGACACGCTGGAAATCAGGCTGTGCAGGAAATCAGGCGAGCGGTTTGACGCGCGCATTTCGTTGTCGCTGCTTAAAGATTTTGAGGGCGCTGGAATCGGCGTGGTGGGACATGCCATGGACATAACCGAACGCAAGCATTCCGAGCAGGAGCTGATCAGGTCGCGCCGCCAGTTGCAGGAATTATCAATATTCCTGCAAACCGTGAGGGAGGAAGAGCGCAAGCGCATCGCCCGCGAATTGCATGATGAACTGGGGCAGACCATGACTGCGCTCCGTTTTGACCTGAACTGGATAAACGGGCGCCTGAGTGGCCAGGACAACCTTGTCAGCGATAAAATATCGGCCATGAACGCCATGGTGAACCAGACCGTGGATTCCATCCGGCGCATCGCGGAGGACTTGCGCCCCGGCATGCTGGATGATCTTGGCATTGCCGCCGCGATCGAGCATTATGTGGCGAAGTTTGCCGAGCGGACGGGTATCGCCTGCGAACTTCTCATGAGCCAGCCGGATTTTGACCTGGATGACCGTGTTGCAACAGCGCTGTTCCGTATTGTCCAGGAATCGCTGACCAACGTGGTGCGACATTCCGGCGCCACCCAGCTATCCATCCACCTGCATGAACCGGGAGAACGGATCTTATTGATCGTGCAGGACAATGGACATGGATTCCAGTTTGGACGGGATGTCAATAAAAAAACCTACGGCCTGATGGGAATGCGCGAGCGGGTCAATATGCTTGACGGAACCCTGGATATTTTCACCGAGCCGGGGTCGGGCGTCAGAATTGAAGCCAGCATCCCAAAATGTATTAAAGAAAAAGAATAAGTGCAATGATCAAAATCTTGATAGCGGATGACCATCCCGTCATGCGGGACGGGTTGAAGCAGATACTGGCGTGCTGCGACGACATGCGGGTAGCCGGTGAAGCGGAAAATGGGCTGGATACACTAAACAAAATCCACCAACAGGAATGGGATGTGTTGGTGCTCGACATGTCCATGCCCGGCAGGAGCGGCATTGAGCTGATCAAGCAAATCAAAAGCGAAAAACCCGGATTGCCGATCCTGGTGCTCAGCATGCACAAGGAAAATCAATACGCTGGGCGCGCATTGAAGGCGGGCGCTTCCGGCTATCTGTGCAAGGATAGCGCCACCACCCAACTGGTATATGCCATCCGCAAGGTGGCATCCGGCGGCGTGTTCATCAATCCGGAAACTGCCGAAAGCCTGGCATTGGAAATGGTTACAAACAGGCGTTCGTTGCCGCATACCTTGCTGTCTGACCGTGAATTCCAGATATTCAAGCTGCTTGCCGCCGGTAGCGGCGTCACCGAAATAGCCAACCGCCTGAACATAAGCGCGAAGACCGTCAGCACCCACAAGGCGCGCATTCTGCAAAAAATGAACGGGGCGACCGTGGCGGACCTGGTCCGCTATGCGATTGAGCACGACCTGTTTGACTGATCCGCCATCAACTTATGGGCGCATCTAAAAATCCACATTTGCGAGCATCCGCTATGCGGATTGCCTGCTTACCCCACTTCATCCCAACTGATGGAACTGCTGGTGAAACAACTAGCCATCCGACTAACCAAGCAAAAAACNNCCCTTATAAAAAGTGCCCGGATGAAATGCAATGGAATCCGGGGAAATTTTTGGCACGCCCACTGCTCCCCGGATTCCGCCTCGCTTCATCCGGGCTACAAGCTGAGCCGTTTTTAGGATCAATGGCCAAACCGTAACACCGGGGGAGTTGTAGGGCAAACCCTACACCCCCTTCCCGCTTGCCTACCCTAAAAATCAGCATCCGCTGATTTTTTTTTGGCTAATCCGCGCGCATCATGCTTCCAGGGTTAAACCACAAAAACATTCGCGGCGGATTATCCATGAAAGTTTTTCTTGTTGAAGATTCATTGGTGATTCGCGAGCGCTTGCGCTGCATGGTTGCGTCCATTCCGGGTTCCGAACTGGTTGCCGAGGCGGACAATGAGGCCGATGCGGTGCGCGGTATCTGCGCCATCAGGCCGGACGTGGTGATTCTGGATTTAACCCTCGCGAGCGGCAGCGGCATGGAGGTGTTGCGCCAGGTCAGGGAGCGGCCCCGTACCAGTATTGTGATTGTGCTGACTAACTATGGCTACACGCAGTACCAGAAAAAATGCATGGCGCTGGGTGCGGATTATTTCATGGATAAATCGCGGGATATTGAAGTATTGAGTGAATTGCTGGCCAGCCTGGCAACCGGCATCCGCGCCAAAGAACGTGTGATGTAAAACAGGTGTGCTTCCCGCGGTTAAACAGGAGATGAAAAACGGCATGGACAATCAACTTGAAAGCACGAACGAAACCTTGTTCCGGTTTCTGCCGGTTTTGATCGCGGCGGGCGGGGGCGCGTTATTGCTTGCCAGCGGCGGTTGGGGAGCGGTCAACCTGGGCTTGAGCGCGCTGCTGATCGGTGTTGCAGGAGCCGCAGGCAGATGGGGCGCCAACCACCACAAGGTTGCCCTCAACCGCACTGCTGACGGGATGCTCGCGCAAGCCGAAGAAGCGCGGCGCGCGGCGGCCAAGGCGTGTACGGATGAGCTGGAGCAGGTGTGCGAACAGGCTTTGCCGATCTGGTCGAAGCAGATAGAAACCGCGCGCGCGCAGACCGAGGATGCCGTCACCGCGCTTGCCGCAAGATTTTCCGGGTTGGTGGACAAGCTGGAAGCGGCGGTGGCGGCATCCCAGGGCACAGCGGGAGGGCTTGCCGGCGAGGGTGAGGGAAGCGTGGTGGCAATCCTGTCCCAGAGCGAAGCCGAACTTACCGCAGTCATCCATTCGCTGGAAGCCGCGCTCGAGAGCCGTAGCACCATGATGGAAGAAGTCCGCAAGCTCACCAGCTACACCAGGGAACTGGAAACCATGGCGACCGCAGTGGCGGAAATTGCCGCCCAGACCAACCTCCTGGCGTTAAATGCGGCGATTGAGGCAGCGCGCGCCGGCGAGGCAGGGCGTGGGTTCGCGGTGGTGGCGGATGAGGTGCGCAAGCTCTCCAGCCTTTCCAGCAATACCGGAAAGAAAATGGCGGAAAAGGTGTGCATTATTAATTCCGGCATTAACTCTGTATTCGAGGTGTCGGAAAAATCTGCGGCGGCAGATGCGCTGTCGGTATCCGGCTCCGATGCGGCAATCCGCAATGTCCTGTCGCGTTTCCACGATGTGGCTGGCCGCCTTTCCGGCTCCGCCGAAGTGATGCAAAAGGAAAGCGTCGGCATCCGCGATGAAATTTCAGACGTGCTGGTGTCGCTGCAATTCCAGGACCGGGTGAGCCAGATCCTGTCGCATGTGCGCGGCAACCTGGATGGCCTGAATGGGCGCCTTTCCCAGCACAGGCAAGAGCGCACCACCGGTGATCAGCCAGGGGGCATTGATGCCAAAGCCTGGCTTGATGAGATGGAATTGACTTACACCACCCCGGAGCAGCGGAGCAACCATAGGGGCGGTTCAGCCGCCAAAACAGATAAAGCGGAAATCACTTTCTTTTAGCATCGGGAGACGGCAATGGCAAAAACCATTTTTATTGTGGACGACTCGGCATCCCTGCGCCAGGTGGTAAGCATCGCGTTGCGTGGTGCGGGTTATGACGTGATCGAGGCATGCGACGGCAAGGACGCCCTGGCCAAATTGACCGGGCAGAAGGTGCATTTGATCATCAGCGACGTCAACATGCCCAACATGGACGGCATCACCTTCGTCAAAAACGTCAAGCAAATGCCGAACTATAAATTCACCCCGATCATCATGTTGACCACCGAGTCGCAGGAAAGCAAAAAATCGGAGGGGCAAGCGGCGGGCGCCAAGGCGTGGGTGGTCAAACCTTTCCAGCCGGCGCAGATGCTGATGGCGGTTGCCAAGCTGGTATTGCCTTAGGGCTCGTTAATGAATAACTGTGACATACGCTGGGGTCGCTTCGGGATGCAGCCCAAGGCGCGAGACGCGCGGT
>CXWL01011551.1_pt1 | contig 18642 bp, 17 predicted proteins | sample 590931 | NCBI WGS metagenome assembly CXWL01 (sample SAMEA3498368, study PRJEB10139) | groundwater metagenome | biome: water well; material: biofilm material | place: Germany | collected 2015-04-27 | reverse complement strand
GTTCAAGATCGAGAAAGACGAAGTCATAGCTGCGTTGCGCCAGCAGCTCGATGGCCTTGCCGCTGCCGGAGGCGCGGTCGATGCGCAGCCCCCAGCGCTGCAGACGGGACTCCAGAAATCGCAGCGCGATTTCGCTGTCGTCCACCAGCAGGGCGCTCGGCTGTGGCGGCGGGCGTGCCTGCGATGGCGGCGCCACCGGCCGTGCAGGCACGAGCGGTGGTGCCTCAGGTACTTGGGCGACGGCGACCGGCCGCACGCGCCAGGGAGGCTGGATCACGGTGGTCGCGCGACGGGGGCTGCCCGGCCGCTCGCCCGAGGCGGCGGCCGCGCTGGCCGCACCCAGCGCCACCATCGCATCAAGCTCACGCATCACATGCAGGGCGTCGATCGGTCGAGTCATCCAGGCCGTGCACCCCAGCGGGGCCTGCGCACCGATGAAAACGGCCTCGGCCATGCGCTCGGTCGCCACCACGAGCTGCACCGACGGTGCATGGTCGGCGTCAGCGACGATGAAGTCGCTGTCGGTGAGCATGGGCACCTGTTCGTAACTTGGCGTGCGGTGGGTGGCGAGCCGGAAGTACGAGGCCAGCGTCGTGCGCTCGAATTCGCTGAACCCCAAAAGGGCAACTCTGTAGGCGGTGGGCATGCTGCGCCCGATGGTGGGGCCCCGGGGCCTGGGCTGTCAACGGCTGCGCGTCATCCCCATCGGGGGCGATAACATGAGCACCTGCCCCCTCCACGGATCAGCGCCATGGCTGCGACCCGCATTTTCGATTTCGAGGCCCTGTCGATCAGCGGCAAGCCAGCGCACTTTTCCACCCAGCGCGGGCGCGTGCTGCTGGTCGTCAATACGGCCAGTGCCTGCGGCTTCACGCCACAGTTCGGCGGGCTCGAGGCGCTGTGGCAGGCCTACCGCGACCAGGGGCTGGTGATCGTCGGGTTTCCGAGCAATGAATTCGGCGCGCAAGACCCGGGCAGCGATCACGACATTGCCGCCTATTGCCAGGTCAACTACGGCGTGAGCTTTCCGATGATGGCCAAGGTCGAGGTCAACGGCGCGCGCGCGCACCCGCTGTGGCAATGGCTCAAGGCGCAAGCTCCCGGGCTGCTGGGCAGCGAGGCCATCAAGTGGAATTTCACCAAGTTCCTGGTCGGCCGTAATGGCCGTGTGTGCAAGCGCTACGGCCCGAACGATACCCCGGAGTCGATGCGCAAGGATATCGAGAAGGCGCTCGCCTCGTCATGATGTTCGGCCACCTCGAGCCCTACGCCGGCGACCCGATCCTGAGCCTGAACGAGGCGTACCAGAAGGACCCGCGCGGCGACAAGGTCAACCTCTCGATCGGCATCTATTTCGACGATGCCGGTCGCATCCCGGTGCTGGCCTGCGTGCACAGCGCCGAGGCGCAGATGCTCGCTGCGGGCGGCCCCAAGCCCTACCTGCCGATCGAGGGCGCGGCGGCCACGCGCACGGCGGTGCAACAGCTGTTGTTTGGCGCCGCGCACGAGGCGGTGACGAGCGGGCGCATCGCCACCCTGCAGACGGTGGGCTCCAGCGGCGGGCTGAGGGTGGGCGCCGACTTCATCAGGCGCTGGCTGCCGGCAAGCGAGGTGTGGGTGAGCGACCCCACCTGGGACAACCACCGCGCGATGTTCGAAGGTGCGGGCATGGTGGTCAACACCTACCCGTACCACGACCCGGATACCGGCGGCCTCAGGTTCGACACCATGCTGGCCACGCTGCGCGCACTGCCGCCCCGCAGCGTGGTGCTGCTGCACGCCTGCTGCCACAACCCGACTGGCGTGGACCTCACCGCGGCGCAGTGGGAGCGACTGATCCCGGTGCTGCGCGAGCGCGAACTGCTGCCCTACCTGGACCTGGCGTACCAGGGCTATGGCGACGGCATCGAAGAGGACGCACACGCCGTGCGCGCGCTGGCCAGCGCCGGGCTGACGTTCTTTGTCGCCAACTCGTTCTCCAAGAGCATGAGCGTCTACGGCGAGCGCGCTGGTGCGCTGAGCGTGGTCTGCGCGAGCGCCGCCGAAGCCGAACTGGTGCTGGGCCAGCTCAAGGCCACCGTGCGGCGCAACTATTCCAGCCCGGCGATCCATGCCGCCGGCATCGTCCACCGCGTGCTCACCGATCCGGCGCTGCGGGCCTCGTGGGAGGCCGACGTGGCCGCCATGCGTGGGCGCATCCTGGCCATGCGGCGCAGCCTGCATGCGGCGCTGACGGCGCGCCAACCCGGGCGTGATTTCGGCTATCTGCTCAGCCAGCGCGGCATGTTCAGCTACACCGGCCTGACGGCGGCCCAGGTGGACCGGCTGCGCGAGGAATTCGGCGTCTATCTCGTGCGCTCGGGCCGCCTATGCGTGGCCGGGCTCAATACCGGCAATGTGGCGCGCACGGCGGCGGCGATGGCGGCGGTGATCTGACGTAAGAAAGCCCCGCCTGCGCGGGGCTTTCGGGTCGAAAGCGACGCGTCGGTCAGGCCTGCTTGCGCTTGCGCGACGCGAAACCGATGACGCCCAGGCCCAGCATCAGCAGCGCGTACTGGCTGGGCTCGGGCACCATGCTGATCTCGGCGATATAGGTGTGCCAGATGGCGCGCGGCGTGGTCGTGAAGCTCGGAATGATGGCCCACGGAGCAGCGTATTCGCCGATGGCGTAGAAGCTGTGGTGGTTGCTCGGGTCGATGGTGACGGCGGCGTAATCACCCCATCGCTCGCGGCAAGGTGGGTTGGGGCTGACCGTGGTGCAGTGGTAGTCGCTCACGTCGCTGACACGCAGCAGCATTTCACTGCCGTCCTGCACCAGCGTGCTGCCGCTCAGATCGTAGGCCCGGGCCATGAAGCTGATCCGGCCGTCGGCCAACCCGTCGCCATTGCCATCGCTGGTCTGAAATCCCGAGCGGTTGTAGGCGATGACGGCCTCACCGAATTCATTGACCGCGATCGAGCCTTCGTGGTAATCGAAGGCCGCATCCTGAATCTTGCCGCTGGATAGCAAGGCGCCCGTACTGGCATCGACCACCGTCCAGCGTACCGCCGCAAAGTCGCCCAGATCCGACTGGACCGTGGCGGTCGAGTACAACTTGCCATTCACCTGGACGGCGTTGGCCGTGATGCGCGGGCTCAATGTGTCCACGGTGCGCGTGCCGTCGGGCTGGCGCCCCGGGCCGGCGACGTTGTAGCCCGAGCCCGCGATCATTGTGGAGGCCGTCTGCGTCGCGCCGGCTGCGTTGACGCCGTTGATCCTGTAGAAGACCTGGGCGTTGAAATCGCGACTGTCGGCGATCACCGAAGCGGTATTGGTCGGGTTGCCCTGCCAATTGACGGCGGCCTGGATCGCAAAACCATTGTCCGGCCCCGCCAAGGGGGTGGTGAAGGTCGTCATGCCGGCGGTACTGGGCACACCGCCAAAGAGGCTGGTCTTGGGGATCACCAGCAGGCTCGTGCTTGAGAAACTCGGCGTGAAGTTGTTGGTGCCGATATAGACACCCTTGTCGTCCAGCGCGAGGGTCGGATAGTCGGCGGTATGCGACGTGGTGGGCAGCACCGCGACCTGCGTCGACTTCCAGGTACCCAGTGCACTGGCGGTGTCGGAAACCGCGATATTGATGAGGTTGCCGGTGGCACCGAAGCCCGACACGATCCAGCGGTTGGTGTAGTGGTCGAACAGCGTGCGCTGGTCGCCTCTGCCGCCGCCGGGCAGGCCAGCAGCCGCCCAGAAGGTGGCCATATTGACGCGCGACAGCACCCCACCGGTGGCCTTGTCATACACGGTGATGCTGCCGTTGCTCGTCTCCAGGAATTGGGTCGTGCCGATCGCGCCCATCGTGTCGGGCGGACGGAAGCATTCGAGCAAGGCGCAGTTGTCGAGCATCGACGTGCCCTCGAACCCGCGCGTGATGACCGCTTGCGCGCAGGCCGAAGCCATCATCGTCAAAGCTGACGCCGCGAGCAGGACTGAACGGGGAGACAGCAGTCGGTTCGAGCTCATCTTCTGGACTCCTCAGTGCACGCGTGGATCAATAGGGGCGTCTCGCAGAAGCAAGATTAAGCCCCTTCATCGCGCCTGCCCCCCCCGATTGCGGTGCCTACCCCGCAGATGAGGGGGTAGCGAAACCCTAGGATCGGGTGCGCCGCCCTAACGCTGCCGCAAGAGACGGTTCGTGGCTCTCCAGCGCGCCCTGTCGGTCACTGGCCGAAATAAGCAGTGTTGAGCTTGTAGCCGTTGAGGATGATGCGGTCCAGGTCCTGGTGTGCCAGCTCGTTGGCCAGGACGCCTTTGATGGCATCAAATTTCATCGGGCGCCGCTCTTCAACCCGAATGATGTGATAGCCGTACTGGGTCTGGATGACGGGGCTCAGCGTGCCCAAAGGCAAGGAATAGGCGGCAGCCTCGAAAGCCGCACCGGTGGCGCCCTTCGGGACGTAGCCGATGTCGCCACCGGTGGTCAGCGACCCCAGGTCGTCGGACTCGGCCTGGGCCAACGCGGCAAAGTCAGCCCCCTTGGTGAGTTTGGCCAGCAGCGCCTCGGCCTTGGCGCGCGCCTGGGCGGCGGAAAGCTCGGGTTTGCCTTTGCGCGCTGCGACTTCGGAGCCTTTCATGCGCACCAGGATCTGCCGCACACGCGGTTCGTCAAAGCCCTGCTTCTTCTTCTCATACACCGCAGTCAGCGCGGCTTCGTCCTTCAGATAGCCCTTGCGCAAGCTGATCAGCAGTTCCTGGGCCAGCAATTGGGTGGTGTAGTTGCGGATCTTCAATTGCACCGCGGGCGACTGATCGATCTTGCGATTGCGTGCCTCGGCTTCCAGGGCGAAGGCCCTGGCGATATCCGTTCCCAGCGCCAGCTTCACCTCGGGCTGTGTCTTCGCGCGCGTAAACCTGGGGTCGCCCGCCAGCATCTGCTCGTACTCGGACTTGGTGATGGACAGGCCTGCGGCCTCGATGACCGGCGTGTTGTCAGCCACCTGGGCCTGGGCGGCAAGGCTGCCCAGCACGGCCAGCGAAATTGCGAGACGACGAATCATGAAAACTCCAGCTTCCAAATAGAACTGGCTGGCAACTCGCGTCGCCAGCCAGCGAGAAAAACTATTTTACCGAGCGGGTCAGTTGCAGTTCGGGAATTTGAACGACGCGATCTTGGTGCGCCAGTTGAAGGTGCCGTTCGTACCGATGTACTGCGTCGTGTACCAGAAGGTGCACTCGTTGGCGGGGTCGATCTGCATCGTCGAGTAGTCACCCCAGCGATGCAGGTTGCCGGTCTGGCTGCCGCCGCCGGCCTGCACCAGCACTTCCGTGCGCAGCAGGTTCTTCGGGTCGTTCTTCAGGCGCCCGGTCACCCGGATGGCCGGATTCATGGCTGACGACGAGACCGAATAGCCGACCCCGATATTGCCAAGCTTGTCGAAAGCGGCCGAGCCCATCCAGCGCGAATCACCGTTCGGCGAGAACGTGCTGTTCTGGTAGACCACCGGCGGGTTGGCATTCGGCTTGCGGATCTCCCACCAGCGCACCTGTGCGGCGCTTGCGGTGGCGGGCATATCGACGGACTGGGTGACGAGCAGGGCGTCATAGGTGCCGAAGTTGCGATACACCAGCCGATACATGTGGCGGCTGCCCAGCGTATCCAGCAAGTTGGTGGTACCCAGTTGCGGCACGCAGCTGCCGCCCGTGTCGCCGCAGGGCGCGATCGTATTGGCATCCATGTTGATGCCGACAAACGAGAACGGCGCACCGGCGAAGCCATCATTGAAGGTGGACAAGGCTGGCGAGGCGAAGTTGGGCACAAACTTCGTCAGCTGCATCTGATACGGCGCGGTGGCTGTGAAGGCCCAGTTCCACGAGACATGGACGTTGGGAGCGCCCGGGGGCGGCATCGCCGTGCCATCCATGTCAGAGGGCAGGAAGCTGAACCTCGTCGTGCTGTTGAAGCAGATCGACATTGCAGCAGCACCACCATACATGGCTGCCTTGTCGTAGGCGCAGGCGCGGCCACCGGCGAAGGAGCTGCCGTTCAGGAACATGTTGTAGGTGATATACAGCGCGTCAGGCCACAGCCCCATCTTGCCGTAGTCGGGCAGCTGGTTGCCAAAGGTGTACTCGTACAGGTTGTAGGCGCCCATCGCATTGTTCGTCTGCGAAACGGCGATGCACTGCGAATTCGACGAGGCAGTCGCGTTGAAGGCGAACTGCGACATGATCCAGCGCTGGTTGATGCGGTCGTACTGGAGGATCGGGTCGCCACGGTTGGTGGTGGCACACAGGCTGGTCGGGCCCAGCGCTGCCCACAGCAGGTTGCCGTTCATGAAGCCCGGCGCGGCGAGTTGCGGTACGCCTGCCTTGTCATAGACGGCGAGCTGGGTATTGACCCATTGCACGATCTGGGTCGGGCTGACCGCCAGTGTCGTGTCCGGCGGTGCGCCGGAGATCGTGAAACTGGGCGTGCCCAGGCCGAGGGCTTCGAAATTAGCGCCGATCGGCGCGCCCAGCGGGACATAGGTTGCCGTCTGCGTATAGGGTGCAGGCGGCGTCACGACCACGGCGTTGGGCGCCAGTTCGGCCAATGCGGCGCGCATGGTCAGCGCCTTGTCGATTTCGTGGCTGCGGCTGACCCGGAAGTCAGCGGCCGCAAAGGCATTGGTCTGCGCCCTCAGGGCGATGGTCTGCAGCGATTCGGTGACCGCCATGAATGCCGGTGCCGTGACCAGCGGCCCCGCCACCTGGGCCATCGCACCGCCGGAGGCGAGCAAGGAAACCAACAAGATTCTGCGCATGTGTTACTCCTGTAGTTGTTTGCCGTTGCCGGTCAGGCCTTGCGCCGCACGAAGCCCGCAGCGGCGACGCTGATGGCAAGCAAGGCCAGGGTGCCGGGTTCCGGAATCGTGGGCGGCGGCGGGTTGACGACGGGGGTGCCGTCGATGCGGAAGGCCTGGTCGTTGCCCGAGTCGATCCACTCTGAAATCGAGACGTCCAGATACTTCGACTTGGAGCCGGTCGAACCGCCGGTGGTCTCCCACAGCATCTCACTGGGGTTGCTGGGGTCGAGTGGGTTGTTGCCCAGGCCCAGCCAGTAGCTGCCGGCCGAGAGCTGGAACAGCGTGGTGATGTCGAACACATATTCGGCATAGCCGAAACCAGACGAGCCGCCGGTGGCCACCGCCGTGGCCGCGGAGGTGCCGCTGAACAGCACCGCGCCGGGTTGCGCGCCACCGCCGTAGATCGCCCAGGACAGGCTGCCGCTGTAGTCGCCCAGCGCACTTTGGATGGTCCAGAAGCGCAGGTTGGTGATGTCTGTGGTGGCGCCGATGGTGAAATCTTCGGCCACCATATTGGCACTCATGTTGGTGCCAGACACCTGATCGGGGGCGCCGTTGTTGAAGACGACGGCGGCCGATGCGGCCTGCGCCAGGCACAGTGCCAGTGCGGGGGCGCTGGCCCATCCAAGTTTCTTGAGTCCTTGCATTTCGCGTTCTCCTAAATTAGCCACAGGCGGCTCGCGCCCGCCAGAACAGCCTAGCGTGACCTCAGCTTACCTTCACTCACCCGGCGCGCGACCCCCAGTTCCAGGGCTCACCCCCGAAGTTGGGGGGTGGGCGACACCCAGGCTCAACGCATGCCGCTGTCGCAATCGATGACCAGCGGCGCGGCGTCGGCCCTCGGCAGCAAGACGTCGGTCTGCGGGCAACGAATCAGCTTGATCGCCTTCACGTGCAGCCGGTAGGGCCCGGCGGCTGCGCTCACCGTGAAGCGGCCAGCGGCGTCGGTGCTGGCGCGCGCGACGATGCCGCCGGTGGCGTCGAGCAACTGCACTTCAGTCGCCGCGAGTGGCGCCGAGCAGGGCACGCCCTCGCGCTGCGGGCCGGCGCAGACGGGGCCGATCGTCACCTGGCCGCTGAGCACATGCGGGGTGGCAGCCATGGCGTACCCCTCCAGGAGCAACATCCCGTAACAAATTGCGGCCAGTCGCCACGCGCCCCCTGTTGCTGGCCGATCAAATGCAGCGCCCACCGTCCACCTCCATGCATACGCCGGTGATCATGCTCGCCTCGTCGCTGCACAGGAAGCAGGCCGCATGGCCCAGGTCTTCGGGCGTGGAAAAGCGGCCGATCGGGATGGTGGCGAGAAACCTGGCGCGCATCTCGGGCGTATCTTCGCCCATGAAGGTCTTGAGCAGCGGCGTCTCGCCGGCCACCGGGTTGAGTGCGTTGACACGGATGCCAAAGGGCGCCAGCTCCACCGCGCTGGCGCGGGTGGCCGTGATGACCCAGCCCTTGCTGGCGTTGTACCAGGCCAGCCGGGGCCGCGGGCTCACGCCGGCGGTGCTGGCCATATTCAGCACGACGCCCGACTTCTGTGCCTTGAAGTCCGGTACCACGGCGCGCATGGCCAGGTAGAGGGCCTTCATATTGACCGCAAAGAGACGGTCGAATTCGACCTCGGGCAGGTCTTCCAGCGGCTGCGGCAGGTGGCCGATGCCGGCGTTGTTGACGAGGATATCCAGGCGCCCGAAGTGCAGCGTGGCGGCTTCGATCATGGTGCGCACATCGGTTGCCAGCGCCACGTCCACGCGCAGTGCACGCGCCGCCGGGCCGGCGGCGGCGGCGACGTCCAGCGCCGCCTGCAGGTTGAGGTCGGCGACGATCACCCGGGCGCCCTCGGCCACGAACTTGCGAACGATGCCGGCGCCAAATCCCGAGCCCCCGCCGGTGACGATGGCGACCTTGTCCTTGAGTCTCATGGCGGCTCCAGCAGGTGGGTCAGACACTGTATGCCATGGGCCCTGCGCGGTCAGCCGTGCCAGATCGCCACCGTCTTGAGCACCGAGAAGCCATACAGCGCTTCGAAGCCCTTCTCGCGTCCGTGGCCTGACAGCTTGACGCCGCCAAACGGCAGCTCGATGCCGCCGCCGGCGCCGTAGTTGTTGATGAAGACCTGCCCGCATTGCAGCTTGCGCGCCAGTCGCAGCGCGCGGCTGCCGTCGCGCGTCCACACGCCGGCCACCAGGCCAAACGGCGTGCCGTTGGCGATGGCCAGTGCCTGCGCCTCGTCGTCGAAGGCGATCACCACCTGCACCGGGCCGAAGATCTCTTCCTGCGCGATGCGGTGGGCGGGGTCGATATCCGCCACCAGCGTCGGCGCCACGTAGAAGCCGCCGGCGGGCAGGCCCGGCGGCAATGGCGCCCGGGCCGCGATGGGCAGCCCGCTGGCCAGCGCCAGGTATCCCTGCACGATATCTTGCTGCCGGCGCGAGATGAGCGGGCCGACATCGGGGTCGGCGAGCGCCGGGCCCACGCGCAGCGCCCGGTAGCGCTCGGCCATGCGCTGCACCACCGTATCGAAGACGCCGCGCTGGACCAGGATGCGCGATGCTGCCGAGCACGTCTGCCCGGCGTTCTGGATGCCGGCATTGACGAGGAAGGGCAGCGCGGCGTCGAGGTCGGCGTCGTCGAAGACGATCTGCGGGCTCTTGCCGCCCAGCTCCAGCGTCACTGGCACGGCGTGGCGGGCGGCAGCGGCCTGGATCAAGGCGCCCACCGCCGCCGAGCCGGTGAACGAGATGTGCCGCACGCCGGGGTGCGCGGCCAACGCGGCGCCGGCTTCTTCGCCCAGGCCCGGCACGACATTCAGCGCCCCCGCTGGCAAGCCCGCCGCCTGCGCGATGCGGGCAAAGGCCAGCGCGCTGAGGCAGGCCTCTTCGGCCGGCTTGAGGACGCACGCGTTGCCCATCGCCAGTGCGGCGCCCACGCTGCGGCCGATGATCTGCATCGGATAGTTCCAGGGCACGATGTGCGCCGTCACGCCATGCGGCTCGCGCAGCGTGAGTGCGGTGTAGCCCTGGGCGAACGGGATCGTCTGCCCCAGCACCTTGTCGGCAGCGCCGCCATAGAACTCCAGGTAGCGCGCCAGTGCCAGCGCGTCGGCGCGGCCCTGGCGCAGCGGCTTGCCGACATCCAGCGCCTCCAGCCGCGCCAGCTCATCGGCCTGCTCCAGCACCGCGGCGCTCATCCTCAGCAGCACGCGGCCGCGCTCGGCGGCGCTGAGGGCGCCCCAGGCGCCCTCGAGGGCGGCCTGCGCCGCCAGCACGGCGGCATCCACGTCGGCCGCGTTGCCGCGCGCGATGGTCGCCAGCGGGCTGCCGTCGGACGGGTTGATCAACGGCAACGTCGCGCCGCCGGCTCCGCCGCGCCATGCGCCACCGATGAAGACCTGCGTGGTATCGAACATGATCGTGGTAGTCATACGGCTCCCGGCGCGGCTTGAGGCATCATATTTGTTCATGGGTCCCTTCCTGCTCAAGCGCCTTGCCACCTTCCTTGCCACCTTGGCGGTGGCTTCCGTGGTCGTATTCAGCGTGCTGGAACTGCTGCCCGGCAACGCTGCAGAAGTCATCCTGGGCGACACCGCCACACCGGAATCGCTGGCCGCGCTGCAGGCCAGGCTGGGGCTGGACCGGCCGCCACTCACGCGCTACCTGGGCTGGGTCGGCGGCCTGCTGCGTGGCGATACGGCGCCCAGCATCAGCTACGACACGCCCACCGCCGAATTGATCGTCGAGCGCCTGCGCGTGACGCTGCCACTGGCCGTGCTGGCCATGACGTTGACCGTGGTGCTGGCGCTGGCACTGGGCGTGTATGCCGCCTCGCGCCACAACCGGTTCGGTGACGTGGGGGTGATGGCCGCCAGCCAGGTCGGCATGGCGATCCCGAATTTCTGGTTTGCGATCCTGCTCATCCTGCTCTTTGCCGTGCACCTGCAATGGGTCAGCGCGGGCGGCTTTGCGGGCTGGACCGAGGACAGCGGCGGGGGCCTGCTGCAGGGCTTGCGCGCGCTGGTCCTGCCCGCGCTGGCGCTGGCCGTGGTGCAGTCGGCGATCCTGGCGCGTGTCACGCGCTCGGCGGTGCTCGACGTGATGCGCGAGGACTTCGTCCGCACCGCGCGCGCCAAGGGTCTGAGCCGACGCCAGGCGCTGTGGCGGCATGTGCTGCGCAACGCCATGATCCCGGTGCTCACGGTGGCCGGCCTGCAGTTTGCCAATCTCATCACCGGCACCATCGTGGTGGAAAACGTCTTTGTGCTGCCGGGTATCGGGCGCCTTGTCTTCCAGGCCATCAGCAACCGCGATCTGGTCGTCGTGCGTGATGTCGTGATGCTGCTGGCGGCCTCGGTGGTGCTGGTCAACTTCGTGGTCGATGTGCTGTATGCGGTGATCGATCCGCGGCTGCGGCACTCGTGAGCGGCGTGCTCAAGCGCGCGCTGCGCCACAAGAGCTTCGTCGTTGGCGCGGCGCTCACCGTGCTGCTGGCCGGCTGCGCGCTGCTGTCGCTCTTCTGGGCGCCTTATCCGCCGGCCGAGATCGATATCCCGGCCAAGCTGCAAGCGCCATCGGCAGCGCACTGGCTGGGCACCGACAGCCTGGGCCGCGATATCGCCAGCCAGTTGCTGGTGGGGGCGCAGAACAGCATCGTGGTCGGCCTGATTGCAGTGGGCATCGGCCTCGGCGTGGGGGTCGCGCTGGGCTGCGTGGCGTCGGCCAGGCGCGGCTGGGTGGAAGAGCTGATCATGCGCGCCAGCGACTTCGCCTTCGCCTTCCCTGCGCTGCTGTCGGCGATCATGCTGACGGCCATCTACGGGCCGGGCCTGGTGATGAGCATCGTGGCCATCGGCATCTTCAATATCCCGGTCTTTGCCCGCATCACGCGCGGCGCGGCGAATGCGGTGTGGGCACGCGACTACATCACCGCCGCGCGTGCGGCCGGCAAGGGGCCGCTGGCGATCACGATCGACCACGTGCTGCCCAATATCGCCAGCCTGCTCATCGTGCAGGCCACGATCTCCTTCGCCACCGCCATCCTGGCCGAGGCCGCGCTGTCGTACCTGGGCCTGGGCACGCAGCCGCCGCAGCCGAGCTGGGGCCGCATGCTCAACGAAGCCCAGACGCAGATGTTCCAGGCCCCGTTGCTGGCGGTCTACCCGGGCGCGGCGATCATGTTGTCGGTGCTGGGCCTGAACCTGATGGGTGACGGGCTGCGCGATCTGATGGACCCCAAACTCGCCCGCAGGCGTTGAGGAAAGGCGTTGGCGCCATGAAGATCGACTTCGTTTCCGACATCGCCTGCCCGTGGTGCGCCGTCGGCCTGCACGCGCTGGAGCGCGCACTTGGAAAGATCGGCGATGCGATCCCGGTGACGTTGCACTTCCACCCGTTCGAACTCAACCCGACGATGGCCGCCGAGGGCGCCGATGCCGCGCTGTATCTGCGTGCCAAGTACGGCCTCGACGACAAGCAACTGGCCCACAACCGCAGCGTCATCCGCGAGCGCGGTGCCGCGGTGGGCTTCGTCTTTGGCGAGCGGGTGCGGGTGTGGAACACCTTTGATGCGCACCGGCTGCTGTACTGGGCGGGATTGGAAGGCAGGCAGCGCGAGCTCAAGCACGCGCTGCTGCAGGCCTATCACGGCGCGGGCCGCAACCCGGGCGCGCACGAGGTCTTGCTGGAGCTGGCCGCCGCCGTCGGCCTGGACGCCGGGCGCGCGGGTGCGATCCTGGCGGCCGGCACCTATGTCGATGAAGTGCGTGCGGCCGAGCAGTTCTGGCAGCAGGCGGGCATCCACTCGGTGCCCGCAGTGATCGTCGATGACCGGCATCTGATCTCGGGCGGCCAGCCGCCTGAAGTCTTCGAGCGGGTCCTGCGGCAGATCGCGGCCGGGCCCTGACATGGCGCGCAATATCGAGATCAAGGCGCGCATCGACAGCGTGGCGGCGCTGCTGCCCCGTGCGCTGGCCGTGGCCGGCGGTGCGCCCGAAATGATCGAGCAGGACGACACCTTCTTCGCCGTGCCGCAGGGCCGCCTCAAGCTGCGCCTGTTCGCCGACGGCAGCGCCGAGTTGATCCACTACCGCAGGCCCGATACCGGCGAGGCCAAGGCCAGCGACTACGTCCTCGTCGCAGCGCCCGACCCGGCAGCGCTGCGCGAGGCCCTGGCGCGAGCCTGCGGCGTGCTCGGGCGCGTGCGCAAGCGGCGTTGGCTGTTGCGTGCCGGGCCCACCCGCATCCACCTCGACCAGGTCGAGGGGCTGGGCGATTTCATGGAACTCGAGGTGGTCCTGGCTGCGGGGCAGGCCGACGCCGAGGGCGTGGCCATCGCCGAGCGGCTGATGCGTGAACTCGGCCTGACCGAGGCTCCGCGCATTGCCGGCGCCTACCTCGACCTGCTGCGGCTGGGGGCGGCCGCCTGATGCGCCGCGCGCCTCACGCCGCCAATTCGCGCGGCACCGCTTCGGCCAGGAAGTCATAGACCCGCCGCACGACCCGGTTGCCGCGGATTTCGCGGTGTACCGCCAGCCAGCAGGGCAGCGGCCGGATCCTCAGCATCGGCAGCAGCGGCCGCACGCCGGGCCAATGGCGCAGGGTGTAGGCGGCGACAAAACCGATGCCCGCGCCGGTGGCCACCATCTGCCCATAGGCCACCTGGTCGTCGGTGCGCAGGGCGAAGTGCTGGCGCGTGATGGGCAGGCCGAGGGCCGCGAAGCCGCGCACCATGACCTCGTCGCGGTCATAGCCGATGAGCCGGTGGTGCAACAGGTCTGCCGGCTCGCGCGGCGTGCCGGCGCGCGCCAGGTAGCTCTCATGGGCGGCGGCAACGATCGCCACCTCACCCAGCTTGCGCACGATCAGCGAGCCCTGCGCCGGCCGCACCATGCGCACCGCGATATCGGCCTCGCGGCGCAGCAGGTTGGTGATCTGGTTGGAGGCCACGAGCTCGATCTGGATGCCCGGTTCCTCGGCCTGCAGGCGGGCCAGCGCGGCCGGCAGCAACCAGTTCGCCGCCACCTGGCTTGTGGTGATGCGCACCGTGCCGGCGGTGGCCGCCAGCCGGCTGGCCAGGGTGTGGCCGAGCAGGGCGGCACCGTCCTGCATCTGGCGCGCGCCGTCGGCGATGGCCAGCGCTGCGGCGGTGGGCACCACGCCGCGGCCGGTGCGCTCGAACAGCGGTGTGCCGAGTTGTGCCTCCAGCTCGGCCACGTGGCGCGACAGCGTGGGCTGCTGCGCCCCCAGCCGGCGCGCCGCGCCCATCAGGCTGCCGGCGTCGAGCACCGCCAGGAAGCTCGGCATCAGGGCCCAGTCGAAGCGTTCTCGTGCCATGCATAAATGTATAGCTGTATTGCCGGGCTCGGCAATTGTCGGATATCACAGCGGCGCCGACACTGTGGCCATCGCGATCAAGCCACCCCCAGGAATCCCATGAAGACTGTGCTCATCCTCGGCGCCCATGGCCGCTTCGGCCAGGCTGCCACCCAGGCCTTCGCCCAGGCCGGCTGGCGCGTGCTGGCGCAAGTGCGCCGCGCCCCGCCGGCATTGCCCGCGCAGGCGGTGGCGCTGATCGTGCCGCTGGCCGATACGGCGGCCCTGGCGCGCCAGGCCGCTGGCGCCAGCGTCGTCGTGCATGCTGTCAACCTGCCCTATACCGAATGGGCGCGCGGCGCCCTGCCGCTGCTGGAGCAAGGGCTGGCGGTGGCGCAAGCCCTGCAAGCCAAGTTCATGCTGCCGGGCAATGTGTACAACTACGGTGAGGGCATGCCGGCGCTGCTGAGCGAGGGCACGCCCGAGGCGCCGAGTACCGAACTGGGCCGCATCCGCACCCGCATGGAGGCCCTGCTGCGTGAGCGGGCCGCCGGCGGGCAGCACAGCGTGGTCATCCGCGCGGGAGATTTTTTCGGCTCGGGCAGCGGTGCGTGGATCGATCTCGTGATCACCAAGTCCATCGCCAAAGGCAAGCTCACCTACCCGGGCCCGCTGCAGGTGGCGCACGCCTGGGCCTATGTGCCCGACCTGGCGCGCGCCTTCGTTGCCGTGGCCGAGCAGAGGGACCGGCCGGTGTTTGAAACGTTGCACTTTGCCGGCCACACGCTGACGGGGAACGAACTTGTCGCCGCGCTGCAAGAGGCGGCGCAGGCCTTGCAGCTGCCGCGCGCCGGCCGCTGGCGCGTGGCGGGCCTGCCCTGGCGCCTGTTGCGCGCCATCGGCATCGTCGCGCCGATGCTGCGCGAGCTCGCGCGCATGAGCTACCTCTGGCGCGTGCCGCATGCGCTGGACGGCCGCGCGCTCGAGCGCGCCGTGGGCGCGCTGCCCGCCACGCCGCTGGGCACGGCATTGCGCCAGACGTTGCGCGATCTGAAGCTGGCGTCGTAGGCCAGCGCCGGCCCGGGGGCGGCAGCGGCTGGGCTATCGTTGCCGCCTCCAAGGCCCGGGGTCCCGCCTGCGTGTCCGACCTGCTCACCGTCACCGATCTGCGCGTCACCTTGCAAACCCACCGCGGCCCGGTGGCCGCGCTGCGCGGGGTGTCGTTCGCGCTGCAGCGCGGTGGCACGCTGGGGCTGATCGGTGAATCGGGCTGCGGCAAATCGATCACCGCGCTGGCGCTGATGGGCTTGCTGCCTGAAGGCGCGGGCGTCGGTGGATCCATCCTCTTCGACGGCCAGGAGCTGACCACGCTGGGCGAGCCCGAGCTGTGCAAGTTGCGCGGCCAGCGCATCGGGATGGTGTTTCAAGAGCCGATGACGGCGCTCAACCCGCTGCACACCGTGGGCCACCAGATCGCCGAGTCGTTGCGGCTTGCACCAGCGCATGGGTCGCGCCGCCGCGCGCGCGCAGGCGCTGCGCCTGCTGGAGCGGGTGCAGTTGCCGCAGGCGGCGCGGCGCCTGGACGCCTACCCGCACCAGCTCTCGGGCGGCCAGCGCCAGCGCGTGGTGATCGCCATCGCGCTGGCCTGCGGGCCCAGCCTGCTGATCGCCGACGAGCCGACCACGGCGCTGGACGTGACGATCCAGCGCGAGGTGCTCGACCTCATCGCCGAGCTCGTGCGCGAAGATGGCATGGGCCTGCTGCTGATCAGCCACGACCTGGGCGTGATGGCCGACACCGTGCAGCACATGCTCGTGATGTACGGCGGCACCGTCGTCGAGAGCGGCCCGACGGCGGCCATCTTCGAGCGCCTGGCGCACCCCTACACGCGGGGCCTGTTCGCGGCGCGGCCGCGGCTGGGCTTGATGCACGGCAGCCGCCTGGCGACGATCCCCGGCCGTGTGCCCGAGCTCGCCGATATGCCACCCGGCTGCCCCTTTGCCGAGCGCTGCGATCGCGCCCTCGACGCCTGCCGCCGCGGCCCGCCGGCGGCGGTGGCGGTGGCTGCCGGGCACGTGGCGCGCTGCATCCGGATCACCCCGTGACGACCCCCCTGCTGGCGGTTGAAAACCTGGCCAAGCGCTACCGGCTGCCGCGCGAGCGCCTGCTGGCCGCCGCGCCCGATGTGCTGGCGCTGGCCGGTGTGAGCTTCGCGCTGCACGCCGGCAAGAGCCTGGGCGTGGTCGGCGAGTCGGGTTCGGGCAAGAGCACGCTGGCGCGCCTGGTGATGGCGCTGGAGGCGCCCAGCGCCGGCCATGTGCGGCTGGAAGGCGTCGACCTGCACACCCTGGCGCCAGCCGAGCTGCGCCGCAAGCGCGCCTCGTTGCAGATGGTGTTCCAGGACCCCTATGGCTCGCTCGACCCGCGGCGCACCGTGCTGCAGACCGTGGCCGAGCCGCTGGCGGTGCTGCACGGCGCGGGCCGGGCCGAGCAGCGCGAGCGCGCCATCGAAGCACTGGATGCGGTGGGCCTGCGCGCCGCCGACCTGGCCAAATATCCGCATGAATTCTCCGGCGGCCAGCGCCAGCGCATTGCGATCGCGCGGGCGCTGATCACGCGCCCCAGACTGATCGTCGCCGACGAGCCGGTGAGCGCGCTCGATGTCTCGGTGCAGGCCCAGGTGCTCAACCTGATGCAGGATCTGCAAGAGCGCTGGGGCGTGACCTACTTGCTGATCAGCCATGACCTGGCGGTGGTGGGGCTGGTCTGCGACGAGGTGATCGTCCTGAACGAGGGCCGCATCGTCGAGCAAGGCCGCCCGGACACGCTGTTCCGCACGCCGCAGCACCCCTACACGCAGCGCCTGCTGGCCGCCGTACCCGGCATAAAGCGAAGTTTCAGTGGAGACTGACTTGTACTCACAAGTCATGTCGCAACTAAAACCCCGCCTGCCGGCCGGCTGACGGTTGCCGCAGAATCAGGCCGTGCCACGAACCTGGAGTCAGAGATGAAGCTCACCCGCCGCACCGTCAACGCGCTGCTCGCCGGCGCCCCGCTCGCCGCCGCCCTGCCGGCCGCGCTGGCGCAAGCGCGCAAGGACAGCGTGGTGCTGGCGATGGTGCTCGAGCCACCGGGCCTGGACCCGACCATCGCGCCGGCCGCGGCCATCGGCGAGATCGTGCACTACAACATCTTCGAAGGCCTGACCAGGATCGCGATGGATGGCGCGGTGACACCGCTGCTGGCCGAGACGTGGAGCCACACACCCGACGGCAAGACCTACACCTTCAAGCTGCGCAAGGGCATCAAATACTCCGACGGCGCGGCGTTTGATGCCCAGGCGGTGAAGTTCAGCTTTGACCGCGCCCGCGCGCCGGGCAGCACCAACAAGGCGAAGAAGGCGCTGTGGGACAACCTCTCCAGCGTGGTCGTGCAGGACGCGCACACCGTGATCCTGGTGCTCAACAATGCCGACGCCTCGCTGCCCTTCAGGCTGGGCGAAAACACCGCCGTCATCCTGCACCCCAACTCGGCCGCCGGCGCCGCCACCAGGCCGGTGGGCACCGGGCCGTACCGGCTGGAGAGCTGGAGCAAGGGCTCGGCGGTCACCCTCGTGCAGTGGCCCGGCCAGCGCGACGCCGCCAAGGTGCGCATCAAGAAGGTCACCTTCCGTTTCATCAACGACCCGGCCGCGCAAGTGGCGGCGCTGTTGGCGGGGGATATCGACGGCATGCCGCGCTTCGGCGCGCTGCAGGCGCTCAAGCAGTTCCAGGGCGACAAGCGCTATACGGTGGAAATCGGCAGCACCGCAGGCAAGGGCATCCTGGCCATCAACAACAGGAAGAAACCCTTTGACGACGTGCGCGTGCGCCGCGCGCTGGCCCACGCCATCGACCGCAAGGCCTTCATCGACGGCGCGCAAGAGGGCCTGGGCAAGCCGATCGGCAGCCACTTCGCGCCCACCGACCTGGGCTATCTGGATCTCACCAGGACCTACCCCCATGACCCCGAGAAGGCGCGCGCCCTGCTGCGCGAAGCCGGCGTCGCCACGCCGCTGAATGTGACCCTCACGCTGCCGCCACCGCAGTACGCGCGCAAGGGCGGCGAGATCATCGCCGCGCAACTGGCCAAGGTGGGTATCAACGCAAAGATCGAGAACGTGGAGTGGGCGCAGTGGCTGGCCGGCCCCTTCAAGGGCAACTTCGATCTGACGATCATCAACCACGTCGAGCCGCTGGATTACGCCACCGCCTACGCCGACCCCAACTACTACTACGGCTACGACTCGGCCAAATTCCGCGGCCTGGTGGCGACCCTGGCCGCCACCAGCGAGCAGCGCGAGAAGGGCCGCCTGTGGCGCGATATCCAGCGCCAGCTGGCCGAGGATGCGGTCAATGCCTACCTCTGGAACCCGGCCCAGGTGGCGGTCTTCAAGACCGGCCTGCGCGGGCTGTGGAACAGCTCGCCGATCTTTGCCAATGACATGGCCGCCGTGAGCTGGGCGCCGCC
>CXWL01005240.1_pt1 | contig 18645 bp, 13 predicted proteins | sample 590931 | NCBI WGS metagenome assembly CXWL01 (sample SAMEA3498368, study PRJEB10139) | groundwater metagenome | biome: water well; material: biofilm material | place: Germany | collected 2015-04-27 | reverse complement strand
CTCGGCGATCGTCGCCAGCGTCCCCGTCACCGTCCGCTGCCGCGGCAGCGTCCCCCACTCCACCACCGCCACCGGCGTCGCCGCCTCCCGCCCATGCGCGATCAACCCCGCCGCGATCTCCTCCAGTCGCCCCACTCCCATCAACAACACCAACGTGTCCGCCGCACCTTCCACCCGGGCCCAATCAACACTTTGCCCGTTGCCCTCTGCCGTCCGTTGTCTGTTTTCTGCCTTCTGTTGTCTGTTGTCTGTTGTCTGCTCTGTGTAGTCTGTTGTCTGTTCTTCGTGCCCCGTAACCACCACAAACGACGACGCGATCCCCCGATGCGTCACCGGGATCCCCGCATACGCCGGCGCCGCGATCGCCGATGTCACCCCCGGCAACACCTCGAACGGCACCCCCGCCGCCGCCAGCGCCTCCGCCTCCTCCCCCCCGCGCCCAAATACAAACGGATCGCCGCCCTTGAGGCGCACCACCCGCTTGCCTTCGCGCGCCTTCGTCACGAGCAGCGCATTGATCTCCTCCTGCGCCATCGTGTGATGCTCCGGCGTCTTCCCGACGTAGATTAGCTCCGCGGTTGCGCGTGCGTGACGGAGGAGGACCGGATTGGCAAGGCGGTCGTAGACGACGACATCCGCTTCGGCGAGGCGGGCGACGCCGCCAACAGTGAAGAGCGCCGGATCGCCCGGGCCGGCGCCAACGAGCGAGACGAAACCCGTGGTCACGATGGCACCTCGACGCGAGTTTCTCGTCTTACCAGCGTACCGTCATCCTGACCGACCACTGTTCGCAGTTCCAAGCTTCCGTTGGTCCCCAGCGTCGCGTGCGCACCGATCGGAAGCGTGCATCCGGCGCCAAGCTTCTCGAGGAATGCGCGCTCTGCCGTCACCGCGTTGTGTGTCTCGCGATGGTCGATCACCGAACACGCTTCGACCGCCTCGATGTCGTTTTCGCGTACTTGCACCGCCAGCGCCCCCTGCCCCGGCGACGGCACCATCTCCTCCACCGAAAACACCTGCGCCGCCCGCCCCACCAACCCCAGCCGCTCCAGCCCCGCCATCGCCACCACAATCGCGTCGTACTGGCCGTCGTCCACCTTCCGGATGCGCGTGTCCACGTTGCCGCGGATCTCTACGCATTCCACATCGAGCGAAGCGAGATCCAGAGGCTTCCCCTGAAGCCGTCGGATACCGCCACGCAGTGCCTTCAACTGCACCGCCCGCCGCGCACTGCCGGTGCCAATCCGCGCCCCCGCCGGCAAGTCCGCCAGCATCCGACCGTCTTTCGTCACCAGCGCATCCCGCGCATCCCCCCGCTTCGGCACCGCCGCGATCACCAACCCCTCCGTCAGCCGCGGCGGCAGGTCCTTCATGCTGTGCACGGCGATGTCGATCTCGTTCCGCAGCAGTGCCTCCTCGATCGCCTTCGTGAACACGCCCTGCCCGCCGATCTCCGACAGCGGCTTCGTATCCCGGTCGCCTTGCGTCGTGATCTCCCGCACCTCAAACAGCGCCCCCGGATGCACCTTCCGCAGCGCGTCGACGACGAGCTGCGTCTGGGCGAGGGCGAGCCGGGAGCCGCGAGTGCCGACGATGAAGGTGCGGCTCATCGCGCGCGACGACAGACAACAGACATCAGACAACAGAAGCCTGCAACGCGATCTGTTGTCTGATGTCTGTTGTCTGTCCCACGGCTAATCATCGAATTCATCCGCCCCAACAACCTCATCCAACCCGAACAGCGCCCGCGCCGCATCCGTGTACCGCTCCCCGTCTGCCGGATCCTTCAGCCGCCGGATCGGCGCGTGCAACAGTTTCTTCACCAGCGCCGCCGTCATCGCCTCAATCCGCGCCCGATCCTCCACCGAAAGCGTCATCCGCGACAGCGTCCGCTCCAGCTCCGCCAGCCGCAGGGCGTCCGCGCGCTCCCGCAACGCTGCCACCGTCGGCACCACCGCCAACGACCGCAGCCATTCGCTGAACTTCACCACGTCCTCTTCGACGATGGCCTCTGCCGCCGCCAGTTCGCCGCGCCGCAGATCCAGATTCCGCTCCGCCACCGCCTGCAGCTCGTCGATGTCGTACAGCCGCACCCCCGCCACCTCGCGCGCACCCGGATCGATGTCGCGCGGCACCGCGATGTCGATCAGCAACAGCGGGCGTTCCGGGCGTCGCGCCATCGCCTCCTCGACCATCGCCTGTTCGACCACATGGTCGTGCGCCGCCGTCGACGAAATGACGATGTCCGCCTCTGCCATCGCCTGCACGCGCTTCTCGAAAGCCATCGGCTGCGCGCCCAGCGCCTGGGCGATGTCCGCCGTACGCTCGGCGCTGCGGCTCGTCACGATCATGCGCGCTACGCCAGCCCCGATCAGGTTGTTCGCCGTCAGCTGTCCCGCCTCGCCTGCCCCGATCACCAGCACCGTCTTCTCCGCCAGGTCGCCCGGCCCCTGGCGCGCCAGATCGACCGCCATCGACGACACCGACACCGGCCGCCGCCCGATCGTCGTCCGCTCCCGCACTTTCCGCCCCACCCGGATCGCCGTGTGAAACAGCCGTGACAGCGCTGGCGTATGCGTCCCCGCCTGCGTCGCCGCTGTGAACGCCCCCCGCACTTGCCCCAGCACCTCGCTCTCGCCGACGACCATCGACTCGATCCCCGCCGCCACGCGGAACAGGTGCCGCGAAGCCGCATCGCCGGTCAGTGCGACGAAGGGGGCGCCCTCCAGCGGGATCTCGCCCTTGATTTCGCTCAACAGCGCCGCCACCGCCCGCGGATCAACCACCGCGCGCGCGTCCGCGATGTAAATCTCCGTCCGGTTGCAAGTCGAGAGCGCCGCTGCCCCCGCGTACTGCTCCCCCAACCGCCCCAACAGCGCCGCTACTTCCTCCGCATCCAGAGCAAAGTGCTCCCGCACCGCCACCGCGGCAGATTTATGATCGAGCCCAATAAGTGAGATGTTCATGGAAGTTCGTAGTTCTCAGTTTGTAGTCTGTGGCTCGTAGTCGGTCGATGTCCGTTCTGTTGTCTGTTGTCTGTTGTTTGCCCCTTGTCCTTAGCTCCTACGTGCCGCGAGAGGCTTCCGCCTGCGCCTGCTCGATCGCCTTGATCGCGTCGTCCTCGGCCTCTTCGTCCACCGTATGTGCCAGCCCGATCGGCGTCAGCTCGATCCCCAGGCGGCTGATCAAGTGCGCGCGCGCCTGTCCGTACCGCCGCTGCGCCAGCATCACCCGCAACTTTCCGTCGATCGCCTGCTGCCACTGGTCATTTTCGACCTTGATCCCCAGACGGCGGATCTCCGTCCGCACCTCCGCCAGCAGATCGGCCAGCGCCGGCATGTCTTCCGTCAGGTACGCGTCCAGCTCCTCCCGCAGCCGCCGCGCCAGCGCCGGGCTCGTGCCGGAGGTCGACGCCGCGAGGGTGATCTTCCCTTTCCGCACCACCGACGGGAGGATGAAGTCGCAGTGCTTCGGGTCGTCCGCCGCATTCACCCACAGACCGCGCGCCTTGCCGGCATGCGCGACTTCGGCGTTGATTGCCCCGTCGTCGGTGGCCACCATGATCCATTCCCAACCACCATCAAGATCGGACGGCACGTAGGGCCGGGCGATGTGCGTGATGTGACCGGCAGCGGCATGCTGGCGCAGCTCGTCGATGAGGTCCGGCGAGACGACGGTGATGTTGGCTTCGGCGGCGAGGAGGCCGCGGACTTTTTCGGCGCCCACGTGTCCCCCGCCGATGACGAGCACGCGGCGGCCCTTTGCTTCGATGAAGATGGGGTAGAGAGCCATACCGCCGCCTTGCCTAGTCTTCGTTCACTTGCCGCGCCACTCGCCCGCGATCCTCATCGGGCAGAGCTCCCTCCCCGCCAGCGGCCGAAGGGTCGCCGCGGAGACGGAGGGCCGGGGTGGGGTATTCCCTGCGGTCACGATGCGTTGATCACAGACGAAGTTCGGCATTGATATCCAACTCGAACCTCTGTGCCTCTGTGTCTCTGTGTTTAACCGGCTCTTTCCCGTGCGAACCGCCGCGCCGCCTCCCGCCGCACCGCCTGCTGCTGCTCGTTCGGGTGCAGGTTCGAGTCCGGCAGTTCCACCACCGGCATCTCCACCGGCCCGACCACATCCGGCGGGCCGTACTCCGGCATGATCGCTCCGGATGCCAGCCCGCCCGCCCGCATCGACATCGTCGCCGTCACGATGTCCAGCAGCCGCCACGGCCCGATCCGCTGCCGCGACTGCCCCGCGTGGTGGCCGTTCATCGCCCGCCTTCCGCGTGTTCGTAGGCGCCGGCGATGCCCAGCAGCACTTCGTCCGCCAACGCCATGATCTGCTCGCACACCTCCACCGCCTCGGCCTGCGGCGTGCCCTGCTTCGAAAGCGCCTGCTTCGCTGACTGATCCAGGCTGCGCCGGAAGAACGTGAACGCGTGCATCGCCTGCGACAGCGACATGCCGGCGCCCGCCAGCTCCTCGCCGTACTGCGCGCCCGTCGCCTTCGCTTCCTCTAATAGTGAGGTCTTCTTGCCGCGCCGTGCCACGTAGTCGGCCACCAGCGACATCAACCGGCGCCCCATGCCGCGCAGCTTCTCGCGCTGGGCATCGTCGACACTCGCGTACCAATCAGCGTTGCCGCGACTATGCACCTGCCGCCGGATTCGCCGCGTCGCCACCTCTTCCACATCGCTGCTCTGTAGCTGTTTGCGCCCGCGACCATTCACGATCGCCCGCACGTCGCTCTCGGCGAAGCGGCGGTGCCCCCCCGGCGTGCGAAACGTGCGCACCTGTCCGGCGTCCGCCCAGCGCCGCAACGTCGATTCATCGACGTTCAGCAGCTTGCACGCCTGCCCCAGTGTCAGCCACCGGTCGTGCTCGTCCACGGGGTCGTGCTTGAGGCGAGGGGCTTGAAACGTACTCAAATCTATGTAATCCGCCCGCGCTATATCCGATGCCCAGATTCTATCACGCCCCGCCCGTTCGTCATACAAAGAAATGCGCAGGTTGCGCCAGACTGTCAGGCCGCACACCCCCTTAGCCCTCGGTTGCCTTGCAGCCCTGTTCTCTGCCGCCTGCCGCCTGCCGCCTGCCGTCCGCCGTCCGCCGTCCGCCGTCGGCCGTCTGTTGTCTGTTGTCTGTTGTCTGCCGTCTGTTGTCCGCCGTCGGCCGTCTGTTGTCCGCCGCCTGCTGTCTGCCCCCTCCCCAACCACCCGCTACCATATCCCCCATGACCACCGAAGCCCTCGCCCGCAAACAGCAAGCCGACCTCATCATCGAGCGCACCGCCCAACAACTGCGGCTGCTGCTCGAAGAGACGGCGAAGGCACTGCGGCCGTTTCCTCCCTTCCCCGGCGCCTTCTTCACCAACGCCGTCGAGATCGACCTCGAGGGCGCCGAGCGCGCCGACTTCGGCTGCATCGTTGTCGGCCAGGACGGCGGCCTCTACGAACTCGAGGTCAAGATCGACTTCGGCGACGGCGACGAGTTCGGCGGCATCGACCCCGTCCAGGCCCGCGACGAACTGCTGAAGAAGCTCGAAGACCTCCATCCCCGCGACGAGATCATCCTCGCCTACAACGCCCTCTCCCAACTCACCGCCCTCCTCCTCGAACAAACCGAAGCGAAGTCAGGCGAACAGTAGCGGCGGAGCTTCTCAAAGAGTCGCCTGCGGTGACAGCTCCGCACGGTCTTCACCCAAGACGACGCTTCAGGCGACAGCGCCGCCGGGACGGCGTAGGGACGAAGCTTTAGCTCCGTCCCATCGATCCAACACCAACGCGAAATGCCGTATGCGCTAGCGCCCGCGCAACCTCCAACCAACCACTAAACTGTCCCCGTGCTTCCCAAACTCCTCGCCGCCCTCGCCCTCACCGCCCTCGCCCTCATCGCTGCCCCGCGCGCGAGCGAAGCCGCTACGCCAGACATCGTCTCCGCCCTCATCACCCCCTTCGTCGCCAACATCGGCGGTCGCATGACCCTGACCATCGTCGTCCAGCACGATCCCGGAACCACCATCAGCGGGCCCGCCTTCGACGACAACATCGGCGCGTTGGAACTTCTCTCCGTGGGCGAACCGGTGATGGTGGAGACGGACGTGGGCGCGACGACGACGTTGGTGTATACGCTCACATCGTTCCGCATCGGCCCCGGCGCCATCCCCTCGATCGAGCTCACGTGGCGCGAGGCCGGCGCCTCAGGCATCATCCGCACACCGGACATCCTCTACGCCGTCGACAGCGTCCTCCAACCAGGCGACGACTCGCTCCGCCCCTTGAAGGCCCAGCTCGCCATCCCCCAACCCGCCCCACCGCCGTTTGTACCCGCCGCCCTCATGGCGATGATGGCGCTGCTCACCGCGTGCGGCTACTGGCTCATGCGTCAGACCATCGCCCTGCGCCCGCCCACACCCGCTCCCGCGTACCTCCCCACGCCCATCTCCCCCGCCCGTATCGCCCGCGAAGAACTCGACGCCGTCACCCGTGACGGACTCGCCCGCACCGATCCCGCCGCCTACTACGCAAACGTCGCCGGCGCCGTCCGCCGCTACCTCAGCCGCCGCTTCGGCTTCCCCGCCTTTGCCCTCACCCGCCGCGAGATCGCTCGCGAAATGGAGCGCGCCGGCATCGACCGCTGGCCGGCGCGGCTGACCGAGAACCTTCTCGACCAAAGCGCCGCCGCCGAGTTCGCCCAGTTCGAACCGGCACCGGAGCGGCGCGATCAAGACCTCGCCGCCGCCTACGAGATCATCGATCTCACATCGGCGGACGATGAGCCTGGAACCTAGTGGTGTGCCTTCAAATAACGAAGGGAGAGGAGCACTACGCTGGAACCTGACGTCAGCATCGCCAGCCCACTCAGTATGAGAGGTTCGCCCAGGGATTGGTTGCCCCCGTAGATCCTACGACCACCGCAATGTCGCACGGACCGCAGAAGTTGGTGTAGTTGTTCACACCGCCGCCCCGGGCGATATTGCGCACGAAGGTGCTGCCAGCCGCCAGAGAACCGATGTAAAACGGGCAGGAGTCAAGCGTTCCGGCGCCGGCCGTATTCTCCACCAGGAAGTTGGCGGGCCCGTCCACCCAGATGTCCGCGCAACCGGTGGTCCGGTCGTTGTCCGTCACATGGTTGCTGCTAATCCGGTTGCCCGCGCCGAGCACCTGCAGTCCTTGTGCTGCGTTTCCGTTCACCAGGCAGCGGGTCACCGTGTTGCCGTTGCCCGACACCGCGATTCCGAGCGCCGAATTGATACCTCTCGTGACAACGCAGTCGCTCAGAATGGTCCCGTATCCGATCGCGATTTGAGCGTCCCCCGCCGTTGGCCCGTTGCTCGTCAACTCCACGTGCGTGATCTCGCCAGAACCGACCGCCGCCGCATCAATGCCGCCACCCGGCCAGTTCCGCACCCCTCCGTTGCGGATCACGATATTCTCCCTGGAGGAGCCGTTGTCCACGCTGATGCCGCCCAGCGCCCCTCCCGTCCCCACCAGCGTGAAACCCCGAAGGTCGAGGGTGACGTTTTCCGTGAGGATCTCGATCCCGTTCTTCGCGCAGCCGCCCGGCATCGTGATGTTCCCGGCGAGTTCGTAGGAACCGGCCGAGATTGCGATCGGGAAGCCGCCACAATTCGCCGGCTGGAAGATGAGCTGCGTCCCGGTCGAGGCGGGCGGCCCCGGCGGGTCCAGTGGCCCTCCGCGCACACCGCTCGCCAGCATCGCGATCAGCGAAACCAGCGCCGTCAGCACAAGAAGCAGCAGCCCAGTGTTGGCCCGCGTCCAGATGGTCGTCATGGCGCCCCTCCGATGGTAAACGGGTGGTCACATACAACGATCATGCTCCCCAGGGGGCGACCTGTCAACCAGTCAGTTAGGCCCGTCAAGGACGGCGTCTAGCCCACAAATGCAGGACTCGCCGCGAAGAGGGTGACGCTATCTCCCGTCAACGCCTCGTCTATACCGACACTACCGGGCACTACGCCGGCGTTGCTGCCGCTGTCCGTCACTGCCTCACCCGCCGCTTGAGGTCGAAGACTCGGGCGTTACGCGGCGGCGAATTGGTCCGACACATGCCACTCGGTGTCACCGAGGAGTTGGGCGAGCGTCGTGCCGTCGGCCGGGTGCTCGACGACGCGGATGGCGATCCCAGGGACGTGCGCCTCGATCCGCTCGGCGAGGGTCGCCGCGCCGTCGCGGCTGGTGTTGGGAAGCAACACCGCGATGACGTCGCCCAGATCGCCCGCGAAGTCGACCTCGCGGAGCCACCGCTTCAGGGCAAGGCGCGGCGTACGGAGTGTCGCCGGACTCCCGGTCAGGCACAGCAGCGAAAGCGGCTGGCTGTATCGAATCGCGCGTGCGATCTCCTCCTCCGCGCGCAGCCGGAAGTACCAGTTGGCATGCAGTCCGGTATCGCGGTCGAACGTCGGCTTGCGCCGGTCCGCGGTCAAAGCCGTTGCCAGTGCCGACGAGATCTCGACAATGCGCGCCTCCTCACCGCCGCCGCGCTCAGACAGTCCGACGTACCAGGCGATGGCGAGGAACGCGGCTACGGCGATCGCCTGCAGTACGCTTCGCACGACCAGCGCGTCGATCCTGGCAGCCACGGCCACGGCGGCTGTGCCAGCAATCAACGCCGGCACGAGAAGGAGCAGCGAACGGCCGTTCGGGTACGACATCAACGGACACCTCCAGGCGAACTCACGCAGAGCACCGACCCGCCGGCCAGCGTGGGCGGCAATTCTGGCGGGCAGTCGTCCTGATCCGGCGACGCGTCCACAAGCGCGAAGAGGGTGTAGCTCGTGCCGTCGGAGCGATACCAGTATGGATGCAGCCCGTCGGACGCCGGCAGCTGGCTCGACAGCGAGGTCAGCAGGCAGCCGGGGTCCCAGCCTGATGCACAGAGCGTCATGGTGTAGCTCTCGGTAGTGGGGTAAGTGCCGTGGTCGCTCCGGTATGTCTCGAGAAGCACACCCAGCGTGGCGAGATCAGCGGTGCGCCGCACGTCGTCCGGGGACAGCGTGCGCGGCGTCTTCTCCGGCACGCTGGATGTCACGTCCGGCGCGACCATGTCGAGCGTGACCGCCGTCGGCGACGACGGTACCCGGGCGAGCGCCGCGGACACCACAACGACAACGATCAGCGCCGTGAACGGCACGAAGTAGCCTGCATCGCGAATAGTTCCAAATCCCGATCTCATCGTTGCATGTATCGACGACATGGGATCGAAAGGTGAGGAGCGCGCCTGGCGACTACGAGAAGTCGCGGGTCTTCCCCTAGTGGTCGTCTGCGGCGGATCTACAGAAATCTCGAAGCGCAGCGAAGTCGCGCGCCAGCGCCCCCGCGAGTCCGCCGCCCCTGAACTACTAACTACTGACTCCCCTACGGGCACGACCCCAACACCGTGATGAACCCCACCATCAACAGCTGATCGCCGGAGTTCACCCCGCCGTCCTTGTTGATGTCCATGCTCACGAGGCGCAGCGTCTGGTCCACCTCCCGCGTGATCTCCAGCGCAATCAGCAACTGGTCGGCCGAGTTCACGACGCGGTCGTTGTTCAGGGAGGCGGCCTCGCAGCCGTCCTTGATCAGGTTCACCGCCGGATTGGCGTTCAGCGGGGAGGCGTCCTGGTCGCCGTCGGTGTCGAGGAGCAGGCGGTCGGTGTTGTACGCGCAGTACTCGACCCGGTCGAAGATGCGGTCGCCATCCGTGTCGACGGAGGCGCCGACACCGAGGAAGGCGGCGCAGGCGGCGGCGGTGGGTTTGCTGGCAGCGCTGCCCGGGTTCGTGCCGAGCGCGCATTCCGCCCCGTCCAGCACCCTGTCCCCGTCCGTGTCGCGGTTCGTCGGCGAGAGGGGGCCGCTGGTGTTGCATCCGGCCCCTTCGTTCATATCAAGGATGCCGTCGTTGTCGTCGTCCGTGTCGCAGGCGTCGCCGGTGGGATCAGACATCGGCCACGTCCGATCGTCCTGCGTCGAAGGCGGTGTCTGGTCGATGAAGTTCCGGTCGCTGTGTTCCTGGAGTGGATTGGCGTTGTTGGGGCAGTTGTCGGCAGCGTCCAGAAGCCCATCGGAGTCGAAATCCGGAGCATTGACGATGGCGACGCAGTTCGAGAACTCGGAAGTGTTGTTCGCATTGTCGATGGCGATGGCGGCGACGTGCGTGTGCCCCAGCGGGATCGGGGGGCTGGCAATGAAGGGGTTGCTGAAGGTATCGATGCCAAAGCCGTCTGTGACCGCAGGCATAGATCCCAGGAAGAACGCCCCCTCGCCATAGCCGGAGGCGTCACAGCCGGGGCTCGAGTAGAACTCGACCGTAAAGGTGGAGAGCGGCGTGGAGTCGACCTGACCGTCGATGGTGATGGCGTTGACGGTGAGCAGCGCCGATGTGAGGACGGGATAGTTCTGGCGAAGGTTTGGGCCGGTGTCGGGATCGTCGTCGTCGTTCGCCGTCACGCCGTCGTTGTTGAGATCGATCCCGAGGCCGCTGTTGCCGGTAATGACGTTGCGGGTGAAGCGGTTGTTCGCGCCGGCGTGGACGGCGATGCCAGCGGAACCGTTGTCGGCGATGACGTTGCTTTCGACGGTGTTGCCGCTGTCGGACAGGCTGATGCCGAAGGTGGTGTTGTGCTGGATGAGGTTGCGGGCGCCGGGATCGGGGCCGCCGATGATGGCGGTGTAGGCGGTGGCTGCCGGGATCACGATGCCGTTTGTGTTGGGCAGCGGGAGGTCGCCACTGGCGTCGAGGCCGATGAGGTTGCCGGCGATAGTCGCGGTGTTTGGGGCGATGCTGGTGATGCGGATGCCGTCGCCGTTGCCGGAGATGACGTTCCCCATGCCCGCGTCGATCCCGCCGAGGGTGACGTCACCGCTGCTTGTGATCAGGATTCCATGCGTGTTCGGCAGCGCGGACGTGCCGGTGGCATTCGTGCCGATCAGATTTCCCTCGATGACCGGCGGACCAACGAGCGTACCGTTCAGATGGATGCCGCTCATCTGCGAGTTGATGACGTTGCCCTGTCCCGCCGCCACGCCGCCTACCCGGGCGTTACCGCCGTCCACGTAGATGCCGACACCGAGGCCGGTGCTGGTGGCGGCGGTGCCATCGACCGTGCCGATGTAGTTGCCATACACAAGCTTCTGCGCCGCCCCGGCAAGGGATACCTCCCGCGCGCTATTCCCGCTGATGTAGTTCCGCCCGCTGGCGGCACCGTTCCCGATGCTGTGGGGAAAGGTCGCCACAACCGCGTCAGCCACGTAGACGCCCACGTCATTGGCGACCGACGAACCAGAACCGGCGCCGATGTAGTTGCCGAGCACAGAATTCGCCTCACCGTTGGTGATGGCGACGCCGTAGCGCGAATTGGCGATGCGGTTGGCCTCCGCGAGGGTTGTGCCGCCCACCGTCGATTGGGAGACCCCGGAGAGCCAGACGCCGTCGGCGATATCGCGGGGCCCGATCGCCGTCAATCCATCAGCGCCCACGCCGATGATATTGCCGGCAATGGAAACATTGCTCGAGGTAACTGCATAGATCTCGGTGTTGTTCCCGGCGATCACGTTCCCGGCGCCCGCGGTGGATCCGCCTACGACGAAGCCGGTTACCAGATCGGCGTGAATGCCATTGAAACTGTTCGCCACGCGTTGGAGGCCGTCATCGTCGGTGCCGATGTAGTTTCCTTGCACCGTCGTCGCCAAGGCAAGCAGTGCGAAAATGCCACCGCAGCCGTTGCCGCTGATGATGTTGCGCGCGGCCGCCGCCGTGCCGCCGATGGCGTTGCCGGATGCCGCGCCTCCCTCCACGGCAACGCCGTCGCAGCCGTTGCCGAGATCTAGTTCGCCCGTGTAGTCAGTGCCGATGTAGTTGCCTAGCACACTGTTGTTCGACGCGCTGATGATTCGGACGCCATCTTGCGTGTTGCCGCTGATGATGTTGCGCGCCCCCGCCGCCGTCCCGCCGATGACGTTGTTCGAGCCATCGGCGATGCTCACGCCCTGCACGCCGTTGCCACGATCCAGCGTGCCCGTACCGTCGAGGCCGATGTAGTTGCCGAGTACGGTGTTGTTGTCGCCATTCGCCCCGCTGATTTGCACGCCGCCGTCGAGATTCGCGTTGATGATGTTGCGCTGCGCCGCGGTCGTTCCACCGATCACGTTGCTCCCGCTGTTGAAGATGTTCACGCCATCCGCATCGTTTGGCGCGGCGACATCGGAGTAGTCGATGCCCACGCGCATCCCCGTGATGGTGGCGCCGCCGCCGCCACCGGCGCCGTCGATCAGAATGCCATCGTCGCCAAAGTTCACGATCGCGAAGCCGCTGATACTCACTCCCGTGCTGCGGATGACGATCCCGTCCGCCGCAAGGCCGGCGCCAGCGTTCGTCCCGTCCAGGACGAGGTTGCCGCCGTCCGGACTCGTCGAGATAGTGACGGCCTGAGTGATCGGCGGAAGAGGGGTGGCGGGCAGGTAAGGATAGATGCCGCCCGGAATGCCGATATCGAGGATGATGTTGTCGGCGCCGGCGAAGGCGTTGGCCTCCTGGATGGCGGCGCGAGGGGTGCAGAGGGGGAGCATCAGAGAGATGCGGCACTGGCCGTCGCCCGGGATGCTGTCGCCGCTGTCCAGCAGGGCGATGACGGTGAAGGTGGCGGCGGAGTGNNGGCGATGAATGCCGCGGTGGTGCAGCAGAGGATAAAGCGGACGGCGACGTGCGACGGCCAGCGCATAGGGCTTCTCCCGTGGCGGGGTGATGGACCAGTGTACATCCGTCCGTCGGGCCAGATCCGGCAGAAATTGACAGGCCGCTGGCGAGAACCAGCAACCGATGGCCCGTGGGGTGAGGCGCCACAAGAAAGGACGCCCGCCCGGCGCCCCTGAACTACAAACTACTCACTACGAACTACCTACTCTCTCACGGGCACGACCCCAACACCGTGATAAACCCCACCATCAACAGCTGATCGCCGGAGTTCACCCCGCCGTCCTTATTGATGTCCATGCTCACGAGGCGCAGCGTCTGGTCCACCTCCCGCGTGATCTCCAAGGCAATCAGCAACTGGTCGGCCGAGTTCACCACCCGGTCGTTGTTCAGGGAGGCGGCCTCGCAGCCGTCCTTGATCAGGTTCACCGTCGGATTGGCGTTCAGGGGGGAGGCGTCCTGGTCGCCGTCGGTGTCGAGGAGCAGGCGGTCGGTGTTGTAGGCGCAGTATTCGACCCGGTCGAACAGGCGGTCGCCGTCCGTGTCGACGGACGCCCCGACGCCGAGGAACGCAGCGCAGGCGGCGGCCGTGGGCTTGCTCGCAGCGCTGGCCGGGTTCGTGCCGAGCGCGCACTCTGCCCCGTCCAGCACGCGGTCGCCGTCGGTGTCGCGGTTCGTCGGCGACAACGGGCCGCTGGCGTTGCAGCCTGCCGCTTCGTTTACGTCGAGGATGCCGTCGTTGTCGTCGTCAGTGTCGCAGGCGTCGCCGGTGGCGTCGGAGCGCGGCCACGTCCGGTCGTCTTGCGTCGACGGTGGGGTCTGGTCGATAAAGTTCCGGTCGCTGTGCTCTTGGAGGGGGTTCGCGTTGCTGGGGCAGTTGTCCGCTGCGTCGAGGATCCCATCGCCATCGAGATCGTTGGTCGCCGCAACGATCACGCAGTTCGAGAACTCCGACGTATCGCTGAGCGAGGAATGGGTTGTAATGGCGGTCACCGCCGTCCCGGCGGTCAATGCCGCGGGGTGCACGTAATTGAGGTCGAGCAGCCCCGTTGGCGACGCGGTGCCGCTCGTGAACCCGAGGAACGTCGCGCCTTCGCCGCTCCCGGATGGATCGCACGCTGGCGATTGGAAGAAGTCCACCGTATAGAAGGCGCTGGGTGCAGTTTCCAACGTGCCAACGACAGTCGTCGTGGAGGCGCCCAGCGTCGCCGACGCGAGTACCGGCTGATTCACGAGATTGTTCGCGCCGGTATCGGCGTCGCCAAGGCCGTCGGGCGGGGTGACACCGTTGGGGCCAAGATCAATGCCTAGCTCTCCGTTGTTGTCGATCTGGTTTTCGATGAACTCGTTGCCAGCGCCGCTGAGCACGCGAATTCCATCGGCGGTGTTGTCGGTAATGATGTTCTCGCTGGCGACGTTGTTGGAGGCTGCAAACGTGATGCCGTTGGTGCCGTTGAAGCGGATCACGTTGAAGTCGCTGCCCAGGCCGCCCCCAATCAGCACCCCGTCGGAGCCGTCGATGCGGATGCCGGAACCGGCGTTGCCCACACCGGCGGTATCGGCGCTGTTCGTGCCGACGCGGTTGTTCTGAATGTCCAGATTGCTGGCCGGCGCGTTCTCGACGTGCACACCGTGTCCGCCGTTGCCGGAGATCACGTTGCGCACCTGGGCGCTGCCTCCAATCTCATGATCCGTCCCCTCTGACACGTGAACGCCGTTCCCCCCATTGGGCACCGCCGCCGTGCCCGCAGGGTTCAGCCCGATGAGGTTCCCGGACAGCAGGTGACTCGATCCCCGCTCGATCAGGACGCCGTCCGCGGTGTTCCCGGAGATCACGTTGGAGAACAGGTCGACGTCCGCGGCGTCGCGAATCAGGACTCCCTCGGTGCCATTGCCCAGTGCGCCTGTGCCGGCCGCATTCAGTCCGATGTAGTTTCCGCTGATCTCGGTGTTGCCCGTGCCCGGGCCGATAATGCGGACACCCACAACGGCGTTACCCGAGATCACGTTGCGTAGTGACGCATCAGGCAGGTTGCCGATAATGCTGGAGGGCGCGTCGTCGATGAAGATGCCAACGTTGTTGGGCGCCGCAACCGAGCCGGTGGTGTCGGTGCCCAGTTGCATGCCGTAGATGGTGGCTCCCCCGGGTGAGCGAACCCAGATCCCCCGTCCATCGAAGTTGCCGATCGTAAAGTCGCGGATGATGGTGTTGGCAGCTTCGACGACGACGCCGTGCGCGTTAGGGCCCGCGTTGACGCCGCTAAGGAAAAGCGGGCCGGTGCTCGCCGTGTCGTCAAGATCCAGCGTGACCTGCTCTGTGATGCTCGGGAGCTGGCTGTTGGGCGCAATGACGACCGGCACGCCGGGCGTGCTTGCGATGCCGTGTCTGATGGTGTCAGCTCCCGGATTGGCGTTGGCCTCCTGGATGGCTGCCCGTAGAGTGCAATTGCCAGGGCCCGTGGCACAGACGCCGTTTCCGGGGTTGGCATCCGAGCCATCGTTGGTCGAATCGACAACGAAAACGAGGGGCACGGCGCCGACCGGGGAGGCGGGAGAAGCCAACGAAAGCAAGATGAGAGCTGCAAGAACCGCAAGTCGCAGATGTCGTGGTAGGCGGATGGTCATGTGCGATCGTTCCTGGTGCGGGGAGCAACGAGGGCGATTTCCGGCAGTGTATCCAATGACGTAGAGCCGTCGAGCGAGCTTCTTGACAGGCGGCCGCAACCCCCCTGAACTACAAGCTACGAACTCTCTCACGGGCACGACCCCAACACCGTGATGAACCCCACCATCAACAACTGATCGCCGGAGTTCACCCCGCCGTCCTTATTGATATCCATGCTCACGAGGCGCAGCGTCTGATCGATCTCCCGCGTGATCTCCAGCGCAATCAATAGCTGGTCGGCAGAGTTCACGACGCGGTCGTTGTTCAGCGACGCCGCCTCGCAGCCGTCCTTGATCAGGTTCACCGCCGGGTTCGCGTTCAGCGGGGAGGCGTCCTGGTCGCCGTCGGTGTCGAGGAGCAGGCGGTCGGTGTTGTAGGCGCAGTATTCGACTCGGTCGAACAGGCGGTCGCCGTCGGTGTCCACGGACGCACCGACACCGAGGAACGCTGCGCAGGCAGCAGCGGTGGGTTTACTGGCAGCGCTAGCCGGGTTGGTGGCCAGCGTGCACTCGGCCCCGTCCAGCACGCGGTCGCCGTCGGTGTCGCGGTTCGTCGGCGAGAGGGGGCCACTGGCGTTGCAACCGGCGGCTTCGTCCACATCCAGGATGCCGTCGTTGTCGTCGTCGGTGTCGCAGGCGTCGCCGGTGGGGTCGGATCTCGGCCACGTCCGGTCGTCTTGCGTCGAGGGCGGCGTCTGGTCGATAAAGTTGCGGTCGCTGTTCTCCTGCAGCGGGTTGGCGTTGTTCGGACAGTTGTCCGCGGCGTCGAAGATGCCGTCCCCGTCGGGATCCAGCGCCGGTGTCCCGTTTCCAGCAATAGCGAAATCGTACGGATTCGCGTCGAGATCGGTGCTGGGCATGGAGATCGTCGCACTGCGTCCCCCCAGAACCGAGGGTGCAAACCGCACCTTGAACGTCGTGGACGCCCCTGGCGCCAGCGACGTGATCGAGGGCTGTTGCACGACAGAAAAGTCACCCGCGTTCGGACCGCTGATCTGTACCGCCGGAGAACCCGTCAGGACCAGTCCGTAGTTGCCCGCGTTCGTGACCGTGAACGTGTGGATCACGTTGCCACCGCTCAATTGCACGTCACCAAAAACGGTCCCATCCGGTGTTGAAGCCGCGATGTCCCCATCGTCGATCAGCGTCGCGTTACCCAACACCTCCATTTCGTTCGAGATGAAGGCGTCGGTGAGTTCTTCGTCCGCCTGGACCGGGCTGTTGACGCCATCGGCGAAGCCGGTGGATTCACGGAAGAAGTAGTTGAGATTGGACCAGTCCTCATAGCCGGTGAGAACGTCGCCCGGTGAGGCGGGGTAGTCCGAATCGAAGTCATTGATGTCAAGGACCACGCCCGCGTCGGCGGTATCGCCGTCGTCGCTCCAGTCGACGGGTCCCGACTCCGGAACAAAGCGCACGAGGCCGACGGGACCGATCGGAGCATTGTGACCCGGGTGGCCACCGATTCCCGTCGCCTCGTTCAGGGCGGCCTCGTTGAGGGAGGGGAAGACGGAGCGGGAGTAATCGAGACTCCAACCCACACTGTCCGGATCCGGGGTTTGCCAGGAGTAGTTCATGACGCTGTGGTAGTTGGGCTTGTAATTCCAGCGAACCGCGTTGCCCGCGTCGCCGTCCTGGTTGCCACCGTGCAGCAGCCCCAGCGTGTGACCGAACTCGTGCATGAAGGTGCCGGCCTGCTGGTCGGCCGTGCCGCCCGGCTTGACCCAACCGCCCAGCGTCACCATGAAGTCGTTGCCGTTGATCTCCGCGCGCCCCGACGAGGCCGTCGCTCCGTGTTTGTCACCGATGATCGCGTACCGGTAGGCCATCTTCTTTGCGGCGAGGATCGCGCCGGCGTTGGGATCTCCGCGCTGGGTCACCGTCCCGAACCCGCCGGCGATGCTCGTCGACGCGTTCGCCTTGATCAAGTTGAACTCGGTCCACACGTTCGGAAACTCGAACCGCGTGACGTTCGTCTCGTCGTATTCGATGTGCAACGCCACGCCGTTTGCCTGGTCGGGGTTATGAATGAACGCTTGCGGCGCCGCCGCGAACGCCAGCACCACACGGGCCAGCGTCGGCTGCCTGATCCCGCGCTCGATCATCGAGTCTACTTCGAGGTAGAGGTCGCGATGCAGCGGGTTCGCGCCCGCCAGGATGAGATCCGGCGTCCCGTTGTCGTTCCCATCGATCCCGGAGACTTCCCAGCTATCGAACAGCGCGTCCATGTCCGCGTCATGGGAGATCTCGGACGTGTTGTTGGCGCCATCCGTCGCCGTCGCCGTGACGAACTCGCCGGACGAGACGGGTACGGCCAGCGCGTAGCTGAAGCTGGCCTTCCCCGTACCATCCGTGACCACCGCCAGCGAATCCAGGTAGAAGTGGCCCTCACCCAGCGGCGAAGTCTCCGACGCGTCTGTCGAGAAGAACTCGATGGTGAAGGCGGTACCGGGGGCGCTGTTCAGAAATCCGTTCAAGGTCGGGCCCGGGCCCGGGCCGCTGTAGTTCGTCAGGATCGGGTAGTTCTGACGGTTGTTCGCTCCGCCGTCCGCGTCGCCGGGGTCGTTCAGCAACTCTCCGTCCGCACCCAGATCGAGACCAAGCCCCGCGTTCGCGAAGATCGAGTTCCGGCGCACCCCGTTCCCGGTCCCGGACTCAATCCACACGCCATCGCCTCCATTGTGCGCGATGCGGTTCGCCACGCCGGCGACGGTGCCGCCGATCATGTTGTTGGAGGCGGTATCGGTGATGTATACGCCGGGACCCGCGTTAGCGAGCGCTGTCGCGCCATCTGGCTGCAGCCCGATGTAGTTCGCCTGCACGTTGTTCCCGGTCGCACCCGCACCCGCGATGCGCACGCCCGCCAGTGTGTTTCCGGAGATGATGTTGCGCGCCGTGTTGACGCTACCGCCGATCGTGTTGCCCGACGTCGCGTTGATCGACACGCCGTTGCCAGCGTTGGGAAGCGCGACCATTCCCGTATCATCGGTGCCGATGTAGTTGCCCTGCACCAGATTGTTGTTGCCACCCACGCCTCGGATCTCCACACCGTGGCCCGGATGGTCCGCGATGATGTTCCGCGCCCCGGGGGAGGTACCACCGACCGTCGTGCCGGAAGCCTGGTCGAGACGAACGCCATCGCAGGCTGCGCTTCCCATCGCGACGCTGCCGGTCACATCCGTCCCTACGTAGTTGCCTTCGACGCGGTTTCCGGTGGCTGCCGCGCCGAAGATAACGACGGAGACGGCGCACGGGCCGACCGAAGCGTTCACACGGGTGTCCGCTACCAGATTGCAGA
>CXWL01119731.1_pt1 | contig 18648 bp, 16 predicted proteins | sample 590931 | NCBI WGS metagenome assembly CXWL01 (sample SAMEA3498368, study PRJEB10139) | groundwater metagenome | biome: water well; material: biofilm material | place: Germany | collected 2015-04-27 | reverse complement strand
TCAGCGTCTGCGCGCCGGACGCGAGCGCCATGATCTGGTGGCCCAGGCAAATGCCGAAGGTCGGGATGCCGCGTTCGATCAGCTCTTTTGAGGCGGCGATCGCGTAGTCGCACGGGGCCGGGTCGCCCGGGCCGTTGGCCAGGAAGATGCCGTCCGGGTTCAGCGCCAGCGCGTCTGCCGCGCTCGACTGGGCTGGCAGCACCGTCACCTTGCAACCGCGCTCGGTCAGCATGCGCAAGATGTTGCGCTTGACGCCGAAGTCGAAGGCCACCACGTGAAATTTTGGATCGGCCAGCTTGCCGTAGCCCTGCCCCAGCTTCCATTCGGTTTCCAGGAATTCGTAAGGCGTGGTGGTCGAGACCACCTTGGCCAGGTCCATGCCCGACAGGCCCGGGAAGGAGCGCGCCAGTTCCAGCGCCTGCACCTGCGACGGCTCGTTGCCCTGGGTGCCGACCAGAATCGCACCGCCCTGCGCGCCTTTTTCGCGCAGGATGCGCGTCAGCTTGCGGGTGTCGATATTGGCGATGGCGACAATGCCTTCGGACTTCAGGTAGTCCGACAGCGATTGGGTGGAGCGGAAATTCGATGCCAGCAGCGGCAGGTCACGGATGATGAGGCCGGCGGCGTGGACTTTGGACGATTCGACATCTTCCGGGTTGACGCCGGTGTTGCCGATGTGGGGATAGGTGAGCGTGACGATCTGGCGTGAATAGCTGGGATCGGTCAGAATTTCCTGGTAGCCCGTCATCGCCGTGTTGAACACGACTTCTCCGGTGGTGTGACCGGCGGCGCCAATGGAAATACCTTTAAATATCGTTCCGTCTGCAAGCGCAAGGATGGCTGGAACGGAAGGGCCAGAAAAAAATGGCGGCAAGGGCAACTCCTGATAAAGTTACCGTAGCTGCGCCACGTCAGACCGACGACCATGCATCCCGAGCCACGTGCGCTCAAGGTATGGTGTCATTTTGAATGAGGGATGGGTGGGTAGTCGCTACGGTATGTGGTGAATGGCTAAACCTCCGAATTATAGCGCAAAGCGGGCTTGCCGGCAATCGCTGGCAAGCGCCTAATGGGATTTTTTTAGCGAGCTGACAGGACCGACAACATGAGCACATTTGGCAGGGACACCCCGATGGACCGCCCCAGCCCGGGCGGACGGGCAGCCGTATTCGTACCCGTTGGCGACGCCGAGGAGGCAGTCGCCACGGCGCTGAAGAACGGCTCGGGCATGGCGGGATTTGGCAATGCCGACGGATCGGTGACGGTTTATTTTGAAAACAACAAGTTCAACGACTCGGCGCTGCACCCATGGCATTGCAAGGTGTTCAAGGCCTATGACCGGATGGTCAAGGGCTCGCCCACCGTCAATAAACTCACTTGCGACGCGGGCAATCTGATTCAGGTGGGCTTTGTGGAAGGGCCGGACATCCTGGTACGCGACATGCCGGCCCTGCACGCGTGGCTGGAGCGCTGCAACACGCTCGATTCAGCGCCAGCCACGGCGGAAATACATAGCTGAGCTGACGCTTACAGTCCCAGGGCGGCGATGCCGGCCTTGGCCACTTGCGCATCCTGCTCGGACTTGACGCCCGATACGCCCACCGCGCCAATGACCTGGCCCTCGACCACGATCGGCACGCCGCCTTCGAGCAAGCCGTCGATATGGGGCGCAGTCAGGAAGGCGGTGCGGCCGTTGTTGATGATGTCCTCATAAATCTTGGTCTCGCGGCGGCCCATGGCAGCCGTTTTTGCCTTGGACGGCGCAATGTACGACGAAATCGCGGCGCAGCCATCCATGCGCTGCAGCGACAGCAGATGACCGCCGTCGTCGACGATGGCGATCGTTACCGGCCACTTGTTGGCGAGCGCTTCCGCTTCGGCGGCAAGGGCGATTTTTTTGACATCATCGGCGCTCAGTACGAATTTCGTTTGCATTTCGGTCCTCAATCAACAAGTAAAAAAAAATAGATTCCGCGCGGCGCACAGCTTATGGCTGCTGCAGCGCTTTCAGTTTGGCTTTAATTTGCGGCATCATCGCGGCGGCAGCCTGCTCGCCGGCCATGATCGCCAGATTACGGCCGGCAAAATCGTTGCCGCCCATTTTGCCCAGTGCGGGCTGGATGACAATATCGGCATCCTTGAGTTCATAGTGGTTCAGGCGCTGACCCATGATGCTGAACGTTTGCAGCAGCACTTCGAGCGAGCTGACCGCCGCTTGCGCGTCAGTCTGGGTCGAAATATTGACCGCGATAATGAAATCGGCGCCCATCTCGCGCACGAAGCGCACCGGCACCGGCGCCACCAGGCCGCCGTCGACGTAGGAGCGGCCACCGATGACTACCGGCTGGAACACGCTGGGCACCGACGACGAGGCGCGCACCGCCTGCCCCGTATTACCGCGCGCAAACAGGATCGGCTGGCCATTGGCCAGGTCGGTCGCCACGGCGCCGAACTTGATCTTCAGCTTTTCCATGGGCGCGTTCTTGACCGCCTTGTTGACATAGGTCTGCAGCGCCTCGCCCTTGAGCACGCCGGACGACTTGCCAAACAGCGGCAAGGCCCAGTCTGAAATTTCCGCCTCGTTCATTTCCATCGCGGTTTTTTGCAGCGCGAAGCCGCTGTTTCCCGCGGCATACATGGCGCCGACCACGCTGCCGGCGCTGGTGCCGACCACGATTTCCGGATAAATGCCCTGCGCCTCGAGCGCCTTGATCACGCCGATGTGGGCAAAACCGCGCGCCGCGCCGCCGCCCAGCGCCAGGCCGATCTTGATCTTCTTGGGCGCGACGGGAACCGGGGTGGCGATGACGGGATCGGGCGCCTTCTTGGTTTCGGTGGTGCCGCAGGCGGCGAGCAAGGCGGTCAGGGCGACCAGGGCGAGGCGACGTGAATACATAGGAATGGATGGCCGGATAAAAGATAAACGAACGAGATTGTACCTGCAAACACTTAAGCAGACCTTGCGAAGTTATTAAGGTGTCATAATGGCCGAAATCATAATGCGGAGTCAGCATGCGGAAAAAAATGCTTGTTCTTGGCGTGTTGGCCTGCCTGTCTGCGGGCCTGGCCCGCGCCGAAGGCAGTTACGGCAGCATGAACTTCACCTTCCTGCTTTACGCCATGGCGGCGCTCGGCGTGATGGCGCTGCAAGCGATCTATGTGCTGTGCCTGGGCGGCATCGGGATGGGAAAAAAGCTCGGCTGCGTGTTGCTGCTGCTGGTGCTGGACGCAGTCATCGCCGGCATGATCATCAGCAGTGCCGGCAACACGATCGAATCGCCCGTCACGTACATCATGGCCGTGATCCCCGGATTGATCGCCATTTTCATATTTAAGAACATGGCCCGGCAGCAGTCATAAGCCTGTCATGACAGGCTTCTAGAATCGACGCACTCAACAACGGAGCGCATCGATGACCTGGAAGCTTGAAACGGAAGACCGCAACAATCTGGCGCTGCTGTGCGTGGGCGCGATCGTCATCGCACTGACGGCCTGCGGCGGCGACAATGCCCCTGCACTGGGCACGCTGGACGGCAAGCCAACCCTGATTGCCGCCCACCGCGGCGCCAGCGGCTACGTGCCCGAAGAAACGCTGGAAGCGTACGCAATGGCCATCGCCCAGGGGGCTGACGCGATCGAACCGGACGTGATCTCGACCAAGGACGGGATCCTGATCGCGCGCCACGACCCGAACCTGGTCTACAGCACCGACGTGGCCAGCCACCCCGAATTTGCCGCCCGCAAGCGCACGCTGAACGTGGACGGCCAGATGCAGGAAGGCTGGTTCGCGGGCGACTTCACGCTCGCTGAAATCAAGACCCTGGGCGGCATTGCCACCGACGCCGAGCGTTCGCAGCAATTTAACGGCAAATACCAGGTGGCGACGATCCAGGAAGTGATCGACATGATCAAAAAGAGCGGGCGGCCGATTGCGCTCTACCCCGAAACCAAGAACCCCAGCTTTCACCGGGCGCAAGGCTTGCCGCTGGAAGACAAGCTGCTGGCGCTGCTGACGGCGGCCGGCTGGAGCGGCAAGGACGCGCCCGTGTTCGTGCAATCGTTCGAGCCGGGCAGCCTGAAGTACATGCGCAGCAAGGGCTCGACGCTGAAGATGATCCAGCTGATCGACGCTGACGACGTCGACCTGAAGACCGGCGCCTTGACCTACGCCGCGCCCTACGACCGGCCGTATGACTGGACGCTGGCGGGCGACACGCGCCTGTTCAGCGCGATGATCACGCCGGCCGGGCTGGCCGAGATCAAGACGTATGCCGACGGGATCGGACCGTGGAAGCGCTACATTGTCAGCGTCAAGGGCAATGTCGACCTGAATGGCGACGGCAAGGTCAACGAGGCCGACACCAACACGCTGGCGCCAACGACGCTCATTGCCGACGCCCACAAGGCGGGGCTGGTGGTGCACGCCTACACCTTCCGCAACGAACAGCGGCGCCTGGCGCGCGACTACCAGGGCGACCCGAAGCGCGAATACAAGCAGTACTTCGCTCTGGGGCTCGACGGCCTGTTCACCGACTTTGCCGACACCGCCCTCACCGCCCGCGCAGAATTTCTCCGCGAAAGAATGTAAAACGCACCGCAGCCCAAGACACCGGGGTCAGACCACTTTTTCGCCCACACCGGGGTNNAAAAAGTGGTCTGACCCCGGTGTTTGCGTCATGACGTTGTCACACCGCAACTTTACACTGGCAATTTCCGCTCTGGAGTCGCTGTGTCCATCCGTTTCCCCGCCTTCCTGTTCGCGTGCGCCCTGCTGGCCGCCGCCCCGTCCCACGCCGGCAAAGCCGTCGTCGTGGCCCAGTCGATCGATCTGTCCGGCCCCAACGGCAGCATCGGCCGCGACTATGTGGCCGGCATCACGACCTATTTCGACAGCATCAACCAGAAAGGCGGCGTCAACGGCCGCAAGATCGCCTACGTGGTGCGCGACGACCATGGGGTCTCCGCCGAGGCCGCCGCCAATATTTCCGCGCTGATCAAGGAAGAACGCGCCGAGTATTTGTTGGGTAGCATCGGCAACGAGAGCACCCAGGCCATTGCCGCCGCCCCCGCGTTTGCCCAGTCGCCGCTGGTGCTGTTCGCGCCGCTGGCCGATTCGTCGGCCACCAGCCATGCGCGCGTCATGTTCTGGCGCCCCAGCATCGAGACCGAATTGCTGTTTCTGCTGTCGTACTTCGAGAAGCTCGGCGTCAAGGACGTGGGCATCGCGCTGCAGGATTCTCCCCAGAACAACCGCGCCTTCCAGTTCCTGTCCGCCGAGATGCGCAAGCGCCGCATGACGCTCTCGGGCGTGGCCAGGATGTCGGGCAACGGTGCGGCCATGCAGCAGGAAGCCCAGCGCCTGTCCAAGGCCGGCGCCAAGCTGGTCATTTCGATCAGCGACACCATCGGCGCGGCCCAGTTCCTGCGCGCCTTCCGTGCCTACGATCCGGCGACCTTCGTGGCCGGCACGTCGCTGATCAACTTGACCACGCTGAGCGAAATTGCCGGCGCCCGCGCCACCGAATTCACCGTGTTCTCGCAGGTCGTGCCCAATCCATCGAGCTCGCTCACGCCCTTGCAAAACGAGCACATCGAAATGTTCAAGCGCTTTCGCGATGAGCCGGTCTCGTCGGTCACGCTGGAAGGCTTTGCCGTGGCCAAGACGCTGGTGCGCATGATGAAGCTCGATCCGGGCGCCATGGCGTCAAGCCGCGCGCCGATCGACCTCGGTGGCATGACCGTGGTCACGCCGCAGGGCAGCCATAACCTGTCGCGTTATGTCGATATTGCCCTCTTCAAACGGGGCGGTGGCCTGATGTATTGAGGCCGCGTTGCTCAGATCGAAAAAATAGTGCCATTTAGTACTTTTTTTTTGTTGGCTTTTCACCTGCTTGGGCGCATCATCAAATCCTGCCAGTGTGAATAATCACACCTCGTTCGTTTCTTGAAACCAACCACAGGATCTTGTCATGAGCCTTGCCAACATGAAGATTGCAGCACGCCTGGGCCTGCTCGGCGCATTCTTTTTCATCGCCCTGATCGGGGTCGGCCTGGGCGGATCGAGTGCCTTGAGCAACGCCAACACCAAGAGCGTGGCCGCCATGCAGCAATTGGCGACGCTGGCCGACGCCATCGATACCGCCCGCGGCGCCCAGGTGCATTTCAAGATCCAGGTGCAGGAGTGGAAAAATATCCTGTTGCGTGGCAATGACCCGGCGCAGCTGGACAAATACACGGCCTCGTTCAAAAAGAGCGGTGACGTCACGCGCGCCGAACTCGACAAGGTCAACGGCCTGCTGACCAAGCTTGGCGCCAGCACGCCGCTGGTCGGCGAAGCGCTGGCTGCCCACGAAGAACTGCAGAAAAATTATTTGACCGCGCTGGCCCAGTACGACAGCGCCAATGCCGAAAGCTTCAAGATCGTCGATGGCCTGGTCAAAGGCATGGACCGCGCGCCCACCGCCAAGATCGACCAGATCGTCGAATTCATCCAGCAGCAATCGACCAAAATGATCGCCGCCAGCACGCTGTCGAACGCCGAAGCGCAAAAGAAAGCGGTCACGCTGATCATTGCCACGGTCGTGGCCACACTCTGCGTGTGCGGCATCATCATGGTCTGGCTGGTGCGCTCGATCACCACGCCATTGAATGAAGCGGTGGGCATCGCCCGCATCGTCGCCGCCGGCGACCTGTCGACCGAGATCCAGGTACGCGGCACCGACGAGATCGGCACCTTGCTCAGTTCACTCAAGGAAATGCACGACAATCTGGCCGCGATTGTCTCCAAGGTACGCGCCGGCACCGACGCCATCGCCGACGCCTCGAGCGAAATCGCACAGGGCAACCTGGATTTGTCGGCACGCACCGAAGAACAAGCCAGCTCGCTCGAGGAAACCGCCTCCGCCATGGAAGAACTGACCAGCACGGTCAAGCAGAACGGCGACAGCGCGGGCGAAGCGAGCAAGCTTGCCGCGACCGCCTCCGTGGTGGCCACCCGCGGCGGCGAAGCGGTCGCCAACGTGATCAGCACCATGGGTTCGATTAACGATTCGTCAAAGAAAATTGTCGACATCATCGGCGTGATCGACGGCATTGCCTTCCAGACCAATATTCTGGCCTTGAATGCGGCCGTGGAAGCGGCCCGCGCCGGCGAACAGGGGCGCGGCTTTGCGGTGGTGGCCTCCGAAGTGCGCAACCTTGCCCAGCGCTCGGCGGCTGCAGCGAAGGAAATCAAGACCTTGATCGGCAATTCGGTGGAACAGGTTGAAGCTGGCAGCAAGCTGGTCGGCCAGGCCGGCACCACCATGGATGAAGTCGTTGCCAGCGTCAAGCGCGTGAACGGCATCATTACCGACATTGCCAGCGCCAGCAGCGAACAGAACGTGGGGCTGGACCAGATCAACGAGGCCATCGCCCAGATGGATGCCGTGACCCAGCAGAACGCGGCACTGGTCGAGCAGGCCGCCGCTGCCGCCGAAGCGATGAAGCAGCAGGCCGAATCGCTGAAAGACGCGGTCAGCGTGTTCAAGATCCACGAGCGCTTCGTGACGCCGGCCCTGAGCGCGCCACCGCGCCCTGCCCCCGCGAGCGCCTTGCGGCGCCCGCAGCCACTGAAAAAAGTTGGCATGCGTGCTGCTGCGCCGCAGGAGCAGGAGTGGGAGGAACTTTGATCGTCACCCCGCCCTAAACAGGGCGGGCGTCAACCATGAAATGATAGGTATTTGATATTTCGCAATAGCGCTGCGCATTCTCTTGGGCGGCGTGTTTTACCCGGTTTCCTAGTGACAAAATGGAACCGAAATCAATGTTTAGCGCGAGCAAGGCGCAGACGGCAGATTTCCAACTCCATCAAGAAACGAGGATACCGGGATGATGAAGACAGTGGCATGCGTGGGTGTGGCAGTGATGTTGGCGGCGTGCGGGACAACCGAATCAGGGTTTTCCAGAGCGCTCGAAAAGCCGGTCAAATTCACCCAGGCCGCACGCATCATCGCAGCCCAGGCCGAAGACGACGGCATCAAGGCAAAACTGCTGGGCCTGGCAGGGCCGCGCTTGCGGACAACGGCGGCGCTCGCTTCCGACACCTGCGCCAGCCAGCCCGCTATTCAATCGACCGATGCCGCGCTGGCCGCCTTTGGCGACGCGCTTGACGTGCTGCGCCAGGTGGGCGAGAAGCCGTCAGAGGTGAGCTACACCGGTTATGTCGCTCAGTTCCGCAAGAACGCCGGCAACATCAGCACGGCAAGCGCTGCGGGCAATCCGGCCGCGGCCGACGCTGCCCGGCGCGAAGCGGCCATTGCCGAAGCCAAGGCCCGCCAGCGTTGTACCGACCTCTTCCTTTCCGACCTGGCCGCCACGCTGGTCCCGCCACCCGATACGCCGCGCGATGCCGACAATAAGTCGCTAGGCACGCTGCTCGCCTTCGACGCCGCCCTCAAGAATGCGCTTTCCATTGCCGAACGGGTCCAGCGCGAAGCGGCGGTGCGGGCCACCGCCGTGGCCTTGCTGGCTGACTTGAAGGCGGCCCACAGCGAGCTCGCCAATACCGACCTGAGCCGCTTCGGTCCGCACGTCAGCTACGCCGCTGACGCCCCTGCATCGGCCATCAAGATGAACCAGACCCGGCTAGGTGCGGCCGTCAGCATGCACCGCTGGTTCGTGGCACGCCAGTTGCGCGAGAGCGCAGCTGCCCTGGAAAAATGCACGTCGGCCTGCCTGGCCAGCGCGGACCAGCGCGCCACGCTCGACCATGCCGTCGCCGCCATGCGCGAATACCGCGCGCTGGCCGCGGTCGACACCGATGCTGCCCTGGCGTCCCTGGACAGTGGACTGAAACATGCGGGCGATGCGACAGCTGGCAAAGTGAAGATGAGCGATCTGCTTGATGGCTTGCTGACGATGGCCGACGCCATCTCCGGCCTCGACCAGAGCGTCAAGGATTACCAGGATGCACGCTAGCAAAGGCCTTTCCACCTTTCACCACCACCGGAGCCCCGCATGAACAAATCGATCGCCACCCTTGTCGCCGCCAGCCTGGTTTTCACTTCAGCCGGCGCGGCCGAGCAAAACAAGCCCCTGAAAAAATTTCACGAAAATACGATCGCGTCAGGCAACACATCGAACGCGTCACTGCCCCCGGGCTTGGCCCAGAACCCCCTGCTCGCCCCCTACGGCGCCATCCTTGCGGCGACGGTCTGGCCCAAGCCTGGCATTGCCGTGTGCTGGGAAAACCCCAGCGACGCCCACAAGGAAGCGATGCAGTGGACACGCGACGCCGTGCAGCAAACCTGGGAGAAAGCGTCGCGGCTGCGCTTTACCGGCTGGGAAAAATGTTCAACGCTCAACAAGGGAATCCGGATCCAGATTGCCGACGAAGGTCCGCACGTCAAGAAACTGGGCCAGCAGCTGAACGGCAAGCCGGCCGGCATGGTGCTCAATTTCACGTTTCAGAACTGGAGCTACAACTGCCAGACCAGCCGCGAAGACTGCATCCGCGCGGTGGCCGTGCACGAATTCGGCCACGGCATCGGCTTCACGCACGAGCAAAACCGCGCCGACACGCCCGGCGAATGCAAGCTGCTGGCCCAGGGCACGGCGCCGGACACGGCGCTGACACCGTTCGATACCGAATCGGTCATGAATTACTGCAACAAGAACTGGAACAATGGCGGGATGTTGTCGGCAGGCGATGTCAGCTCGGTCGTGCAACTGTATGGTGCGCCATGAGGCCGGCCCTGACAGGCGCCCTGCTGGTGCTGGCCGCGCAAGCGGCAGCGCCGGCGGCAGCGGCCACGCTGACCGACGTGGTCAAGGCCAACCGCCCCAGCGTGGTGTTCCTGCGCGTGCAAAAAGTGGTGGAAAGCACGGGCGCGGTAACCGAGCAAAGCGGCAGCGGCTTCATCGTCAATGCCGACGGCACGGTCGTCACGGCCCACCACGTGGTGGTGGGCGGCCCCGGGATCCAGGTTGACATCCAGGGCGCCACCAGTTCCAGCGCGGGCCAGCTCGAACCGATGGAACTGGTCGAGGAAAATTCCAACTTCGACGTCGCCGTGCTGCGCTTCAAGAACACGGCGCAAGTGCGCAAGCCAGTCGCACTGGGCGATCCATGGAAAGTTGGCGATGGCGATACCATCTACGCGATGGGCTTTCCCATCCGCGAAGAATGGTTCCATACTGAAGGCAAACTCAGCGGCAAGGGACAGAAAGGCTCCTGGAGTACCACGGCCGTGCTCAATCCCGGCATGAGCGGCGGCCCCGTGTTCAACACCAAGGGCCAAGTGGTGGCCATCGTGTGGGGCGGGGTTGCCACGCCCGGCATTGTCGGCATCAACCGGGTCATGCCGATCAATGTCGTCTCGAGCATGTTCAGCCGTGCCAGCGGACCGCTGGCGCTTCCCATTGACGGCGTCGAAGTCGCCTACCGCCTGGACCAGGTGCAGGAATCGTTCAATGGCGCGCAGCCGGTAACCCGGCCGTACAAGCGGGTCTTCCAGGCCCAGCCCGGCTACAAGATCGTCGACTTCAGCTTTGTTCCGCGCAGCATCAACAAGGCCGACACACCGACCATCAGCGTGACGCCGGACGGACAGTCGATGGAAGTCCAGTTCGCGCTCACCAGCGGTCCGATCTACGACCGCTGGCGCGGCTGGCTCGATGGCGACATCAAGACGCGCCAGGTAGCCCAGCCGTAAAGCAAGGCGTCACAGGCCCAGCGCTTGCGCCACATCGGCCCAGCTGACGTACTTGAAGTTCTGCGGACCGTCCGGCAGGCGCTTGTAGCCATCCTGGATTACCAGCATGCCCTGCCGGAACGCGCCGCCCAGATCCGCATTCGTCACGTCCAGGCCATCGGTCTCGGACGTGCCGTCAATGCCGGCCGCCAGATTGAAGCCAACCCGGAACCGTCCCCGCACCGTGTACGGCGCCTGCGTGTCCATTACCACGTAGCTGCTGTCGCCCTGGCTGGACACCACCAGGTAAGCGCCACGCGCGCCGTGATAAATTGCCATGCCTTCCACGTCGGCGCGCAGCTCCTTGCCGGCCGAGAGCACCCGCTGCATGGCCGAAGGCTGGTCGGCGCGCGCCGCCAAGGTCCACACACCGGTTTTTTCCTCGCCCAGGAACAGGCGCTCGCTGCGGTCGTCCGCCACGCAGCCTTCGGGCTGGCTGGCCACCTTGAACTGGCGCCCCGGGCGCGCCACCCAGGTGTTCCCGGCACGGGCGATGCCAAACTGGCGAAACGCGCCCCCCTTGTCATTGACAATCACGTCCAGCCCGCCACCTTGCGGCTGGAACAGGCAGATCCCATATACTTCAGGCAAGCCCGTGGCAAAGCGGGTCAGTTCGCCCACCCTGCCCTCGCCATCAATGCCATACAGCACGACCGTATTGTCGTCACGCTGGGTGGCCACGGCCAGGTCGTACGGTTTGCCGTCAAACAGCACCCCCTGGCGCAGGTCGACATTGTTCAGGCGACCCGATGCCAGGAACTGCTGCTGCTTGCCTTGCATGTCGTACACCATCAAGCCTTGCTTCTTGTTGGTGCCCAGCACGCGCGAACTGGCCGGCGCCCCATGGTTGACCCAGATTGCCGGATCGTCCGCCACATCGCCCAGCCGCGCCACGGACTCGGTCTGCACCCGCGCCTGCACCAGCACGGCCGGCGCGGCGCCGCTGCGCGCCAGCTTGCGCCCGCGTTTGAGCAGCGCGCGCGCCGGTGGCGCTTCGCTGTCCGCTTCGTAGGCCCAGGTGCCGACCTTGTCCTCGTCCACATACAGCGCGTGGGCGCTGTCGTCCACCTTGCACTGGGCCGCGTCCACGGGCAGGCTCAGCTTGCGCACCAGCTGCGGCTGGTCGCCTTGCAACAACCACTGCTCGGCCTGCCCATCGCGGCCAGCGATAAACAGCTGGTCAATCTGCTGCCGGTCGCGAAACAGGCACAGGCTTTCCACGCCGAAGGCTTGCACCGGCAGCGGCGCCAGCGCAGCGAGCGTGCCACGCGCGGCATCAAAACGCAGCAGCTGCGCATGCTGGGTGGCGCTGTCGAGTACGACCGCCAGGCCCGCGCCGCCCGTTGCCCGCACATCGAGCTGGCTGGCGCGCATCGGCAAGCTGGCGCGCACGATGCCGCCGCCGTCGATCAGCGTCAAGCCCTTCTTGCTCAGTTCAAGCCGCGCGCCACCGCCCAGCGTGGCCACTTCCGCCCCACGTACCGCCGTGCTCGCCATGCACAGCAGCAAGGCAGCGCACATCATCGTCTTCTTCATTGGAGTGTTCATGTCAGAGTAAGTTCGCTTTCAGGCTCAGTTTAAAGGTGCGCCCGTATTGTTCGTATTGGGTGTTGTAGGGCTTGGCGCCCTGGTACACATAGTATTTTTCATTGTTCAAATTTATCCCTTCGAACACCAGCTGCATGCGCTTGTTGAGGCGGTAGCCGAATGAAAAGTCGAGTTGCCGCTGGCGCTCGACATAGGCGTCGGCCCCGGGGTCAAGGATGTCGCCGCCCACTTCAAGCAGATAGTCGGACTTGTGGTTGAGCGCCAGACGGGTGCTGATGTTGCCGCTTTCGTAGCCCAGCATCAGGTTGACGATCTGCTTCGACTGGCCGGGCAGGCGGATGCTGCGCTCAAGGTAGCGGGCGCTGGCAATGTCGTAGCGGCCGATGGTCGCCTCGGCATGGTTGAAGCTGGCGTTGGCGCCCACGATCAAGCCGTTCCACGGCGCTGGCAGCGTGCGCAGCGCTTGCGAGTAAGCGAACTCGATCCCCTTCACGCGCGCCCGGTCGCCGTTGGCGTAACTGGTGGCAACCTCGTAGTCGGTCCAGGCGCCGGTGCCTGCCAGGTCCGTGGTGTAAGTGAAGTCCTTGATGTTTTTCGCATACACGTAGACTGACAGCGCGCCATCGTCACCGAGCATGCGCTCGACGCCAAGGTCGACATTGGACGAGGTGAGCGGCTTGAGCAGCGGGTTGCCGATCACCGCTTCCGTGTCGCTGTCAAGGCTCACGCCGGGCGCCAGCTGGCTGAAATTGGCGCGCACCACCGAGTGGGTCCAGGCTGCGCGCACGCTGGTGCGGGCGTCGAGCTCGTAACGCGCCTGCAGATTGGGCAGCCAGTCCGCATACGCATTGCTGCGCGCCAGCGCCACNNGCCAGCAGACGCCAGTCGCCCAGGTTGACACCGGCTTGCAGGTAGGCCGCGTCAATGTCTTCATTCAGTCCAAAGTCGTCCAGCGTGGATTCGGCCGCCAGGCGCGCGCCGGCGCGATCCAGTCCGGCCACGCGGGCCCGGATCAGCGCCGGATTGATGCCGGGGCCGAGTTGGGCAAACGGATAATCGAGGTGCGCGCCGCTGTAGTCGCTCATCAGCACGCTGCCCGTGCCCCAGTTGCTGCTGGTGTAGCCCCACTGCTCGGTGTCGCTCTGCTTGTCGCGCCGGCTCAGCTTGACACCGCCCTGGACATCGCCAAAGGCCAGCTTGCGCGCCAGGTCGATGCGCACATGGTGTTCGGCGTCGCGGCTCGCGCGCGCCTGCAGCGTGATGTTGCGCAGGCGGTAGGAAGCGCTGTCGGACAAGCTGGCGGGGCCGGACAGGCGCGGCACGCCCGTGCCGCTGTACGACAAGCCGGTGAAATCCTTGCTGCCGCGAAAGCGCGCATCGTTGATGCTCTCCGGCGTGTCTTCGCCGGCCCGGCTGATGCCGGCGGCAGCCGACAGTTTCCAGTCGTCNNGGCGCGGCGGCGCCGCCGCTGATATTGGTGATGGTCAGGCGGTCGCGCACTTCGTCGTCGCTGAAGCGGCTGACAAAGCTGCGCACATACAGCGACTGCCCCGCCTGCGGCCGGTAGTCAAGATTGACTGCCAGAGCATGGCGTTCGCGCTCGGGCAGGTAGTTGCGCATTTCCAGGTTGCTCAGCTTGCCGTCTTCCCAGGCGCCACCCGTTTCCACATTGTCGGAACCGAACCGGCGCCGTTCGGTTGACAGGCCGGCTGCCAGTCCCAGCTTACCATCGAGAAAGCGCGTGGCGGCCAGCAAGCTGGCGCTAGGGCTGGTGTGCCCCGTGTTCTGGTCGCGGCTGACGCCACCCTGGACCGACAGCGCATTGCCCGCCAAATCAAAGGCCGACAACGATTTGACTTCCACCGTGCCCCCCAGCGAATTGGCGTCCTGATCCGGCATCAGCGTTTTCGACACTTCCAGCGAGCGCACCAGGCCGGCCGGCAGCACATCGAGCGCCACGGCGCGCCGGCCCGACTCGGGCGACGGCACCAGCGCGCCGTTGATGGTGACCGCGTTGTAGTCCGGCCCCATGCCGCGCACCACGATGTAGCGGCCCTCGCCCTGGTCGCGCTGCACCGCCACGCCCGGCAGGCGCGCCAGCGCTTCGGCCGCGTTCTTGTCGGGCAGGCCGCCGATGTCGTCGCTGCTGACGATGCTGACAATGTTGTCGGCTTTTTCCTGGGCCGCCAGCGCGCGCTTCATGCTCGAGCGCTGGCCGGCAATGACGACCACATCGACCGCGGCCGCCTCCGCTGGCAAGTCGGCCGCGTGCGCCGCGGCGCACAATTGCATCACGCCCAGGGCGATGATGGTCGGGGTAAAGTAAGGGTTCATGGCTGGCCGTTGGTTGAATGAAAACAGGGCGAGTCTAGGGCGGCTTTATGTCCATTTCGTGACAGCGTCCGCCGCGCTTGCCCAGCGGCGCGCCAAATGAGCTCAATTGCCCCGTCACGGCGCCCGTGTCGCCGCGTCCCCTGCACTGGTGTGAGCCTTTCGGACTGTTGCGCCTGCGCTGATTTGCCTCTTGATGTCATCGCCCCGTCATTACGTGCCGCTAGTATCGGGAGGCATTACCCCCTCTCAAGGAAGCACACCATGCTCCGATTCCCCCGCCCGTATTTCCTGCTCGCCGCCCTTGCTGCCGCCGCGACTGTCGCCATTTACGCCAGCGCCGGCTACGCCCGCCCGCCGGAACTGTGGAACCGGCTCGACATCGCCAGTGAAGCGAGCATTGCCGTGATGGCCGCCACCTGGTTCGTGATCGTGCTGGCCAGCCGCCCGCCGGGCCGCGCCACCTGCCTGCTCGCCTGCGGCCTGGGCGGCCTGATGCTGGGCGCGCTGGCCGACTGCCTGGATGAATTTTTCATCGTCGCCAAGGGCGAACACTGGAACCATCTGATCGAGAGCGGCGTCACGCTGGCCGGCATGGCCAGCCTGACCTGGGGCTTGCTGTACTGGCGCCGCGAGCAGTACGCGCTGACCGAGCACCTGCAAAAGCGCGAACGCCTGTTCCGCGACCACCGCTCCTTCGACCAGCTGACCCAGGTGGCCGACGCCGACTACCTGCGCGAACAGCTGCGTCTTGAGTACGAAACCGGCAAGGGTGACTGCAGCGTGCTCATGCTCGACATCGACAGCTTCCACCTGATCAACCGCGACTTCGGCCAGCGCGAAGGCGACCGCGTGCTGCAAGCGGTGACCCATCTGCTGCTGCTGAACTTGCGCAGCACCGATTTGCTGTGCCGCTACGCGGGCGACCGTTTTGCCGTGCTGCTGCCCGGCACCCAGCCCGATACCGCGCAAGCGCTGGGCCAGCACCTGCGGCGCGCGGTGGCCGGCCTGCGCCACCATGCCCAGCACAGCGGCCAGGCCATCACCCCCACCGTGCGCTACGTGTTTCGCAGCGTCGACGCCACGCCGCGCCAGTTGCTCAAGGAAATGAACCGCACGCTGGAACGGCGCATGCCTGTCTTTGCGGAAGACGCCCCCCTGCACGGCGGCGTCGCGGCCGGCGCGTGAACGCCAGCTGGCACGCGGTCGAGCCGTGCATCCGGGCCCAGCACCACCCGGCGCTGGTGCTCGACTATGCGCGCAGCCGCGAACTGGACGCGCGCAAGGTCTTCCCCGGCACCGGGCTGGACGGCTGGGAGCTGCCCGACGCCGCGCACGAGATTTCACCGCAGCAGTATCTGCAACTGCTGGCCAATGTCGCGGCCGGCCTGGACAGTGCTGACACCAGCTTCCAGCTGGGCCAGCAAATGTTGCCTGGCCACTTCGGCGCGGTCAGCCATGCGCTGGCGCAAGCGCCCAATTTGCGCGCGGCGATCGGCCTGATGACGCGCTTTCCGCTGGCGCTGTCGCCGCTGCTGGCGCCGCGCCTGGCCGAAGAAGGCGGGCTGGCCATCGTGTACTGGACCGACAGCTTCGGCGCCGGGCGCCAGCGCGGCTTTCTGGTGGAAATGCAAATGACCGCCTTCAGCGCCATGTGCCGCTGGCTGAGCGGACAAAAGCTGCCATGGCGCTATTGCTTCAACCGCACCCAGCCCCGCTACACCGAGCAGCACGAGGTGCACCTGGGCCCGCGCCTGCGCTTTGGCTGCCACCTCGACGCGCTGGTGATTGACGCCCAGTGGCTGGACTTGCCCTGGCCGCGCGGCAACGCCACCGCTGCGGCCATCGTGGTGCGCGAGGCGGACGCCTTTAGCGAACGGCGCAGCTTTCTGGCCACGCTGTACGACTACTTGTACCAGCACATCCGCGCCTGCCCCACGCTGGACGACACGGCAGCGGCGTTTGCCGTCAGCCCGGCCACCTTGAAGCGCCAGCTGGCGCGCCACGGCAGCCATTTCCAGGCCGAGCTGGACCAGGTGCGCGCCCACGTCGCGCTGCGCCTGCTGCACCGGGGCTGCGACAACGAAGCGGTGGCGCGCCATCTTGGTTTTCATGACGCCAATAATTTCAGGCGTTCCTTCAAGCGCTGGACCGGCATGACGCCAATGCTGCTGCGCCAGGGCTTGGGCAACTAGTTAAGGAGAGTGAGCATGTTTACCCCATCCGGCCGCTTGCGCCTGTGGTTTTCCCAACTCAAGAAGCAGAGCGAGCAATTGTCGCTGCTGGCCGCATCGATGCAAGGTGTCGATGGCGTGCTGGCAGTCGAAGCCAGTCCGGCGACGGGCGGCCTGATGATTCACTACGATACCGCGACCGGCAAGACCACCGCGTTCTGGAACCAGATCGAGGCGGTGCTGGTGTCGCATCAATTGTTTCTCGATCCCCGTTCGCTGGCCGTGTAGGCGGCGCAAAAAAAAACCGCGCCGAAAAGGGCGCGGTAAAAAACGGAGCGATCTATTACCCAGGAAACAGGAACGATTATCAGGGTCGCGTATGACAGGGTCATGACGGCAACGCACTATTTCTACATCGCCAGCCTGTCATGACGGCGTCACAGTGGCTCACTAAGATAGCGCTTGTTGGAAGGCGCCCTGCGGCGCGCTGGCAGCTTTGTCCGGTCAGCTCAAGTATCGGCACCAGAATTGCTTCATCACTACAGAAAGCAGCGCACCATGCCTCAGAAATCGTTCGCCATCAGCAGCGTCATTTTCGGGATCATCTGGGCCACATTTTTTTATCCACCCCCACCGAAACGCGTCAAGGCGCCAGTCACCGTGCAGCAGACTGCGCCCGCGCCGCCACCTCATGACACTCCTTGATTCTCCTTTCAAGCGCGGCCTGGCCGCGCTCTTGCTTTCTGCCAGCGTCGCCCAGGCGGCCCCACCCAAACTGGTGGTCGTCCTGGTGGTCGATGGCTTGCCCAACGAACAGCTGCAACGCTACCGCGACCAGTTCGGTCCCGGCGGCTTCAAGCGCCTGCTGAACCAGGGCGCGTCCTTTGGCAACGCCCACCAGGCGCACGGCGTGACCGTGACCGCAGTCGGCCACGCAGCCATCCTGAGCGGCGCCTACGCCTACCAGCACGGCGTGATCGGCAACAACTGGCTCGATCCCGTCAGCCGCCTGCCGCTGTACTGCACCGAAGACCGCGCCCACACCTACCTGGGCGAAGAGACCAAGCCTGCCGACGGCACCTCGCCCGCAAAATTGCGTGTCAGCACCCTGGGTGACGAAATGCGCTACGCCAGCGGCAACCGCGCCAAGGTGGTGGCCGTGTCGGGCAAGGACCGCGGCGCGATCCTGTTGGCGGGCAAGACCGGCACCGCCTACATGTACATGGAAAAAAGCGGCAACTTCGCCAGCAGCAGCTACTACATGCCGTCCCATCCGCAATGGGTGCAGCGCTACCAGCAAGCCCGGCCGCAAGACCGCTACTTCGGCAAATCGTGGGTGCCGCTGCTGGCCGACAGCGCCTATGAGCAGGATGCCGACGACGCGCTCTACAGCGGCGTGGAAGGCGTGGGCAAGCGTTTTCGCTTTACCTATTACAGCGAAAACGGCGCCCTCGACAGCGACTACTACACGCGCCTGAAAGCGATGCCCGCGCTCGACGAACTGACGCTGGAATTTGCCCGCGCCGCCATCGAAGGCGAAAACCTGGGGCGCAACCCGGCCGGCGTGGCCGATCTGCTGGGCGTGAGCCTGTCGGCGCATGACTACGTCAACCACAATTTCGGCCCCGAAAGCAAAATGTCGCACGACCACTTGCAGCGGCTCGACCGCATGCTGGCCAGCTTCTTTGACTATCTCGATGCCCGCGTGGGCGCCGGCAACGCGCTGGTGGTCTTGACGGCTGACCATGGTTTTCCGAATACGCCAGAATTTGCCAGGACCGGGCAGCTCGACGCCGGCCGCATCGACAACGACAAGCTGGGCGCCGCGCTGGACGCCCACCTGGCGGCCACGTATGGCGTCA
>CXWL01122587.1_pt1 | contig 18652 bp, 23 predicted proteins | sample 590931 | NCBI WGS metagenome assembly CXWL01 (sample SAMEA3498368, study PRJEB10139) | groundwater metagenome | biome: water well; material: biofilm material | place: Germany | collected 2015-04-27 | reverse complement strand
GTGGATAGAGTATTGGCCTCCGAAGCCAAGGGTCGCTGGTTCGATTCCAGCCAGCCGCACCATACGTAGCAAACGATCTACGAATTGCTTATCTCTTTTCGTTTCCATTTTTTCTCTTATGTAATCACTTTGTAAGCAGGATCAACTGCGTCAGTTTCAATATAAACTAGGCAATGCCATGTTCATGGGAGTTGTGGTTGATAGGGACTGACATATACTCCGGCGAACGAAATAATTAAATGTTGGATAGGAGCGCGAGATGTCGCAACAACCATTAAGAGCGGTAAAAGCGAAAGGGCCAGCCATTGACTTGTTCAATGGCCAAAGCACTTCTGAGATGCTGACTTCAACGCATACGGAAGAATTGGTGATCGCTTTGTGTGGACCTATCGGTTCGCCATTGCATAGCGTTGGCGAAGCATTTCAAAGAAAACTGTTGGATGCGTTTGGGTACACGGATTGTACTTATTTGCGCCTTAGTAGTTTTATCGCTGAACATGCGCCAGCGGTTGATGTACCTATCCCTACTGCGGACGGATACGAAAAAACTCGAGCGATGATAGAAGCTGGAAATCATCTTCGTACCAAATACGGAAACGGAATTCTTGCCGAACTTGCAATTAATAAAATTCGATTTGATCGTGAAGTTCATAAAACTGAAACTGACTCAACAAAATATGCTCCGAGACGAATTGTTCATATTATCGATTCCATCAAAAACGAAGAGGAACTTGCATTATTGAAACTGGTTTACCGCGACATGTTGTATGTGGTTGGAGTATTTGCTCCGCTACACGTCCGTGAAGCCAATTTGAAGGATATGAGCCTTACAAGTGCCCAGATATATGAATTGATCGATAGGGATTCTGGGGAGGAATTCGCAGCAGGCCAAGCAGTCAGTGAGGCATTCGCCGGATGTGACTTTTTTTTGCGTACGGGAAACGGTACAGATTCAGAACTCAACAGTCGAGTAGAGCGATTTCTTAATCTTATTTTGGGTACGAAAGTTATTACTCCGACTGCTGCTGAAACGGCAATGTATGCGGCAGCAATGGCTAGTGCCAATTCAGCTTGTTTATCGCGGCAAGTTGGTGCCGCAGTAACGGACAAAGATGGGGATATCTTGGCTATCGGGTGGAATGATGTCCCGACAGTCGGTGGCGGTTTGTATGGAAACGGAACGCACGATCACAGATGTTGGAATCTTGGCGGCGGCAAGTGCTTTAATGACGAAGAAAAGGATACTCTGGCAACTGAAATGACGAATGCGCTCAGCGAAGTTATCCCAAGCGATAAGCTAGCACGGGCAAAAGAAATTTTACGTGGTGCTAGCAAGCTTAAAGGGTTGATTGAATTTTCTCGTGCAATTCATGCTGAAATGCATGCAATTCTTAACGCGGGGAAAACTGCCGGGATGCGACTGGATGGGGGTAAGTTATTTGTTACTACATACCCATGCCACTCCTGTGCACGTCATATTGTTGCTTCCGGTATCAAGGAAGTCTATTTCATCGAGCCTTACCGGAAAAGTCTTGCTGTTAAGTTGCATCGAGACGCGATATCTGAGCAAGAAGTGGATACGGACAAAGTTCGTATTCTTGCGTATGATGGCGTTGCACCATCCCGATATCTAACTTTGTTTAGGGTTCCTCAAAACTCCCGAAAGCACGGTGGAAAAATGATTTCGATTGCTTTGAAAGATTCTTCTCCAAGGCTTGAAAAAAGCATGGAAGCACTTCCAGCCTTAGAAGGGCTTGTTGTAGAGTCGTTAAGAAAAAAAGATTTACTTGAATTTAAAGGCGCAGAAAATGACAGACTCCCGCCATCCAGTCCCTCAGCAGCTTAGTCTTGATTTTGCCGGCGACACAGCAGGAGTAGTCTCGTCTTCCTATTCTGACAGTCATCAGGTGGATAAGCCAATGACGTCTAAGATTTTGCCGGCGAAAGCGACTGTTATCTCATTGTCGAATTTCAGTAAAAAAGCTGCTTCAGAGTCAGTGAATCAGCTATACAACAAGATTTTCGATTCAATCAAACATATGGGCTGATGACGGTCCATAAGTATGGCAAAGCTCAATCGAAGAATGTCTGCCGCTGAAACGTTCACTTCAAATCAGATTGATAGCTGCCGAGAAGCCTCTTTTAGCATTTAGACGCCCGAACCCTCATGATCGTTTGCCTGCTAGTCGAGTAGTCTCGGGCGAGTTGCGAAACGGCTATCCCACTTGCCAACAGCTTTGCAATTTCTAGTTGTTGATTTGCGTTTAGTACAGATGGCCGACCGAAAACCTTCCCTTGTGACTTCGCCCTTTTGATACCTGCATTCGTCCGTTCAATTAGCAGGTCACGTTCGAATTCTGCAACAGCGTTAATCACGGACATAGTCATCTTCCCCGCAGGACTGGTTAAATCTACGCCGCCCAGTGCCAAACAGTGAACGCGGATTCCCATCCCCTCTAATTTTTCTACTGTCGCACGCACATCCATTGCATTGCGTCCCAGCCTATCAAGCTTCGTAACAATCAATACATCGCCGCTTTCCAGCTTGTCCATCAATTTGCTGAAGCCTTTCCGTTCGGATGCAGCGACTGAGCCAGAAATCGTTTCCGTGATGGCACGTTCCTTGGCCACGGTAAAACCCGCAGCTTCTATTTCTTGAATTTGATTTTCGGTTGTCTGATCGGACGTGGACACGCGGCAGTAAGCAAATAGTCTGGACATAGGCACCTTCTTTATGTACGAAATGGATGTACGAATAGTACAGGCTGTACGGAAGGTTTACAAGCTTACTTTTGGACAGGGCTAGATCGGGATGACCGAAACCGGTCGATTTTGGACATTTACTTTCAGGCTGCAAGTACACTTGTTTGAGAATCGATACTTGGGAGGGAAGATGCGTTTACCTAGAAATGTATCGACACGCGTTGCCCAGACAATAGGGACAATGCCTGTCGTGGCTGGCCATGTCTTTGGATATTTGAGTGATCAACACATTAGTCAGCTAGCGACATGGCTTTTTGAAACCGATCCAATTCTTAACGATCTGCTGGATGAGAGTGACTTACTATTTATCTTGGTTCAACACTGCCGGTTACACGTAAACAACGCGCCTGAGGATTTCGAGGGGACAATAGGCCAAATACCTGGTATCTCTGTTGATGAAATTGCCTCAAAGGTTGTGGCATTTCTCGAATCGCTCCCACGAAGATATTTCGTATTTTTTGAAATTCCTACGTTTCAGAAGCACGGGGTTCCAGTAATACAGATGTCAAACAGTATCAGCATCGTCGAAACGATAGAAGGGTTCGACGATCGTTATCTTCGTCCAATTCAAGAATCACCAGACAATACTGACCTACTACATCGGTACAAGACTTACATTCGCATTGAGATAGAGGGCTACGGTAATCGATCATTGGTATCCGCAAGCGTGGCTGCTGCCATTGGCAAGTTGAAGCATTTCGTTTATCTCGGGACTACATTCAAGACATTACGAGAAAAAGAACTAAGTGATCTCTTTACAGAAATATTCGTCGATGAAGCTCCTACACTGACTAAACGACGTGTACACGCAATCATATGTAATGCGGAATCGCCACAAGAAGAGGTGTATGAATTACGGTTGCCGTTTGAAATCAGCGATCGGCTTAATTGGGTTCAAGCGTTAGAGAACGATTTGAGAGTTTTCGGAGAAAGGAGTAGTGCTGCATCAGTATTATCAGGAAGTCCAGCCGTTACTTCAGAAGAAAAAATTAACGCAATAAAGCTTAACTTTGACCGTGCAGCATCCATATTAGACATTCCCACCAAAGTAGACGATGCAGATGTTTTAAAAACGGCCATCGAATGGTTTTTCGATTCAAGCGTTGATAAGAACAATACCTTCTCATTTCTGCAAGCATGTATTGGTCTGGAAGCCTTACTAGGAGATGAGAAAAAAGATAGGGTTACGGACAAACTTGCAGATCGTTATTCCTACTTATTGGGTAAAACAGCATCAGATCGGAAAAAATTAAGGGCTCAATTCATTGAGATATACGACCATCGAAGCAACATAATGCATGGGAGACGCGCAAAACTAAAAGGTAGTGATTTCAAAGCCATGTCGAATGCACAGAAAATGCTCGACAAATGTATTCGCATAGAAATTAGCGGACTTCTAAAATCACTACGCGATGACGCTTAAGGCAGATATATCCCATAAACATAGGATTGCCATTCATGACATGTGATGTGACGATGCGTCTCGTATTCATGAAGCGAGGCAGCAATGCGGTATTACTTCAACCTGATTGGTTATCCAGTTCTATTTCTGATCGTCACAACGGTGACATTCACAATCTCTGAACATCTAATGAACAAGCAAGATTCAATGGTGTTTGCATTGATCACTTACTACATTGGCGTCATTGCAGCTTTGTTTGCCATGGCAATACAAATTCATAACTTATGGCGCGTTTGGCTAGCTTATCAAAAACCAGGCGAAGCATGCAATCAATGTCTGGCCCCGACATCAAAACACAATGGCCCCCACAACCAATATATGAAGTGCTGGAAGTGTGGACATAAACAGCCGATCTTGTGAAACCTTTTATATCTTTCTCGAGATACCCGAATCAACATGTGGCTATTTCATGTATACCCATTGAAGAATTAAATAATGAAAATTACTGTATTTGTATCGACTCTACTTACCTTGTGCTTCGCACAAGGGGTTCTTGCATATGAAGTGATTGGGATTAGCGACGGCGACACGATGACAGTTCTGGTCGACCGTAAGCCGGTTAAGATCAGGCTGGCAAACATCGATGCACCAGAGAAGAAACAGCCGTTCGGCGAACGATCCAAACAATCGCTATCAAGCTTGTGCTGGGGTGCAAACGCGACATACGTTCCCGAATCGACTGACGTCTACGGACGTACTGTCGCGGTAGTGAAATGTGATGGAATTGAAGTCAACCGAGCACAGGTGCAAAGTGGGATGGCTTGGGTATATCCGAAGTACAACAAAGATGCTTCGTTACCGGGAATCGAAAAGACAGCGAAGTCTAAATCAGTAGGTCTATGGGCTGATCAAGATGCGGTTCCTCCATGGGAGTTCCGGAAGCAAAGATGAGTTAACCCGCATCGTAAGCAGCCCATCCGCTACGGGCCAAAAGCTGACACTTCAATTTCTTGCAATTCGAACACCACATAGTCGAGTAGTTCGTTGATTTTTCGCCATATTCATGGGGTGCGGTAAAACTCCTCCTCACTTACACTCAATTTACATAACTAAAAGATAGGGAAATAATGATGAAGAAAATAATCATGGTATTACTGCTGACCTCAATTGCGTCGTTTGCTTTTGCTCATTCGGGTGGAACTGATAGCAACGGTTGTCACAATGACCGAAAAAACGGTGGCTATCACTGTCATTAATCTTCAAGATTCTTAAGACCGGCAAATGCTGGTTTTTTGCATGCGAAGCACTTAATTGGAGTTCCAATTAAGTGTCTGCTATAGGCCAAAAGCGGACGTTCATGAAGTCAAAGTTGTGGCTTCGTGTCGCTGGATTTGAATGACGCGTGTTTTTGGATGGATTACTAGCCGGATCATGTCGCCCTCAACAAAACCGGCGTCTACAACTTTATTAATGAGCTGTCGCAGCCGCTTGGCACCGCCTGCTAGGATGGCGTAATTGGCAACCGAATTAGTGCCGTCGATTCTGTAATCTCCCTCACTAAGAATATTCGCAACTGCCGAAGGAACAGTGAAAAATCGTGACTGAAGCATGTATTGTGTGAGCTCAAAGTCGACCGCATAAATATCTTCGCTACATTTTATGAGACGCTGAGCAGCGTTTGTCCCGTGCGTTCCAGCGGTAACCGCCTCCACCAAAAGTGATTCTGGGTCTATGGAATAGCCTCGTAAAACGTACAAACCAAAATCTATCTGCAAGACAATCGGTGTTGAATTCAAGCTTACATGTAAGGCCATGTGTTTGGCCCTACCTGTTTCAACCAGTTCGCGCCTCAAAGTAGCCGCTGCAGCTACGCCGCCACGAGAGCTGAGACAGTCGAAGATTTCTAATTCTGTCTCCGACAAGATTTCTTGGATTGGCAGCGGTTCTTTTAGTTTGAAATTATTGGATTGGACCGTATTCACACCAGGCAGTCGCCTCAGAATCTCAGTAACGACTTCAATCGTCGGCTCGAACAGGTAAGGCCGCGGCCGGTCCGCATTGTAATGTTCACGCCGCGATCTAACCAGGGCAGCATGAATATCCTCACCATCAATACTACGGTTGGCTACGGCAAGTACCTTTTGCGCGATAGGTATAAGCCGGTTGTCCCCTTCATTTGGTCCAAACCAGAACCAACCATCTGTCTCGAAAATCCACTCAAATCCAGAAAGCACCTTGCAACACTGCAGTGCTAGCTCGGGCGAGATTCCGCGTCCTAATGTTTGCCCTGCAGCGCCAGCGACATAGTAGATTTGTGCAGCACCGGCGCTGCGTATCATTCCCCTTGCGGCATCTCGAACCGCGCGCAGAGCTTCGGCGTCATGCTTATCGCTGGCAATTACCACCTTATCCCAAGGAAATGCCATATCAGCCGGCTTGTCAGTTACAACAGCGATCGCTTTCCCCAGAATTTCGCGCGCAAAGCAATCGGCACCTTGAATGGAAAGCTCTTCCCCTAAGAGGGGCCGCAATATCACATCAAGCTCATCGACCCGACATGGAAGCAAACTCTTAACTTTCTCGGTAAGTTCATCGAACCTGGGTGTGGCAAAAACGTAACCAGCAACTCTCTCTGTCATAGTCGATGTGATCTGACGAATCCGTTCTCGAGTCACATCGTAGCGCTCACCGATCGCGTTAAGAATTGACGCTTCTTCGCCCTTAACACCATATCGCAAGGCGAAGATGTCAGCGAGGCGAATTTCAACATCAGACAGATCCTCTGAATGAAAAGTGCGTTGGTAAATTCTTTTACGGGCGGTCCAATTTCCGATCCGTCGGATCTCAGCGGCCACGGTTTCTTCAGATGGAATGGCAAGTGGAGCTAAAGGACCTTCGTCTGGAATTTCAATACTAAGGTCGCGTAACCAACCCGGCGGCACTTGAAGAGCTTTTTCCCAATTTTCCTCAACGGATCTGCGGACTGCCGGTAGCAAACGCTCCCAAAGGATAAGGTTAGCCAAATGAGTACCTGCATTTTCAGCGGCAAGTTGTCTGGACATGGATAATTCGTTCCGTCGCAACTTTGCACGTTCGCCCAACATTTGGCGCTCTGCCGTTGTCAACTTCAGTGAGCGCGGGACCTCAGACTTGAGCGTGCTAATAGCGGGAGCAAGTTCGGCGGCCGCTACCGCATGGACAGATTCATTTCGCAGCCAGCCTTCCGGAACGCTTAACGCGGTCTCCCACGCTGCCTCCTGGGGTCGCTTCTTGGTAGGTAGTCGCCGCTCCCAAAGACTCAATGTCGCTGGAATCATGCTGCACAAGGAGGCAACATAAGAACAGCTTAAGCCAAGCTCAAGCCTTCGCGCCTTGGCACGAACGGCCAGTGCTTGAAGTGTATAGTTCTGCCGTTCTAGAATTGCCGGAGCAAGATTAGACATTGTTTTTGATCGTCCTAGGTGAGATTCTACTGGATGATAATCGAGACATGATCAGTCGGCACTTTCTTTGATTCCGTGCAGATAAGCATCGTTATTTAGGGTTCAGCTGGATTTTTGAAAAAAGTGCACACCCTATACTTTTGACAGGGCCGGTTAATCTTGCAAGCAACAGGTCCCGCTCAAATTCCGTATGACGAAGCAGTGGTGCCTCGCCACGCTGAATGCGCGTAGGGAACATGGCCATCCATCTTGCCTGCCAATGTCCGCTTTGGGTCGAAAGCAGACTATCACTCATTAAATGGACATTTAAGAAGTAGCGGTTCGCATCCTTGTATTAGGAAAGAAATCTTGCTTGTTTTCTCATGTGCAATGATCACAGAAATAATTTCTGACCGTTCTTGCCAAGACTTTGAACACCCGCATATACTGTATATAAATACAGTTAAAACATGCAAACCATACAACTATACAAAAGTCCGTTGCCCGTCGCATTTATTCCGGCAAATACGGAGCCACTGCCTTTTTCAAGACCACTAGCGCTTTGCAGCGTCCCGGCTGGATTCGCTTCGCCCGCGCAAGACTACATCGACAGTTCCCTAGATTTAAATGAGCACTTAGTACACAACAAAACCGCCACATTTTTCTTTCGGGTGGCCGGTGACTCCATGCGCGACGAGAACATAAACAATGGCGATTTGCTTGTTGTAGACCGATCAGTCAATCCTAAACATGGCCATATTGTGGTTGCGACTGTAAATGGGGACTTCACAGTAAAGAAACTATATCGCCGTTTGGGGGTGGTCGAATTGAGACCGGCGAACCCTGCATATGAGCCAATACGGTTCAATGACGAAGAAGAACTTTTGATTTGGGGCGTTGTATCAGCCACCATCAAACAGTTCCGGGTGTAATCGTGCCACGCATTTCACGAAGAACTGGTGCTGCCCAAGAGTATGTCTATCCGGATCACCTGCGCCACTGCCTTGACGGACTTCCGGCCGCGCCAGGTGTCTACATTTTCCACGGAGACGATATTGAAGGAATTCCGCTATACATTGGTAAGAGCGTCAACATTCGACATCGGGTAATGTCGCATTTCAGAACAATTGATGAGTTTCGCATGCTACGACAAGCCCGTACTGTGACTTACATTCGTACAACCGGTGAGATTGGTGCGTTGCTATCAGAGGCGCGCATGATTAAAGAACGTCAGCCACTATTCAATCAAAAGTTACGTCGTACCCGTCAACTATGTTCCTTACGTTTGCGTGATGGCTTGGCAGAAGTCGTGTATGCCCGCGATATTGATTTTGCCGCTGAAGTAAATCTATATGGCCTTTTTAGCAGTCGTACTTCCGCTATAGAAGGTTTGCGCGAATTGGCGGACGCCAATCGCCTATGTTACGGGCTAGTGGGTGTCGAGAAAATCACGGCTGGCCGCAAATGTTTCCGCGCAACCATTGGTCAATGTTTTGGCGCATGCTGTGGCAATGAAAGCGTCGAATCACATGCAAGTAGGTTTGCAGGTGCGCTAAAGAAGCTACGTGTGGCTTGCTGGCCCTACCCAGGCGCAATAGGTTTAATCGAACGCCATGACGGCAAGTCACAGATCCATGTCGTTCGGAACTGGTGCTACTTGGCCACTGTAAGTAATATTGAAGAAGCCAGTAAACACGGGAAGGTCGAAGCAGGCTTTGATGCCGATGGTTACAAGATTTTGTGTAACGCAATTCTCAATAAATCAGTCGAAATCATTCATCTCTAAGGCGTGCCATGTTCGCCCTTGTTGATGCAAACAACTTCTACGTGTCATGTGAGCGCGTATTTAATCCAAAGTTAGAAGGTCGGCCTGTTGTCGTCTTATCGAATAATGATGGCTGTGCAGTCGCCAGATCTAATGAAGTCAAAGCCCTGGGCGTCAAAATGGGTGTGCCATGGTTTGAATTGAAAGACCTAGCCAAGAAGCACGGCATCGTCGCACTTTCATCCAATTACACTTTGTACGGCGATATGTCAGACCGCATCGTGAAGATACTTAAGGGTTATGCACAGCAAGTTGAGGTTTATTCCATTGACGAAAGCTTCGTGCAATTAGACGGCCTCATCGGCATTTGGCCATCCTTCACTGACCTTGGCCAACACATCCGCGAGCGTGTGCGGATGTGGACCGGTTTGCCGGTATGCACTGGCATCGCCCCATCAAAGACTCTGGCAAAGTTATCTAATCATTTAGCAAAAAAGAATCCTGAGTTTAATGGTGTCTGTGATTTCAATGCACTGAGTGAAATGGACATTCATCAGTACTTATCAAAGTTGGATGTTCAAGAGGTTTGGGGCGTCGGTCGCAGGCTATCAATGCAACTTATCAGTATGGGAATCGAAACTGTTCAAGACCTACGTAAAACGAGTCCCAAGCGCATACGAGATCGTTTTGGAGTCGTGCTTGAACGTACAGTGAATGAGTTGAATGGGATGTCTTGTCTTGAGATTGAGGAAGTGGCACCAGTGCGACAGCAGATCATTTCTTCGCGGTCATTCGGTGAAATGGTGACAACGATAGACGGCTTGCGTGAAGCGATATCGACGTATGTCACTACAGCGGCAGAGAAACTGCGGGGCGATGACAGCGTGTGCAATGTCGTAAGTGTCTATGTCGAGACGAACAGATTTCGAAATCAAGATAGGCAATACAACAACAGCATGACAGTCCCATTGACTGAAGCTACATCGGATACACGCCGATTAATTGCCGCTGCGTTATTTGGATTGAAGCGTATATATCGACCGGGTTATCTCTACAAAAAAGCAGGGATTGTACTGATGGAGATTCAGCCCGCATCAATGCGGCAGCAATTGCTGTTTAAAGAAGAAAACCCAAAATCTGCCAGGGTAATGCTGGCCATGGATGTTTTGAATGGAGAGTATGGGCGCAATACTATTAGTTTTGCATCTTCAGGTATTGAAAAGTACTGGGCTGCTAAGTTTGAAACCCGCACTCCGCATTACACAACTGATTGGTCTCAGCTACCGACTGCGAAAGCTACATAAAAAGCTTAATTACCAGGATTCGCTCGCGGAATTTTTGAATATTCATCCGCCAATTACATGTGAACGTTAACTACCCCTACATCGCCACAAAAAAACCGGCTTAAAGCCGGTTTTTTAAATATTTGCTCTTTTATCGTCCGCCACGATAGCGGCTGCCCTTCCCGGCACTATTTCTGCCACCAACCCGCTTGCTTCCTGTGCGCCCCTTAACTTCGAATGGCGACGCGAAAGAACTGGCAGTAAATGCAGACAAACTTTGTTGTCCTGTTTTGATCACATCCCCCAGCGTTGAGGCGTACGAATTAATTCCAATCAAACTGAAAATCAAAGCCGCGAATATAAGTTTCATTTATATCTCCCATGACGCCCACTCATTTTGAGTAGCGAATATAGACTCTATGCGCAGGATGCTTCTGCCGCCATACCATGAATATGGCATGCCTGATTCTTACTTNNGCGCCGTCTTGTAAAGTTCAGCCTTCTGTGTTGCCGATGAGCGGTGATAGATCAACATCAGTTCGGCCAGTCGATCATCCTCCGTGTAAAAGTAACCTGTCGGGACATTCAACACTTTTGCCAACATCTGGGCGATCTTGTAGTCAGCCTTATGGGTGCCCAGTTCATATCGATTTATTCTGGCGCTGGCTACCCCGGCGTCCAATCCCGCCTCAATACCAAGCTGCATCTGCGAATACTTTTCCGCCAACCGGATTTCCTTTAGCCGCTTTCCCCAGATTCCACTTGGTTCGCTCATTCTCGTAATTCCCATGCATAAGAGAACTACGAATGTCGTAACATTTGATTGCTTTAGATACTACGTATGTCGTAGTATTGGCTGTTAACGTCAAGAACCAACGGGGGAAAAGATGAGTAAAAACATTTGGATTTCGAAAGATATGGGCAATGGCGTTCGCGTCGGAACGAACGTATCAGTTGCATCTCTGTTCCTCGGCTACGGGGCTTTGGTTGTGCTGGCGTTAGTAGGGGTAGCTGGGTTATGGGGATATGCCTATTTGTTCCCTGATTGCAAAAAAGAGGATATTCAATGCCGTCAGGCAGAAATGGCGAAAGAAAAGAATGAACAAGTCAAACTAAATGCAGCGAACCCATACGCGAGATATGTACAAGCAAGAAATGAAGTGCTTGCATATGAAGAAGCAAAAGGACGTTACAACCAGATTGTAAAACGGATGGTTGATGGAAATAATTTGAATGGCTCGGAGAGGGATGAAATTAAGGAGTACGAGCGAAAAGCAATCATTTCTCCAAACCGAGATATCGAATACTCGCAACATAAAAAAGTGATTGCAGAATATGAAGAACTGGAAGCGGAGAAAAACAAAAAGGTGCAAGCAATTGAAACGGTAGCAGATCAGAAACGAGTGGAAGCGTATCTAAATCAACAGGGCGGAACAACCACAAAAGATAACCCGGAAATAATGGGGCCGCCGATTCCAGAAGGGATCAAATGGCTTCCGCAACAAATACAAGAAGGTAAAGCACAAAAGACGCACGCTGTTCCAGAACCAAAGCCTATCGATCAGGACAAGCTGAATGAAGACTTATACCGTGGATGATTGACGAATTGTTGAAGTAATAAGCGGTTCAACTAGTTCAAATCCTCGAAGTTGTTGTAACCAGTTTGCAGGTATTCCAGACAATCCAAATCGAATACCTGCAAGTCCTCCTGCTACCGCTCCCGTAGTATCAGTATCATTTCCAAAGCAAATTGCATCTCGAATGACATCCTCAAAAGATGTTGCTTCCATCGCATAACGTGCTGACCAGATCGTATCTAGTACATAGCCGGTTCCATGCGGCGACTCACGTTTAGAAAACTCACGAAGCACTTGTAGTTCATCCAGGAATGCATGTCCCTCCTCCTGATTTGGCCATGCCAGATATATTGATTTCAAAGTGATATCAGCACTTTCCCATGGATTACTGCGCTTACTGAGATAAGACCTAGCCACCAGACAATAGTAGGCACAGGCGACCATGGATCGCTTGTGGCCGTGCGTAGGTAATGATTGAAGGTGTGCGTTATAGACCAGGGTTTCATCGCTTCCCTGGTGCCATAGCGCCAGCGGAAGAACTCGCATGAGACTCCCATTGCCATTGACCGATTCCTTTGAGCCACCAGCTTGGTATGCAGGAACACCATCGATGATGCGGTCGAGTGCTACAGAGGTTTGAATGCCGATATCGAAGACGTCACCATCGACTGCCATGTAACCGTTCTCCATCCAGTCACATAAACGTTTCGCGAAATCAGGCAATACAAGTTTTCCATTCGCTTGGAGACTGGCCAATAGACACAATGCTTGTGCACCATCATCAGACCATGAACCAGGTGGCACACCGACATGAGAACGTCGAAAGTTTGATGGAGGAATGATATCGATCAATGATCGGTCTGGAAGACTGTCTGGATCATTGAATTCGAATGGCGCGCCGATGGCATCACCAATTAATAGTCCAACTAATCCACCAAGCACAGCATCATGGTCGGGATACTTCAGGAGAGAGATAAAGCCATTATTGTCTGTCAATGAATACCTTTCAAAAGACTATACCCCCATGGCTATAGGTCCCGCTATGGTGGGGACTATCAGTTGATTAATGATCCTTTGGGTGGCTCAAGTAATCCGAGGTGACCATCGGCATCGGCATTCGAATCAATGGTTGCTATATCGAAGTCGATTACACCATCGGCATTGTATTCATCCACCAAGAACTGAAGCAACGAAGCATAACGATTAACGATATATGTGAATTGTCCGGCAATGAGACCATGCTGGTATGGCATGACATATGTGATCCATAAGTCACCTGTTCCATCATCATCGACATAGAACGATGGCATGAATACTTCTTCATTAAGGGTATGTTCCAGTTCCAACTTCTTCCTGACATCTGCCGTCTTCGACAATGGAAAATACGTCACTAGACGGATGAACTTTGGATCATCCATGATGGATATGCGATAACCAATCCCCGATGGTGTACGTAGTCGGATAGTGTCTTCGCTGATGATATCTGGCTGCAAACCGCTATCTGCGAGGTGGTCGGCAAGTACTGCCAGGGTTACTTCGTCTTGTTCAAAAATCTTTGTCATGTGCATCTCCTGATTGTTTGGATCGATATGTGGCTGACCAACAGATCGAATCAGAAGATGGAATTCAAACGAAATCCAGAAATAGCGAATTTGCTCGGAATGCACCACAAGCCGTTAAAAACGAGCGATGTATACCTGCCTATTGCCAGCATCATGAAAACAGCGCCAGGATGGCGCAGATGACCTCCAAATGCATACGGCAAACCGAGAACAAGCCGAAATTTGAATATATTTGGGGAAAGTACCATTTCAAATCTCCTTGAATGGGAGATCAACGCACGATTGGTTGCTTCATTGCTGAAGCCACATTGCCAGTTGGCGACCACCTTTCCCGTTGCACGGAAGGTTGGTATAGGCGTTGACCTATGTCTGAATGCAGGCGCGAATTGTACTGGTCAGGTCGATGCATTGTCAAAACATCGTACGGCAGTCACAATCAATCTTCACATCTGCAAATGGAATACACATGACGCCACTGATATCCATAAGTCGCCACAAAGCTGGATTGTATGAATGGAAGACCATCTGTGGCGCAGAAGAATTTGATGGAGAGATTGGCGACAACAGCATTCAGGGATGCCTGATTGATGCGATTGGCCGGATGCCGGAAAGCCAGAAACTGGTAGAAATCAGTTATCGGGGGATTCACATGGGCACATTCCATGCGGTTGAAGTTCGGGAATTAACAGAAGATGTCGCAGAACGAATAGTGGCGAACTACGCTGCATTCATTGATTCAGTGTCGTGATCGGTTCGAATATGAAACTCAAAGAAGCGATCATCCAGGTTCTGACACAGGCCAATGCGCCCATGTCACCGCAAGAAATCAAAGAACAAATAAAAATTCAATTTCCGCAGCTCTACGGCACCGACAAGGCGCAGGAGAATGTCGCAAAAGGGAATTATTCAAATCTGGATCATGCACTGCTTGCGCCGATTTACAACTGCATCAGGAAAACAAATGGATTCCTGGTCGACGAATCAACCAAGCCGTTTCGCATTTCACTGATGGCAGAAGCAATTGATTCCGAACTAGTTGAAGATGATGTATTTCCCGATGACCTATTGAAAGAAACTGGTCTGGTTTATGTGCTGAATACCGGCGTCTTTACTGAAACCGGCAAACGAATCATCAAAATTGGTTTCACTACGCAGGACTTGAAGACGCGTATTAACCAGTTGTATACAACTGGTTCTCCATTCAAGTTTGAAGTACTTCATTCATTTTCAGTAACCAATTACTATGAACTGGAACAATCAATGCACAAATTGTTTGATTCATATCGACTGAGTAATGCAAGGGAGTTTTTTACTGATGACGTACTGGATTTTGTAGAAGATATTGTCCGATTACATGATCGTATTCAGACGAAGTTTTCATCCCAGGCTAAAGCCTAGTCAGAAACTTGATTCAATTCGTTAATTCATTAATCAATTAGATTGATAGATCAATTGATCTTTATTCATAGTCAATATAAGAAGCAGTGTTTGTAAACATCATCTATCGTATTGTCGATCATTGATGTTTACAAACACTTTATTCAATTACTTACATATTACAGACGCAACGGTCCCAATCAAGGACTAAAATATTTACTGATTACTACAGATCTAAGAAATAAATTCAATTAGACATACATACTTAGTAAATCCAGATTCTTCAGAATTTTAGTGAACTGAATTACTGGTTCCATTACTTACATATTACAGACGCAATGGTCCCAATCAAGGACTAAAATATTTACTGATTACTACAGATCTAAGAAATAAATTCAATTAGACATACATACTTAGTAAATCCAGATTCTTCAGAATTTTAGTGAACTGAATTACTGGTTCCAGGAAGATGCATGTGAATCAAACTGAGTGATTCATCATTCCCGACATAATTCTTGGTAATGTAATTCACCCATCCAATAGCGCCAGCTTCTACTTCTTCGCAAAATTGGATATTGGTCTGTCCCATTGCCCATCGTGATTTTCTCCAAACTTGCTGAATTTGATCACTAAATGTATATCGGTGGTCCGCCATGTAATCTGGTATTTGAAGGAGAAGATGTATATGCAGTCTGCCCATTAAACCTGTTTCGATAGCCGGCACACACGATAGTCGCTTGGCATTCCTTCTGTAGGCATTACGATAAACGCGTTGATTTAATTGGTGAAGAAAATCGTCAATAGCTTCTTCGCATTTAGCAGAAGTCAGTTTTTCAAAATTGCCATCTGAACGGCGACCTTGTCTGAGAGTGAATGACACCGCACACCAGGAAGATGCTGGAAAAGCGAAAATTCGATCATTGATCCATTTTCTGTAGGCATCACGACGAACCTTGTTCATGTGAAAAGAATCGATGCTGGGTTGATTGGTCATGCGGCACCATTGCAGGTGTCGTTTTCAGAAGGCTTGCGAAGCAATGCTTCGATATCATCAACACGCCATGCTAGACGACGATTGATTCGGAGTGGAACAAGTGGGCCATTTTCGAGACTGGACCATCTATGCAATGTTCTAGGTTGGCGATTCAGCAGGGCAGCGGCTGTTGCAGTTGAAACGGTATTAAGGCGGGTATTTATTTGTGACATTTGATCCTAAAGATAAAAAATTGTTTTCTCAATTGAGAACAACCATTCTAAATTTTAGGAACATTTTTCGACATGCATATGCGATTTTTAGGATCGCATATGCGAATTCAAAAGTAGTGGGGTCGTGACTGTTATTTGCTACTTCTTAAAGAATCTTTTGCAGCTAAAAATTTTTTCTCTAAGTTGCTTGTCGATAATCCGTTATTGTCTAAAAAATTATCATGGATCAGATCGATTAATTCATTTTGTGTGTTTATGCTTGAAAATCTTTCTGCGGTCTTCGAATTTTTACCCACTAAAATGATATGTACCAATGCGCCGATTATATTTAAATAAGATGTTTCTGTTTTACGCGCGAGCGGATTTTCACTAGTCGAATTAACGATATTTGTTTTTATTTCCGGCGCGACAGGGACGTAAAGATTTGATTTCGTTGCTTGTTCAAGCCACGGTGGAGGCATATCAATGCCGATTGCCCATTCTATGAAGGTAGATGGAGGTGCTTTATCTGGATGGGCCGGATTGTTTTTCCATGCATGTCTGTAGCGATCTACATTATTTTGAATAATAACCCTATCATTTTGACTTTGTAAGGATTCACCATTTATCAAAAGTGGCCCAAGCAAACTATCCTTCCAGTCAGATAAACCAGCAAGGTATTTGAAGGCCAGCTCTTCGGGCCAAGTTGCCATGGCAAAAATTACTTTTGCATTCAAGCGGGATTCGTTACCAATAATCCAATCAGTATTGTTCATGAGTTGTTATGTTGGAGGTTGTGGATTGCTAGCTTGAATCGATATTTGTGCTTCGGTAAGTAGCCAGGCTTCAACTCTACAATGCCACACCCTAAGCAAATCGAGGGATCGTCGCGAGTAATGTTTTTCCGCAGTCCCACTGGGTTTATGCCCCATTATTTGAGCCACGATTCCCGCTGGACATTCGACCCATTCAGACAGTGTCTTAAATGATCTTCGAAGACCATGAATACTGACATCTGGTAAACCAACAGCGACGAGGGCTTTTTTATGTGCGATCCGAGGTTCAACTATTCGACCGCTTTGTGAACTGTCACTGTAAAAAACGAATTTGTTGTGACGGGGCAGATTTCTCAGCACATATGAAATGTACGGCGTCAACGGAATCGTTCTTTTCCCTTCCACCTTATCCTTCAAAGTCAAACTATTCCAGGTGAAATCGATATTTTTCCATTCCAATATTGCCAGTTCCTCACGTCGAGCGCCAGTAATCAGGGCAGTTAATAGAAAGGCAGAAATGAATAGATTATTGATGCTGTGCACAGCTTCAAACCATTTTGGCAATTGTTCGCGTTGCAGACAATCATTCTCTTTTGTCTTTTTGGGAGGCAGATTATCTGTAACTTTACGTGCGCTGTAGCAGCTCGTATTTACAAAAGCAGCATAGTCCTCATTCTCGCTACACCACCTTATAAAAGATCGGAACTTTCTAAAAGCATTAAGGGTGGCAGTTGGGCGACGAGATTTCTCCAAAGATAGCCAATCAGTAATAGCTTGTGCATCAATAGATGCCAATGGCCGGTGCAGTAATGATGTGAGAGGGCCGGGAATGGTTATCTTGTTGCCGTGCTTGCGGGGTTGGCCACCTGTTTGTGACGCATTTAGATGATCTTGGCGATGAGTTTTTCCCCAGCGTGGATGAGGAGCCTTTAAGTACTCATCCCAAACGGCACGTGCAGTTAATGAATGAACTGCGTCGTCGAATGCTTGCTTAGTTGCAGTGGCGGCTTTTCTAGCAGCATCAGTAGCAATTTGTTCAGTTCTTACTTGTCGTGGGTCTTGTCCTTGATCGCAGATCATCTGAAGACGACGCGCTTCATTTTGCGCGTTAGATAGGGTCCAAGACTTTGGATCGCCAATAGTTGATCTAAATGACTTGCCGCATGCGCGACTTTGAAAAATGTATGACTTGGCACCAGTAGTTGTAACGCGAAGTCCAAGACCAGGTGCGTCCAAATCCCAAAGGAATGACTGAAATTTGCCGACGGCGCATGTGTGTCGTTCGACGCGTTGCGCAGTGAATCTGACTCGTGACATCTGTCCCTAAATTATATGTAATCGTTATGTAAGCAAATTATTGCGTATTTGATCAACAATAATCAACATATAATTTATTGAAAAATAGATTCAAATGAAATTACAGAGGGAAAGTCGGGGAAAGATGAACAAAGATCGACATCAATCAACATGTTAGTTTTTGGCCTCCGAAGCCAAGGGTCGCTGGTTCGATTCCAGCCAGCCGCACCAAACCTGCCTTCAT
>CXWL01001600.1_pt1 | contig 18656 bp, 18 predicted proteins | sample 590931 | NCBI WGS metagenome assembly CXWL01 (sample SAMEA3498368, study PRJEB10139) | groundwater metagenome | biome: water well; material: biofilm material | place: Germany | collected 2015-04-27 | reverse complement strand
AAGAGATCGCGAAATCCGGCGTGGAGCGAACAAAAAATGTGCGCTACGTCATCCTGCGGATCAAAGTTGATTTGATCCGCGCTTCCCTAGAGGATCTTGGCAAACTCCAGCGTTAGCGCTTGAGGAAGTTGGGTCGCCAGATCCCTACGAGTCACGCGGGTCATGTTGTCGTTCATCCAACTGGAGATAGACAGAGTGCCGCTGTCATGGCCAACCTCGACAAAGGGGAAATTGGGCTCGGCCTTGAGCAAATCGGAGCGCAACTGCTCGAACTGCTCATCGCGGAACCGTTCGTCAACAATGATCAAATGCGGCTGCTCAAGCTCACAATAGCGGATCGCCGCCATGGATGTGGGAACGTTGTCGATCATCAATCCCATCGCTCGGCAGATGGATTTGGCGTCGTCGCGCAAGGCAATGTCGCTGGTGATGATTAGCACCCGATGACCGGCCAATGGCTGGGATGGCTCGCTCATCCAGGACTCTGCGCCAAGATCCATTTCCATGGCGGTCAAGCCTTCAAGTTGCTTGACGGTTCGCGGGAACTCCAAGGTGATGGTCTGCTCGTCCGCGGACTCCGTGATTTCAACCGTGACGCCAATGGCGCGCGCGATCACCGCCAGCAAATGCTGGCTCAAGGCGTCTGGCGCATCGCGGGTGGAGTCGGGCTTGCCGGAAACCACCACCGCGCGGGCCGACTTGAAGCTGAGCATGGCATGGGCCGGCCAATTCTTCACATCCAGCAAAACAAACAGCCTGGTACCGGGCTTGGCGGCGCAGTCAATTGCGGCCAGTACCAAGCTGGTGACCAAGTCAAGATCAACGATCACGGCTACCGGCTTCACGCTGCGGTGGAGTTCTACCCCGCAGTGCTGCAACTGGGCCGCGCGTTCATCGAGTGCACGCTTGACAATGGAATCGAGGTTGAGTTGCTCATGGGTTTGTCGCCAGCGGCCCTCCGCGACACGTGCAAGAAGCTGGCTGTCATGAGCCAGTCGGCGCAGCGCCGCCAACGCGTCCTCAACCGGCTTGGCCTGGTTCGGCGCAATGGCGCCTGACTCTACCCAGGCATGAACCGCATGCNNAGACGTATCGGCCTCAGGCGTTTCACCGTCGCCCTGCGAGTCGCCCTCCAACCCAACGGGCAGGGTGTTCATGTAGCGGCTGTCTGTAGTCACGTCAATCCCCTTGTGGCGGTCACACTCGGATTAGAGCCGAATCAACGTGTTTCGAACAGTCCCCCGTGCGCAAAACAGATAATCCCTGGATGCACCGCCACATTCTCTCGACTCGCTCGCAACAATGAGCACACTGTCGTTTCGGCGAGTCACCGCCCTGTTTGCCGCCTTCGCCTTCGCCTATTTTCTGTCAGCACTGATTCGGGCTATCACGGCGACCTTGTCGCCGACCCTGAGTACTGACTTTGCCCTGAATGCGGGAGACCTCGGTCTATTGGCGGGTGCGTATTTTCTGGGCTTTGCGACCACGCAGTTGCCCCTGGGTACTTGGCTTGATCGGTTTGGTCCGAAACGCGTGATTCTGGGTTTCCTAGTGGTGGCCGTAGCCGGTTGCGTGGTGTTCTCGGTTGCCAGCACTTTTGCCGGCCTGATCGTCGGGCGAATACTGTGCGGGGTCGGAGTCAGTGCGTGCCTCATGGCGCCGCTCACCGGCTATCGGCGCTGGTTTGCGCCAGGCATGCAGCTTCGCGCCAATTCCTGGATGCTGATGACGGGCTCGCTTGGTATGGTGGCATCAACTTTGCCAGTGCAATGGCTGCTGCCAAGCTTGGGTTGGCGACCGTTGTTCTGGGTGCTGGCCGTGCTGGTGTTGTGTGCCATGGGGTTCATTGGCTGGGCAGTTCCGAAGTGGGAGCAAAACCAGCCCGGCGACGTGGCGGCGCAGCATGCGCAGGGCTTTGGGGTCGTATGGCGACACCCTTACTTCCGCCGGATGGCGCCGTTGGGTTTCTTTTGCTACGGCGGCTTGATGGCCGTGCAGACCTTGTGGGCCGTACCTTGGATGACCAAGGTGGCAGGTTACACCGCGCTGGAGGCCGCCCGAGCCCTGTTCTGGATCAATATCGCCATGCTGTGCGCGTTCTGGTTTTGGGGCGTGATCAACCCCTGGTTGGCGCGCAAAGGCCACCACGCCGATGGGCTGATCAAACGCGGACTGCCGTTCAGTTTTGTTTCGCTTGCTATGGTTGTGATAGCCGGAAATTCAATGCCAGAATGGGCCGGAGTTGGATTGGCTGCCTATTGTGTGAGCTCCACCTTCGTCGCGCTGTCCCAGCCCGCGGTGGCGATGGCATTTCCGTCCGCCCTCGCCGGTAGGGCGCTGACAGCGTATAACCTAGTGATGTTCGCAGGCGTATTTGCAGTGCAGTGGGGCATTGGTTTGGCGGTGGACGCGTTGAGGGCGGCCGGGTTGACCGAAATTCGGGCATTCCAGGCCGCCGTGGGCCTTTTCCTGCTGTGCTGCGTGGTGTCGTATGCGTACTTTCTTGCACCCAGCCGCGATAATCGATCTTCAGTGACTCCATGAACAACGGCATCCTCATCATCGCTCACACGCCAATGGCCAGCGCGCTTCGCCAGGCAGTACTGCATGTATTTCCGGATTGCCGCACCGAGGTGGCGGCCTTTGATGTAGAACCTGGCGCAACGCCAGAGGCGTCGTTGGCGGGAGCCCGGCTCGCCTTGCGTCAAATGGGTGCACCACAGACGCTCGTGCTGGCCGATGTCTTTGGCGCCACGCCTTGCAATGTTGCTCAGAAATTGGTCGATGGGCTGACTTCCAGGTTGGTTGCCGGGGTCAACTTACCGATGCTGCTGCGCGCGGTAACCTATCGGCATGAACCGCTCGACATCCTGGTGAACAGGGCGATCACGGGCGGTACGCAAGGGGTGATGCAGGTTGCCATCACGGCTCCACAAAATCAGGCGAGGAAACACAATGGTCAAGGCCACGACGATCATCAACAATAAGCTCGGACTGCACGCCCGCGCCTCCGCCAAACTCACCAAGTTGGCGGGGAGTTTCCCATGCGAGGTTTGGATGTCCAGGGGCGAGCGGCGTGTCAACGCGAAAAGCATCATGGGTGTGATGATGCTGGCCGCCGGNNATCCTGGCGTTGATCGCTGACAAATTCGGAGAGGGCGAGTGACCTTCGCTATTCATGGTTTGGCCGTTGCACGTGGCATTGCCATAGGGCGGGCGGTGTTGGTGGCGTCCAGTCGGGTCGACGTGGCCCACTACTTCATCGAATCCTCGTGTGTCGAGTCTGAAATTGACCGCGTTCGCTTTGGGCGCAATGCGGTGGTTGATGAGATTCATCGCTTGCAAGCCAGCGTGGCTCACATGGGCACCAAGGAAGCTGCCCACGAATTGGGTGCCTTGCTTGACGTCCACTTGATGCTGCTACAGGACGAAGAGCTGATTGGTGGCGTCAAACACTGGATTACCGAGCGTCTGTACAACGCCGAGTGGGCATTGACCACGCAGTTGGAGATCATTGCGCGGCAGTTCGATGAGATGGAGGACGAGTACCTGCGTGAACGAAAGGCCGACCTGGAACAGATTACCGAGAAAGTACTGCGCGCGATGAAGGGTGTTGGCTCCGCGGTCGTCACTGTCCCGGAGCGTTCCGAACGAAAGCGCCCGCAACAGGACGTGCTGCTGGACGATACGGTGGACGTGCCCTTGGTGTTGATTGCGCACGATTTGTCGCCTGCCGACATGCTGCAGTTCAAGCAAAGCGTCTTTGGTGGCTTTGTGACCGATGTTGGCGGCAAGACCTCGCACACCGCGATTGTTGCGCGCAGCATGGATATTCCCGCCGTGGTGGGTGCCCGGACCTGCAGCCAGCTGATACGCCAGGACGACTGGGTGATCATTGATGGCGACGCCGGCGTGGTGATTGTCGACCCTTCGCCGATCATCCTGGCGGAATATGGCTTCAAGCAACGTCAACGTGAGCTCGAACGCGGCAGGCTGGCGCGCCTGTTGCACACACCCGCACTCACCATGGATGGGCAGAAGGTTGACTTGCTGGCAAACATCGAAATGCCCGAGGACGCCTTCAGCGCCGTGAAGGCGGGCGCGGTGGGTGTGGGCCTGTTTCGCAGTGAATTCCTGTTCATGGGGCGCAACGGCAGCCTGCCCGACGAAGAAGAGCAATACCAAGCGTATCGGCAAGCCATTGAGGGCATGCAAGGCCTACCAGTAACCATTCGCACGGTGGACATCGGCGCGGACAAGCCTTTGAATAAGTCGTCACGTGACGACGCCCACCTCAACCCCGCCTTGGGCTTGCGTGCGATCCGCTGGAGTTTGGCCGATCCGGCCATGTTTCTGACCCAATTACGCGCAATTCTGCGTGCTGCCGCGCATGGGCAGGTGGGTCTGCTGATTCCCATGCTGGTCCATGCCAGCGAGATTCGCCAGACCATCGCGCTGATTGTGCAGGCGCGAGCGGAGTTGGATCTGCGGGGCATGGTGTATGGCCCGGTCAAACTCGGTGCCATGATTGAGATACCAGCGGCGGCCCTGACGCTCAAGATGTTCCTGAAGTACTTCGACTTTCTGTCGATTGGCACCAACGACTTGATTCAATATACCTTGGCGATTGATCGTGCCGACGAGTCGGTCGCGCATTTATATGACCCCCTGCACCCCGCCGTGTTGCGCCTGGTGGCAGACACCATCGCGGAATGCGATGCCCAGGGCAAGAGTGTCAGTGTCTGCGGCGAGATGGCCGGTGACGTGGAGATGACCCGTTTGCTGCTGGGTATGGGTCTGCGCAGTTTCTCCATGCACCCGGCGCAGATTCTCGCCGTCAAACAAGAGGTGTTGCGTGCGGATACGGGACGGCTGCGGGAATGGGCCAGCGCCGTGATGCAGGACGAAGATCCCGGTCGGCGAATGGGGCGATCCTGATGGTTGTTAGTACGACCCATCGGCGGGCCTTTTTTCCAGGACCGACCCACCATGACAAAACCCCGCAGAGCTCGCGCCCAGCGGGGTTTTGTTCTTTGGTCGTGGGCGGTCACGCCCATCGACGCAGCATGATGATCTACCGCGTTTGGGCGCAGACAGTACCAGCGGTACGGCAAGCCCAAACAACGACGCGGTAGGTCGTCAGGCAAGGAGCAGATTACATGCCCATGCCGCCCATGCCGCCCATCCCACCCATGTCACCACCGCCCATGCCGCCCATGCCGCCGCCAGACTCAGACTTTGGCGACTCCGCAATCATGCACTCGGTCGTCAGCATCAAGGATGCCACCGACGCCGCGTTTTGCAGCGCCGTGCGGGTCACCTTGGTGGGGTCCAGAATGCCCATTTCAATCATGTCGCCGTAGGTGTCGTTGGCAGCGTTGAAACCGTAGTTGCCCTTGCCGGCCAACACTGCATTCACCACCACCGAGGCTTCGCCACCGGCGTTGTACACGATTTCGCGCAGGGGCGACTCNNTCGACTTCGGTGGCAGCGCCAACCTTGATCACGGCAACACCGCCGGCCAGCTTGGCCACGCGTTCTTGCAGTTTTTCACGGTCGTAGTCGGATGTGGCTTCTTCGATCTGCACACGCACTTGCTTGACGCGGGCTTCGATATCGGCAGCAGCGCCGGCACCGTCGATGATGATGGTGTTTTCCTTGCTCACTTCGATACGCTTGGCGGAACCCAGGTCGGCCAGCGTCACTTTTTCCAGCGACATACCAACTTCTTCGGCGATCACTTTGCCGCCGGTCAGGATGGCGATGTCTTCCAGCATCGCCTTGCGACGGTCACCAAAGCCGGGGGCCTTGACAGCCACAACCTTCAGGATGCCACGGATCGTGTTGACCACCAAAGTTGCCAGCGCTTCGCCTTCGACATCTTCCGAGATGATCAACAAAGGACGGCCAGACTTGGCGACTTGCTCCAACGTGGGAAGCAGGTCACGGATGTTGCTGATCTTCTTGTCGTACAACAACACGAAGGGGTTCTCCAGCAACGCGGCCTGCTTTTCAGGGTTGTTGATGAAGTAGGGCGACAGGTAGCCGCGGTCGAACTGCATGCCTTCAACCACTTCGAGTTCGGATTCGAGCGATTTGCCGTCTTCGACGGTGATCACGCCTTCTTTGCCGACTTTGTCCATCGCATCGGCAATGATCTTGCCAATGGTTTCGTCGCTGTTGGCGGAGATGGAGCCGACTTGGGCGATCTCCTTGGACGTGGTGGTGGCCTTGGAGGCCTTCTTCAGCTCGGCGACCAAAGCGGTGACTGCCTTGTCGATACCGCGCTTCAGGTCCATTGGGTTCATGCCGGCGGCCACGTACTTCATGCCTTCGTGCACGATGGCTTGGGCCAACACGGTTGCCGTGGTGGTGCCGTCGCCTGCGATGTCGGAGGTCTTGGAAGCCACTTCCTTGACCATTTGCGCACCCATGTTTTGCAGCTTGTCCTTGAGTTCGATTTCTTTAGCGACGGACACACCGTCCTTGGTCACGGTGGGGGCGCCGAACGAGCGNNACACCCTCGACCATGCGTGCGCGGGCTTCGCCGCCGAAAATGACGTCTTTTGCTGCCATGTTGATTTCTCCGAATTCAGTTAATTAGTGGGATCTGGGCTTGCAGTGAATTACTTCACCACGACTGCAAACAGATCGTCTTCTTTCATGACGAGCAACTCGTCGCCATCGACCTTGACGGTCTGGCCGCTGTACTTGCCAAACAAGACGCGGTCGCCAACCTTGACCGACATGGCGCTCAGTTCGCCTTTGTCGTTCTTTTTGCCGGGACCAACGGCCAGCACTTCGCCTTGGTCAGGCTTTTCGGCGGCGCTATCGGGAATCACGATGCCGGAGGCGGTCTTGGTTTCGTTTTCGACGCGTTTGACGATCACGCGGTCTGCCAGGGGACGCAGTTTCATGGGGGCTCCTTGATTTGGAAAAAGAGGTTGAAATCAACAGCGCCAACCTTGTTAAGTTGGCGCTCATTAACTTGAAGAGCGTGTTTTGCAAGCACGTTGCTTGTTAGCACTCAACTCTTACGAGTGCTAATGATAAGGCCTTTTGTCGAAGTTTCAAGGGACAACGGTGAAAACGGGTGGATGTGGCATCATCAAACACGCCCACCCTTCACGGCACCAATTTCGCCCACGCATGCTTTACGCCACGCTCAAGACCCTTCACCTGCTATCGGTCATCGTTTGGGTTGGTGGCATGGTGTTTGCCCACTTCTTTTTGCGGCCAGCATTGGGCGTCCTGGAGGTACCCCAGCGATTGAGTTTGATGCTGGCAGTGTTGGGGCGCTTCTTCACCGCGGTGTCAGTCACCGCGGGACTGGCCTTGACTACCGGCCTGTGGATGATGGCCCGAGTGGCCGGGCAAAGTGCGCAAACCGGCGTCGCCACCTATATGCCGCTGGAGTGGCTCGTGATGGCAGCGCTGGGCACGGCAATGGTGCTGCTTTTTGGCTACATCCGCCTTCGTCTGTATCCGCGTCTGTCGGTTGCGGTAGCAGCCGGTGCTTGGCCTTCCGCCGCTGCTGCCCTGGCGTCGATTCGTCGCTGGGTGAGCGTCAACCTGATTCTCGGCATTGTGACCGTGGCGGTCACGCAGTTGGGCGTCACGGGTTGACGCGTTTGACATGAATCCCGACGCACAGAAATTGTGGCGCGCGCCGCGCTGGGCATTGGCGGTCCTGCTGGCGGTGCTGGGCATGTTGGGTCCGTTCTCGATCGACACCTATATTCCGGCGTTTTCCGGCATCGCCCAGTCTCTCGGGGCGACGCCGGTGCAAATGCAGCAGACGCTGTCGGCCTATCTGTTCGGTTTTGCCTTCATGAGCCTGTTTCATGGCGCGATCTCAGACAGTGTCGGCCGGCGACCGGTGGTGTTGTGGGGGCTGGCGGCGTTTACCTTGGCGTCGGCCGGCTGCGCCCTGTCCCAAAGTATCGGTCAACTTGTGTTTTTCCGGGCCATGCAGGGCTTGACCACCGGTGCGGGCATCGTGGTGGCGCGAGCCGTGGTGCGCGACATGTTTTCACCGTCGGACGCCCAGCGGGTGATGAGTCAGATCACGATCTACTTTGGGGTGGCCCCCGCCATAGCGCCCATCATCGGCGGATGGCTGTTCGTGCATGTGGACTGGCACAGCATTTTCTGGTTCTTGACGGCAGTCGGCATCGTTTTATGGGTGGCAAATTTCAGGCTGTTACCAGAGACGCTTCATCTGTCGCATCGACAGCCGCTGAATGTCAACAACCTGATGCAAGGTTATTGGCAGTTGGGGCTGGACCCCCGTTTCCTGTTGTTGGCGCTGGCCAGCGGCGTGCCCTTCAACGGCATGTTCCTGTATGTGTTGTCCGCGCCGGCTTTTCTGGGGGATCATTTGGCGTTGGCGCCAACCCAGTTCTTTTGGTTCTTTGTACTGACCATCGGCGGCATCATGGGTGGCGCCTGGGTCAGTGGACGCATGGCGGGCAAGGTGGCGCCCAAGCGGCAGATTCGGGTCGGGTTCGTGATCATGCTGCTGATTGCGGTGCTCAACCTGGTCGCCAACCTGCTCTTCAAGGCGCACATCTCGTGGGCGCTGCTGCCGATCGCCATCTTTGCGTTCGGTTGGGCTCTGATGGTGCCCGTGGTGACCTTGCTGGTGCTGGACTTGCACCCGGAACGACGTGGCATGGCGTCATCGCTTCAGGCTTTCATTGGCGCCTCAGCCAACGGTTTAGTGGCCGGCTTGATCGCACCGCTGGTGATGCACTCAACCGTGCTACTGGCGGTCTCGTCCTTGACCATGATGTGCGTTGGCCTGCTGGCCTGGTTCTACGTGCACCGGCGCTGGCCGGAGATCGGCGCGGCGGTGCACCACTGACGGCGTAACCCGCCGCCGCCAAGTCAGGCCGGGGCCTGAACCGGGACGTGCGTCATACCTGGCAGCAAGCGCTGCAGATAGCGGCCGGTGTGGCTGGCGGGGTTGGCTGCGATGTCCTCCGGCGTGCCAACACCGACCACGTGGCCGCCGCCGGCGCCGCCCTCGGGGCCCATGTCGATCAGCCAGTCCGCCGTCTTGATCACGTCCAGGTTGTGTTCGATCACCACAATTGTGTTGCCAGCGTCGCGTAACTGGTGCAAGACCCTGAGCAGCAAGGCGATGTCGGCAAAGTGCAGTCCAGTGGTAGGTTCGTCCAGGATGTACAGTGTGCGCCCGGTGTCACGCTTGGACAATTCAAGTGCGAGTTTGATGCGTTGCGCCTCGCCCCCGGACAGGGTGGTTGCGGCCTGCCCGAGCTTGATGTAGGACAGACCAACGTCCAGCAGGGTGTGCAACTTGCGGGCGATGTTGGGCACGGCCTTGAAAAAGTCGAAGGCGGCCTCCACGGTCAGGTCCAGTACTTGTGCGATGTTCTGTCCCTTGTACAGGACCTCCAGCGTCTCGCGGTTGTAGCGTTTGCCGGCACACACGTCGCAAGGTACGTAGACGTCCGGCAAGAAGTGCATCTCCACCTTGACCACGCCGTCGCCCTGGCAGGCTTCGCAACGACCACCGGCGACGTTGAATGAAAAACGCCCCGGTCCGTAGCCGCGCTCGCGTGCCGTGGGTACTTCCGCCATGAGTTCGCGAATGGGGGTGAACAGTCCGGTATAGGTCGCGGGGTTCGAACGCGGCGTGCGGCCGATGGGGCTCTGGTCCACGTTGATGACCTTGTCGAAGTGCTCAATGCCCTCGATTGCCTCAAAGGCCGCAGGTTCGTCATGCGAGCGGTAGAGCTGCCGCGCCACTGCACGGTACAAGGTGTCGTTGACCAGCGTGGACTTGCCTGACCCCGATACACCGGTGACACACGTGAACAGACCCACGGGAAACGACACACTGACACTTTGCAGGTTGTTGCCGGTGGCATGAACGACTTGCAGCCACTGCGGGTTGAGTTGGTCGGTGGGTGAGTGGCGCCGCGCTGGCGTGGCGATGCATAGGGTGCCCGCCAGGTAGCGCCCGGTGAGCGAATTCGGGTTGGCCTTGACCTGCTCGTAGGTGCCCTGCGCCATCACTCGACCGCCATGCACGCCAGCACCAGGGCCGAGGTCGATAAGTTGGTCGGCCGCGCGCATCATGTCTTCGTCGTGTTCCACCACCAGCACCGAGTTGCCAATGTCGCGCAGGTGTTTGAGGGTGTCGATCAGGCGGTCGTTGTCGCGCTGGTGCAAACCGATGCTGGGCTCATCGAGGACGTACATGACGCCGGTCAGGCCCGAGCCAATTTGCGACGCCAGTCGGATGCGTTGTGACTCGCCGCCGCTGAGCGTCTCGGCGCTGCGATCAAGGCTGAGGTAGCTCAGGCCGACGTCGTTGAGGAATTTCAGGCGCAGGCCGATCTCGCGAATGACCTTGCCGGCGATCTCGCCCTTGGCGCCGTGCATCTGCACGGTACTGAAATAGTCCAGGCTCTCACGCAGGGTGGTGTGGCTGACCTCGAAGATGGCGCGCGCCTGGGACCCTTCGCCGATCTTCACGTGGCGGGCCTCGCGTTTGAGGCGCGTGCCGTCACATTCGCGGCAAGGTTGTGTGCTGCGGTAGCGTGCCAGGTCCTCCCGCACCAGTGTCGAATCGGTCTCACGAAAACGCCGTTGCATATTGGGGATGATGCCTTCGAAGGCGTGCTTCTTGCTGACGCGTTTGCCCTGCTGGGCCCCAGAATCCAGCACGTAGCTGAACTTGATCTCCTCCTCGCCCGACCCCTGTAGAAGCACCGACCGCACGGCAGGGCTCAGCGCTTCAAACGGCTGTTCGACGTCGAACCTGTAATGTCTGGCCAGACTCTCCAGCATGGCAAAGTAGTAGCCGTTGCGCCGGTCCCAGCCCTTGATGGCCCCGCTGGCCAGGCTCAACGATGGGAAGGCCACCACGCGAGCCGGGTCGAAGAACTCCTGGACCCCTAGACCATCACACGCAGAGCAGGCGCCCATAGGTGAGTTGAAGGAGAACAGCCTGGGTTCGAGTTCGCCAATGGAGTAGTTGCAGACCGGGCAGGCGTATTTGGCATTGAACTGGTGCTCCCTGGGTTGTTGGCTGGGGTTCGCCTCGCTTGGCAGGCTGTCGATCTCGATCACCAGGGCGCGGCCGTCGGCCAGACGCAAGGCGGCCTCGAAGCTTTCGGCCAAGCGTTGTTTGAGTTCTTGGCGCACTTTGACGCGGTCGATCACCACGTCGATGTCGTGCTTTTCGGTCTTCTTGAGTGTCGGCAGGGCGTCGAATTCAAGGGTCTGGCCGTCCACCCGAAAGCGCACATAACCCCGCGCCTGCAGGTCGGCAAATATCTCGGTGAACTCGCCCTTCTTCTCGCGTGCAATGGGAGCCAAGATCATCAGCCGGGTGTCTTGCGGCAGGGTCAACACGGCATCCACCATCTGGCTGACACTTTGAGATTGAAGCGGCACCGCATGATCCGGGCAGTAGGGCGTACCCGCCCGGGCGAACAATAGACGCAGGTAGTCGTGAATTTCCGTGACGGTGCCCACTGTGGAGCGTGGGTTGTGCGAGGTGGCCTTTTGTTCGATCGAGATGGCCGGGCTCAGTCCCTCGATCACGTCCACATCGGGTTTGTCCATCAACTGCAAGAACTGCCGCGCGTAGGTCGACAAGCTCTCGACATAGCGACGCTGGCCCTCGGCGTACAAGGTATCAAATGCCAGGCTGGATTTGCCCGACCCGCTCAAGCCGGTGATCACCACCAGTTGGTTGCGGGGAATGTCCAGATCAATGTTCTTGAGGTTGTGCGTGCGTGCACCCCGGATGCTGATGGTCTGGCGCTGCAAGGCGGCGGCCAAGTGATTGCCGTTGGGGGCGTCAGGGTCGGAGTTCAATGGGCGGTCAATCGTGAAACCGTGGGGGCGGGCCTTCAGGTCGGCCCCCAACTGATTAAAACCTATCATGATAGTGAAAGACGAGGGGCCTCGGTGCGGGGCGCGCCGTTGTTCAATCAGGATCGGGGACAATGGGCGGTTCTGAAATGACGCCGCTTGCGCGGCCTGCTCCGTGTCCTCATCTCCAGTTTCGCTAGACCTTGATCAACCGTCCGCCGGTACCGCACCCCTGTCAGCGACGGCAATGACACCGATGGAACGACGCGCCAGCGTGTCGCTGGCGACCATCTTTGCACTGCGTATGTTGGGTTTGTTCCTGATCTTGCCGGTGTTTGCCATCGAGGCCAGAAAGTACGCCGGAGGGGACGACCTGGCGCTGATTGGCTGGGCAATGGGCATCTATGGCTTGACGCAGGCCGTATTTCAACTGCCGTTTGGCATGGCCTCGGACCATCTCGGGCGCAAGCGTGTGATCGTGGTGGGCCTGTTGGTGTTCGCATTGGGGAGCTTTGTCGCTGCCTTGGCGCCGAGTCTGACCTGGCTGGCGATTGGGCGGGCCTTGCAAGGTGCGGGCGCCGTGTCGGCGGCGGTTACAGCCTTGCTGGCCGACTTGACACGCGATGCGGTGCGCACCAAGGCGATGGCGCTGGTGGGCATCAGCATTGGCGCCATGTTTGCGATTTCCCTCGTGGCAGCGCCGCTATTGGTGGTACACACCGGTTTGAGTGGCCTATTTGCGATGACCGGCGGTCTGGCTTTGTTTGGTATCGCGGTGGTGATCTGGTGGGTGCCGTCCGAGCCGCTCCAGCATAAGGCAGCCCCAAGGGGGCGTCTGTCCGAGGTGTTGCGGCATGTTCCTTTGATGCGGTTGAACTTCGGCGTGTTCGTTTTGCACGCCGTGCAACTGGCCATGTGGGTGGTGGTGCCGGCCATGCTGGTCAAGGCGGGGTTGCCCCATGACCACCATTGGCAGGTCTATCTGCCGGCCCTGCTGGCGTCGATCATGGTGATGGGCGGCGTTCTGTTCCCGCTGGAGCGACGTGGCTACCTGCGGGCCGTGTTTCTGGCCTCGATCAGTCTAATCCTGCTGGTGCAGCTTGGTTTCATGCTTGGCGGCTGGAATGAAGCCGGTCTGGCACCTCTGTCACTTTTGTTATTTGTATTCTTTTGTGGCTTCAACGTGCTGGAGGCGACCCAGCCCAGCATGGTGTCGCGTGTCGCGCCCGGACATGCGCGTGGTACCGCCATGGGGGTCTACAACACCTTGCAGTCGCTCGGGTTTTTTGTCGGTGGCGTGGCTGGTGGATGGCTGGCCAAGCATACGGGTAGCACCGGCTTGTTCGTGGCGGGTTTGCTTGGTATGTTGGTTTGGCTGCTGGTGGCCTGGCCCATGCCTGCCGTGGGCTCAAAGGGATCGGTCAGTGCGTCAAACGCTGGATAATCGTTAAATTCTGGAGGAATCAAGCATGGCATCCGTCAACAAAGTCATTCTCGTCGGCAACTGCGGCCGCGACCCCGAAATCCGCTACCTGCCCTCCGGCCAAGCGGTGGCCAATGTCAGCGTCGCCACGTCCACCCGGCGCAAAGACAAGAACACCGGGGAGTCAATCGAAGACACGCAATGGCATCGCGTCACCTTCTATGACCGTCTGGCAGAAATCGCAGGTGAATACGTAAAAAAGGGACAACCGATCTACGTCGAAGGTCGTCTGAAGTACGGGAAGTACACCGACCAGGCTGGCGTGGAGCGCAATACGGTGGACATTGTCGCCACCGAAATGCAACTGCTGGGCAAGCGTGAAGGCATGGGCGCACCGGCGGGTGACGAGGGTAGTGGCGGTTACTCCCGTCCGGCACCGGCGTCCCGTCCATCGAGTCCCGCGGCAACGCCGGTTCGCCAGGCGCCCGCCGCGGCCAAGCCGGCCAGTGGCTTTGACGACATGGACGACGACATTCCGTTCTAAGACCTAGTCAATCAGAAGGTCCGCCCCTTGGTCACGGTCTCGCGTGTGATCTTCCAGGCACCCTTGACATACACCATGGACAGTGTCTTCTCGACCACGTCGCGGTAGTCATCCGAGCCGTAACCCTGAGTGAAGGCAATCTCGGCCGAACCTGCCGCGCAGGAAATCGACTTGACGTTGCTGATTGAGGTTGTTAGCGAACCCTGTTTTGACAGCCGTTTCTTGCGTAGCGTCGTCCACGCGGCATGGGTCATTCCTTGCGGTGGCGTGAACTTTTCACTGTAACTGCCCAAATAGGTGGTCAAGTCCTTGCGATTCCAGGCGTCAGACCAGGCGTCAATCGCTGTCGCAGTTTTGCTGCACTCGCCAGTATCGGCGGGTGCCGCGCGCAGCAAGGGCGGCGCCGGCTGCGTGATGTCTACAGTGGGCTGGTTCTCTTTGTCCAGCGTCATGACGGGTGGCAATTCGGTGTTGCATTGCAGCAGCGCATCGTCGGGTTGCGCGTCGGAGTCGTTAGCGGGCAACTCGGCTTCCAGTGGGCGCAGTTGAAGGGCCGGTAGCAATGATCCAGACGAAGCCAACACACGAAGCTTGGCAAGCTGCAGGTCAAAGTCGGCGGCGGTCAGCGCGCGACGGGCCTGGTACAACTCGTTTTCGGTGTCGAGCAAGTCCAGCAGTGAACGCTGGCCAATGTCGAACTGTTGGCGGTAGGCTTCTCGCGCCTTGGCGGTCGATAACTCATGCTGCCCCAGAAATCCAAGTTGTTGCTGCAAACGGTTCACGTCGTTGTAGGCGATCTGCGCAGTCTGGCGAATGTCTCGACAGGCTTTGTCGCGCAATTCGTAAGCGGCATTCATCTTGGCCACGTACTGGTTGATGCGGGCGGTGTCGCTGCCACCTCGGTACAAGTTGAAGCTCATCACCACTTGAAGCGCGCTGTCACGGTAGTTACCGGCGATGCCGTCCTTATCGCGATCAATCCGCTGGCTAGCGCGCAGTTCGACCGTCGGCAGCTTGCTGGCGCGACGAACGTCGGCATCAGCCCGGTGGGCACGCAGGGTGGACACAGCGCCCAGGAATTCGGGATTGTTGCGGATCGCCTCGGGCAGAAAAACCTTGCGATCCGGGACAAATTTGTCCAAGGGCGGCACTGCGGCGAGGTCGTCGGCAGGAAGTTCGCCAGTCAGGCGCTGGTAGCGCGCGGTGACGTCGTGCAGGTTGCTCACCTCGGTCAACCAATTGGATTCCGCCAGCGCTTTGCGGCCGGCCGCTTGTTCCAAGTCAACCCGTCGACCGACGCCGGCCGTCACGCGGTTGCCCAGCTTGGCATGCACATCGGCGTGGCTGGCGTAGTTGCGTTTGGCCAGGTTGACCAGTTCGCGGTAACGCTGCACATCAATATAGGCCCGTGCCGCCTCGAGCCCCACTTGGTCGCTGACGGCGAGCAGTTCGTAGTAGGCAGCCTGCCGGTTGTAGCCCAGGCGGCGAACCTCGCGCTGGGTGGCAAATCCGTCGAACAGGGTTTGACGCAATTGAATCGACGCCATCGAGTGCGTGAAATTGCGCGCGGTGGCAATTGCTGGTGTGAGGGTGCCTTCGCGGCCACCACCAAGCTCGACATCCACGGTTGGGCGCCAACCACCCTTGGCTACTTCTTGTTCGGCCGAGCTGGCGGCGACGTTTTGGTGTTTGAGTTTGACCTCGGGGTTTCTTAGCACCGCCTGTTGTACCGCCTCCTGCATGGTGTGGGCGCTTTGCGCCCGCACCGACGCCGGTGTCATGGCCAGCGCGGTCATCGCAACGGCAATGAACCTGGCCGGCGTGGATTGGGTGAATGGGGTGAACGGGGTGGACGGGAGCGGACTGCGGGCGGTGTAGGTGCTTGCGTTATGCTTGGTCATGGAGGTCCAACATGGGTGATGCAATTCGGTCGTGATGTCGACCATAACGGCCGCAGCCGGGCGTCTTTCGTCTAAATTGTAAGCAGTTGATCATCCAGGGTTAAGCGGCAATTGCGCATTCGATCACGGTTTCGCGGAAAATTTGTTCCATTTGGTTGCGGGGTGTCAAACACAAAGCGGGGTTTCCTGGATGTTATGGCTCTCACCAAGTTGGATACCTTGATGGGTTTGCGGCGTACGCCAAGGCCGGCGCGCTGGGGGTGGGCGCTGGCCACCCTGGCCTGTACCTTGTCCTTGATCGTGGGGTCGGCGGCGGCACCCGATTTTGATCGCCTGTTTGCCAGCTTCGTGCTGCGCTGGGGCAACAGCGCACCGACTCAGCGGTTTGGCGCATGGCGTGAGCTGATCGTTGCGGCGGCCTCGATCCCAGAGCCGGAGCGACTCAAGCGCGTCAACGACTTCTTCAATCGACAGCTTGTCTTTGGTGACGATCCGGTCGTCTGGGGGCAGGCCGACTACTGGGCGACGCCGATCGAGTCCTTGGGGCGCGGTGCCGGCGATTGCGAGGATTTCGCCATCGCCAAGTACTACACCTTGCGCATGGTGGGCGTTGAATCAGCCAAGCTGCGTTTGATCTATGTGCGTGCCCGTACCGGCGTTGCCGATGGCACGCCGACTCAGGCTCACATGGTGTTGGCTTTTTATGGGCAAGCGGATGCGGAGCCCTTGGTACTCGACAATCTGATCGGCGACATCCGCCCGGCGTCCCGGCGTCCCGACCTCTCGCCAGTGTTCAGCTTCAACAGCGAAGGTGTTTTTGTCGGCGCGACCGGCAAGGACAGCACGGTGGCGGCCGGCCTGGGTCGGCTATCACGCTGGGAAGACCTGCTGCGCCGCGCCCGCGCCGAGGGTTTTGAATGAATCCGGCAGGTTGCGAGCGCTGGCCAGGCACACCGCGGCGATCCATTGAATAACAGGAGAACACTATGTCCATGTACCGTCAGCTTTGGCTGGCCATCATCGTCAGCACCTCGCTTGCCATGGTGGGATGCCTGCTGGCGTCGCTCTTGAGCGCGCGCAGTTACCTTGAAACGCAGTTGGCAATCAAGAATACCGACAATGCAAACGCGTTGGCTTTGTCCCTGAGTCAGGCGAATGCTGACACGGTGATGGTTGAGTTGGCGGTGGCGTCCCTGTTCGACAGTGGTCACTACGAGCTGATACGGGTGACCGACCCGCTTGGCAAGACCATGGTCGAACGTGTCGAACCGTCGGCCATGCTGGATGCGCCGGCCTGGTTCGTGCGGCTTTGGCCGATCCAGGTGCAGCCCGGGCGCGCGCAAATCAGCGGCGGCTGGAGGCAGTTGGGGGCCGTGACGCTGGTCAGCCACAGTCGCTTCGCCTATGCGGCGCTGTGGCGGACGGCTTATGAAGTGGCGCTGGCCTTGGCATTGGCCGGGGCAGTGGGCGGTTACCTGGGCTCCTTGGTGCTGCGACGACTGCGTGGCCCACTGCAGGCGGTCATCGACCAGGCCGCAGCCATCACCGAGCGCCGCTTCGTCACCATGGTGGAGCCGGCGGTGCCTGAACTCAGGCAGATGGCCCTGGCCATGAATGCCATGGTGGGCCGTCTCAAATCGATGTTCGACGACGAGGCCGCGCGTCTGGAGGAGGTCCGACGGGAGGCCAACTTCGACGCCCTGACCGGGTTGGCGAATCGCAGCCACTTCATGGCCCAGCTTGGCCATGCCCTGGAGGCCGAAGAGTCCACCGGCGGGGCGCTGGTGCTGGTTCGGCTGGCTGACCTGGAGGGCATCAACCGCCGCAAAGGACGCGCCGAAACGGACCAGTTGCTCAAGCGCGTGGCGGACACGATGACTCAAGGCGCCACGCAATTTGACGGTGGTGGTGCTATCGCGCGCCTCAACGGTGCCGACTTCGCATGGGTGTTGCCGGCGCAGCTTGATGCGCGCGAGCGTTGTCAGGGCCTGCTGGCTGCCTTGGTCGCTGCCACGGCACCCTTCCTTGATGGCGGGCAGGCGGCGTCGATCGGCTATGGGCGGTTTCTGCCTGGCATGGCGCTGAGCGAGCTTCTGGCCGGTGTTGACGCGGCCTTGGCCGAGGCCCAGGCGGCCGGGCAAAACCAGATTCGCGAAGCAGTCGTCTCCAGCGGGGACGAGTTGCCGCGTACCGCTGAACAGTGGGCGGCGTTGATTCAGCGCGCCCTGCATAACCACTGGCTGCGGTTGATATCGTTTCCGGTCATCGAGTTGTCAGGGCAACTCTCACACCGCGAATGCCCATTGCGATTGATGGCCGACGAGCAGGGTGAATGGCTGGCCGCTGGTCGTTTCTGGCCCTTCGCCGAACGCTTGCGGCTGACGCCGGCGCTCGATCTGGCCGCCGTGGCGTTGGGTTTGCAGGAGTTGGGACGGCAGCCCGGGCTGAGGGGGCTGGCGATCAATCTGTCGGCCAGTTCACTGGACGACGCCGACTTCCGACCACGTCTGATGACGTTACTTAGTGGACGACCATCATTGGCGCCGCGCCTTTGGCTGGAAGTAACGGAAAGCGGCGCGCTACAACACCTTGATCGCTTCAAGCTGTTGTGTCGAGACGTGAAGCGTGCGGGTTGCCGGGTGGGCCTGGAGCATTTTGGCCATCAGTTCAGCCAGATTGGGCTGCTGCACGATTTGGGTCTGGACTACTCTGAAGGTGGACGCCAGCTTTATCCGTGGCATTGAATCCAACGCGGGTAACGCGGCCTTCCTCAAGGGCCTGACCAGCATTGCCCATAACATCGGCCTGCAAGTGTTGGCCGAAGGGGTGGCGACCGAGGCCGAGTTGAAGGCCTTGGAGGCGCTTGGCTTTGATGGGGCAACAGGTCCGGTGATTCGGGAGCCTCAATAAGCGTGACCGGGGGCGGGTGGCCGCA
>CXWL01001059.1_pt1 | contig 18663 bp, 15 predicted proteins | sample 590931 | NCBI WGS metagenome assembly CXWL01 (sample SAMEA3498368, study PRJEB10139) | groundwater metagenome | biome: water well; material: biofilm material | place: Germany | collected 2015-04-27 | reverse complement strand
CCCGGAGTATACACCCACTCAAAGACTTGTCAACAAAAGATTCATGTACTTATGAAACTTTTACCATGATTATATACTTGACAAACCCATGCCGTTTTAGTACCCTCGAATCAGGTCAAAACGGGGGCGAATATGGCAAACCTACTGAGCGGAAAACATCTGAATGACGAGAAGGCAGCGTATGAGTACCTGTCAAAACTCCGCTGGCCCGATGGCCCTCGTTGTGTCCATTGTGGAGCGGATAAGGTCGCCACGCTCAATGTTAAAAGCGCCAAGCGTGTCGTCCTCAAATGCGGGAAGTGCCGGAAGCAGTTTTCGGCAACGGTCGGAACCATCTTCCAGGGCTCCCATATTCCCCTTTCAAAATGGTTCATGGCGATTCAGCTCATGTGCTCATCGAAGAAGGGCATGAGCGCCCATCAGCTCCACCGAATGCTATCCATCACCTATAAATCTGCATGGTTCATGGCGCATCGGATTCGACATGCCATGAAACAAACCCCGTTCGGCGACAAGCTCGGCGGCATCGTGGAAGCGGATGAAACCTATATCGGCGGCAAGTCCCATGGCAAAGGGCCAATTGCAGGAAAAACGCCCGTATTTGCTCTGGTAGAGCGTGGAGGAAGAGTCCGGTCGTTCCCGATGCCTATCGTAACAGCCACCAATCTGAAGCGTTCAATCCAGGAGCACGTAGAGGCCAACGCAACCCTCATGACGGACGAACTCAAGGCCTACACGAATATCGGGAAAGACTTTGCAGATCATCAGACGGTGAACCATTCCAAGAAAGAATATGTGCGTGGTGAGGCCAGCACAAATACGGTTGAGGGGTATTTCAGCTTACTGAAGCGTGGACTGACCGGCACCTACCACCATGTATCGCCGCACCACTTGCACCGATATTTAGACGAGTTTAATTTCCGCTACAACGCGAGATCCGCGAATGATGCCGTTCGGAACCTTTCGGCTCTGAAGGCCACAGAAGGAAAGCGGTTGCAGTACAAGTGACTGGTCAGGAAGCGGACTTCGATGAAGACTTGGACTTCGATCGTTTCGGCATGACTGGCTTCTTTGAAGCGGTAGACCCCAGCAAAGCTTTCAGTGCTTCATCGAACTTCAATGGTTTTAGCGAAATCGGTTTCTCTTTAGCCATGTTGTAATGCTACAGAAAACTACTATGATTGACAAATCCTACCTGCCATTGGCATAGTATCAGTAGCCACTTCCTCCCACCTGCAGGAAAGAGGAGGGCGGCCTTTCCTCAAAGCCTAGCGTCTTATAAAGAATGGTACGCTAGGAAGCTTCGGAGTCCTGAGAGGCCCACGTTCGTCGCGTGGGCCTCTTTCCTTACACTTCCTTTTCTTTCCCACCTTCATCACCCCCCTTCATGGTTTGCGTGGTTGGATTCATCCCCGTGCTTAGATGAATCCTGCACACGACTAAACAATGAAGTGGTGATTTGGCGCTAGCCAAAATGAGGGGTACCGCCCTCCCGTTTTTATATTGCGACTATTTCATCGCCCTCCAATCGCTGTATTTTCCTTGCCTCAACTAGTCTGCAAATAACCGTGTGCAGGTAATTCCCGTACCGCCCAAGCTTTTCCTTCGGATAGCCCATTTCTTCCAACTTTAAGCGAAGGGTTCTTCCACTGACAGGATAGTCATATCCAGATAAGCAAATCATCGCCGCTTCAGGGAGAGCCAGCTCGCCAAACAGTTTCTCTCTAGGCTTTCTCGCCTGAAGGCTTCGAGACCCACATGATGGGCAATGCGCGTGAGCCTGCCTTCGCCACTGAGCAAGCTCATCTGAGAGCGAACTAAGCAGATGCTCACTTTCCTGCAATCGAACTTCCAAGGATCTCACAACGGCATCTAGTACGTTGGAATCATAAGACATGGCGTTTCTCCTATGAGACGATTCGTTGAAGGGGTTTGTACCATGAGGGGCAGTAATTTACAACCCCATCGACAACAAATAAAGAGGTTGATTTACGAAAAGTTCTTCTATAGCCTACCCCCGCCTCAGTCTGCCTAGTGGGAAGAAGTGGCGGGTTTGCAAAGTATATAATCATCACTTTTACGGCCTCGGTTTTTCTGGGAATTTATGAAGGGAGGATACGTGGCGGCCCCTAACTTTTAACTCTCATAGGGGGCAAACGGTCTCTGTTTTGGACTGAATTCCTGGAGACAGGATGCACCGCGGAGGAAGGAAATTGGCTCCTCGTGACATCCACACATCCCTGCCACGCCACGGTCACCCACCTACCACTCCAATGAAGAAGAACTGGCAATAGAAACGACTCGCCATGGCCCAGTACTGTCGCTCGTGGCCGAGGAGGTGAACTCACCTCCTCTCAGGAGTGCGTCCACGCAAGATCGATCCATTGGCGTCATGCGGTAACCATGCACACAAAGTTGGCCGGTTTCATTGACAAGGATTCGAGTCGGGTTGAGAATGATTTTATGCATTCACTCACAACGGCCAAGCCCCTCTGCGTGACGGTCTTCACGGCAGGAATCGCTCTCACGCTCAGCGCCATCGCTGCAGCCACAGTCTCAGCGGCATCTCCAGTCTATTGGTGCCCGGATCGCAAAGCCGATCAACAATATTCTGCGACCAAAGGACCGGGCTGTGTCCCGTTGGTTGAGAAGAAAGAAGCCCAGGCGTTAGAGCAAGAAGGAGAAGCGGCCACGAGCGAGAAAGCACCGCGCGACTTCAAGATCGAGAATCTACAGCGCGACGTATCGGCATTTCTGCATGAATATCGACAGTTTCTCAGCTGTTGCAAGACCGACCCCGACGAACTCCAGCGGATTGCAGATCTTGGAGAAGAAGTCTCGGAACTCCTGGAATCCACACAGAGGCAACTCTCGAATTATTCGATGGCCTCGAGAGGCATCATGCTTCGGGATATGATCACGCCCGTGACGACGGCAAGAGCCGACCTCCGAACTCTCCAGAACAGACTTGGGAAAATTAGCGACGCATCGAACAGGCGAGAGCAGGTCGAATTTGAAGAAAGCGGACGGGAAACCCGCACGATGCGAGACCTGGAAGAGTCGATCGACAGAGATATTCGCCCCCCCAAGCTCCCGGGAAGCGCCAAGACCGGAATGGATATCGGCGTCGCGCCGGCCGCAGGACCGAACATCGGGAAAGCCCCCAGAACAGGCGCACAGACAGAAAGCGGACGGACCGGTCAGGATATCGGAGCCTCCCCCAAGAGCAGCACAGACATCGGCGCAAGCGGCCCAACCGGCTTTGAGATTGGCGCCACCGGGCGGGCAGGCCCCTCGATTGGAGAATCGACGCTCAATAACGATACTTCGTCGGCAGTGAACTCATCGCTCCAACGTTCAACCATCGGCTCAAACATTTCCGACTCGTCAATCGGATCAAGCCTCGGATCGTCGAACGTCGGCTCAAGCCTCCAGGACAGCTCGGTCGGGTCTTCCTTGGGAGGCTCCTCTGTCGGGTCCAGCCTGCAAAACCGCTAACAAACCGATCCCCATGCGACATGCGTTCACCATCCGTTCAGGATGAAGGCGCAGTACTCACCGGCGGCATCGGCTCCCATGTCTCGCCTGCATTGTTACTGCGATACAAGCCGCTCCCGTTCGTCCCAAGATAAAACAGCTTCGGATCGATGGCACTCTGCGCGAGGGACCGCACATTCAGCGTTGCCAACCCCTTATTCAGCGTCGTCCAGGTGCTCCCGCCATCTTCGCTCCGGTGAATGCCTTCCCTGCCACCCAGATACATCACACCTTTTTTCGTCCGATCCAAGACCATCGAGAACAGCATCTGATCGTGCAGCGATTGGGCGATGCGCACCCACGATGCCGCCGCATCCGTCGACTTATAGAGCCCTTCGAGCGTCGCGGCATAGACCGTGTCCGGCTCATAGGGGTCGACGAGAGTTGCCGTCACATTCAACGCGCGTGACGATTTGATGATAGCGGGGGACACGAGTCCGTTGTTCGCCTTCTCCCAATGCCCCCCTTGATCAGGCGATTTATAGACACCACCGCTCGTGCCGGCATAGAGAATCTCAGGCCTCGTGGGGTCCAAGCCAAGCGTCACCACCATCAGCACTTCCTTCATGCCCTCCATGCGCTTAGTCCAACTGTCGCCGGCGTTCTTGGTTTCAAACACCCCCATCGTCGTCGCGGCAAATAGATGCAGATTGTCTGCCGGATCGAAGACAAATTGGTTGACCACAGAAGACACCGTCACATCGTCCAGGCCGGATCGTTGCGAAACCCAACGCTGCCCGCCATCGTAACTCTTGTACACCGCATCGCCCTTCGTACCGGCATACACCGTCGCCGGATAGACGGGATCGAGCGCCATCGAGATCACGCGGGAATGGCTCATGCCCTGAGACAGATTCGTCCAGGTCCGGCCTCCATCGCGCGTCTTATAGATATAGTCGTTCGTCGCGACGTAGATGATGTCGGGATTCTTCGGATGAAGCTGGATCACCACAATCGCATCGCTGCGATTACAGCCCGCGAGGNNGCGGTAGTTGGTGAACTGCAGATCAATCTCAAAATCCTGCCCCTTGAGAAATGCCATGGCCGCTTGGAGATCGTCCTTGCTCTTGCTCAGCACGCGCACTTGCTCGCCCTGAATCTGCGCCTGCACTTTCAGCTTGGACTCCTTGATGGCCTTCGTCACCTCTTTCGCCTTGTCCGCCGCAATCCCGCTTTGAATCTTCGCCACCTGGCGCACCGTCCCGCCTAGCGCCGCTTCGATGATCCCATAGTCAAACGCTTTCAGCGACACCCCGCGCTTCACGCACTTAGCCTTGATGATGTCGATCACCGCATTGAGCTTGTACTCGTCGTCGGAGACCAGAGACAGTTCCTTCTCTTTCTCCTTCAAGGTGATTTCCGTCTTCGAGTCCTTGAAGTCGAAGCGCTGTTTGATTTCCTTCGACGCTTGATCGACGACATTCTTCATCTCTTGCATATCCACTTCCGACACCACATCGAACGAAAATTGCTCAGCCATAGTTCCCCTCCGCTTCTCGCGAGACCTGCGCGACTAGCGAGACTGGTTTCTCGCTCTTGTCTCGCCCTTCGCGCTTTTCCCGCTAACCATTAACAGCAACCCCCACCGGGGAATTGCAACCGCTGCGCTTCATCATGATGAATCGTCGTCTGCAGTCTTCCCGGCGAACTCCCACCGGCCATCACCACAACCTCACTGCTGGTGAAAGGCCGCTTCAAGACCACATAGCCATACCACTGAACGATACTATCGCCCAAGACGATCACTGCGAGCAAGGCCACCACTGAGACAAGCCCCGCATCCAGATACAAGGCCAAGGCCTGCCCGCTATCGGCAACGGTGGAGGCCTTGGCCACAAACATCCCGAACATCTCATAGGACCCCATCAAGGTGACGGTCCCGACGAACAACATCGGCAACGCCGTGATCCAGAGATATTGCGCCTTATTCATCTTGATGAGCACCGTCGTCCCGATACAGAGGGCCAGGGTGCCAAGCAACTGATTCGCAGCGCCGAACATCGGCCAAAGCGTCGAGATGCTGCCGGTGCCGATGAGATAGGCCCAGGCTCCCACGATGAGCCCGCTGCTCATCACCACACCGGGCCACCAATTCATCCGCCGCAAGGGGGCATAGAACCGCCCACCCATCTCCTGAATGAGATAACGCCCCACCCGCGTGCCTGTATCGATCGTGGTCAGAATAAACAGGGCCTCGAACACCAGCGCAAACTGATACCAGTAGGCCATCAAGCCCGACATCCCTGGGAGCGCAGAAAAGATGGAGGCCATGCCGACTGCCAGCGACACGGCCCCGCCAGGCCGGCCCGCCACATCCGCCTCGACCAGTTGCGAGAGCTCCTGAATCCGCGAGACCGGAAAGCCCATCGCAGCCAGCGCCTCAGGCTGAAGCATCGTATTGATCGCCAGATAGTCGCCGGGGATCAAGACTGAGGCGGCAATCAAGGCCATCACACCGACAAAACTTTCCAGCAACATCGCCCCATAACCGACCGTCGCCTGGGATTCCTGCTCGATCATCTTCGGCGTCGTCCCGGAAGAGACCAGCGAGTGAAAGCCCGACACCGCGCCGCAGGCAATGGTGATGAAAAGAAAGGGAAAGAGCGTGCCGGGAATGATCGGTCCGCCTCCACTGGCGAAGATCGTCACGCGCGGCATCTCGATCGTGGGCGCCATGAGCACCACACCCACCCCCAGCAAGGCCACCACGCCAAGCTTCATGAAGGTGGAGAGATAGCCGCGCGGCACCAGGAGCATCCAACCAGGCAAGACAGAAGCGAGAAACCCATAGCCTGCCAATACCAACACCAGAGTCGTGCGCTCGAACTCGAACCAGCCGGCAATCGAAGACTGAGCGACCACCCGCCCGAAGATCACAGCCGCAACCAAGAGCACCACCCCGATCAGCGAGACTTCCGCCACCTGACCAGGCCGGAACTTTTGAAGATAGAAGCCCATGATGAAACCGATGGGAATCGTCATCGCAATCGTGAAGGTGCCCCAGGCATTGCGATAGAGCGCGTTCACGACGGCGAAGCCCAACCCTGCCAGCGCCACCACCACGATGAAGAGCACCGCCACCGCCGTCGCCGTCCCAGTAACAAGGCCCAGTTCGTCGTGCGCAATTTCAGGAAGGGAGCGGCCATTCCGTCTCATCGAGGCCACCAGGATAATGAAGTCCTGGACCGCGCCGCCCAATACTGCGCCGATCACCAGCCAGAGAAAGCCCGGCAAGAATCCAAACTGCGCAGCCAGGACCGGACCCAGCAAGGGGCCAGCTCCGGCAATCGCCGCGAAGTGGTGACCGAACAGCACATACTTGTTAGTAGGATGAAAATTAACGCCGTCGTTCAACCGCACAGCCGGCGTGACCCGCTGATCGTTCAGCTCCACCACGCGCTGCGAAATCCAGCGGCCATAGAAGCGAAAGGCCAGCACATAGATGCAGGCCGCCGCGACAACCAGCCAGAGCCCATTCACCTTTTCGTGGGGATTAACGAGCCCTGTTACAAAGGCAAGCGCGACGGCACCGAGAATGGCGACCAAGCCCCACATCAAGACGAGAAAGTGTTTCACGGGCGGCATACTAACAACCCCCTGATCGCTTGTAAATCAAAGGGCTTCCCGCTATTCTTGAAGACAGATCGCCTGGGAATTGGCCTTCGACCGAAGCATCAAATTCCAGCCGCCCTGCAAAGAGAGGTCACCATGCCTTCCGCCAAGGAACAGATCGCAAAGATTCTCCAGGACCAACCGGACGACAGCTCGTACGATGAAATTCTACGGGAGCTGGCATTTGCGCGAATGGTTGAGAGAGGGCTTACGGACTCCGATGCAGGGAGGACGATCAGCCACGAAGAAATGGGACGCCGTATCAAGACATGGCGGAGCTGACCTGGACAGCCGAAGCAGAACGATGGCTGCGAGACATCCACGACTTCATCGCGCAAGATAATCCCGCCGCTGCAATCCGCACCGTTGAAACGCTCTATCAGAAGGCAGAGATTCTCCGAGAGTTCCCCGAATCAGGCTACCGCTACTGGCAACGACCGGACCGGCACATCCGCATCCTTCTCCACGGTCACTACCGAATCGCCTACGTAATCAAGAGCTCGAGAGGAATCGATATCCTCGGTGTCTTCCACGGAGCATTGAGCATCGACCGATACTTGATGTAAGGGGAGACGGGGGCAGCCTGGTCAATCTCTTGTGCTCGCGCAACGCGCGGCCTCCGAAGGCCCTCGTTGGACGCGCGCAGTGAGAGATCAACCAGGCCGCCCCCTAGAGAGAAATGATCAGTGCACCCTGTGGCACCTGGCTGCTAATAGACGTCCGCTTTTCACACAGCTATCTCCCATCGCAACTGCACAATGCCTTGCTTATTCACAAAGCTATCACTATTCTTTGCTTTGCAGGGCGATGCCTCACCCCAACATGAGATGACCGTGGCAGCACCTTCTAATCGAGGAATTACATGAAACTCGTAGACGTCAACTATGTTCAGTGGGAAAACACCTCACGAGAATGGAAAATAGAAGGGGTTAAGCTTGGACCTCTAACCCTTTTAGTCGGAAGCAACGCTAGCGGGAAAAGCCGAACCTTAAACATAATCAATGGACTTGCAAAATTTCTGGCCGGCGACTCAAAAGTCAGCATCCTGTCCGGAAGCTGGAATGTCACCTTCGAAGATAACGGTAAACATCTTGTATACACTCTCCAAATAGCCGACGCCAAAGTCGTTAAAGAAGAGTTCAAAGTCGATGGCACTGAACGCTTAAAACGTGGAGCTGGCGGTATTGGTAAAATTTGGGCCGAAAAACTCCAAGACTCTATTGACCTCCAAGTCCCTGAAGACCAGTTGGCCGCAGTGGCAAGACTAGACTCCATTCAACATCCATTTTTCGAACCTCTGCATGCCTGGGGCAAATCTCTTTATCACTATCCTTTTGGCAGTCCTCTTGGGAAAGACGTTCTCGGCCTTATTAGACCAGACGCGAAAATCGACTTGGACCCTAGGGACACAAATCAAGTAATCGGGATTTACCGAAAAGGGGAAAAGGACTTTGGAGATTCCTTTAAAGAGGCAATCAAAGCTGACATGGCTGAAATTGGCTATCTAATCGACGACGTGGGGACCATAGCCCCAACCTCCATTGCCATCCAAGGATCACACCCAATCGTGGGAATGTACGTGAGAGAGTCAGACCTTGGGGACATTACCGACCAAGGCGATATGTCTCAGGGAATGTTTCGCGCCCTATCGATTATCATTCAACTAAACTATTCAGGCCTATCGAAAAAACCAAGCTGCATTCTGATTGATGACATTGGTGAAGGACTAGATTTCGAAAGGTCCTGTTCATTAATAAAACTCCTCGTGAGTAAAGCTGAACAATCTTCGGTCCAGTTGGTTATGGCAACAAACGATCGATTCGTAATGAACACCGTACCCCTTGAGTCGTGGACGGTTCTCAGACGAGTGGGGGGAAAGATCAAAGTCTACAATCACGAGAACTCCAAGAAGCGTTTCGATGAATTTAAATTCACAGGAATGAACAACTTCGACTTCTTCGCATTGAACTTCCTAGATGATTCCAGTAATGACAAATGAAGAAGCTCGCTGTTTTCGTTGAAGGCCAGACCGAGCAGCTATTCATCGAGAAGCTGCTAGAGGAAGCGGCAGGCAAGAACAACATTGCGATCGAGAAGAGCCAGGCCCGTGGCGGCCAATCAGGAAGAAGAAGCTTAAAGCTTATAGAAGCATCTAGGCCGGATTCTGACCACAGATACTTCGCCCAGATCGTCGATTGCGGGAGCGACAATTGCGTAAAGTCAGATATAAGGGATCAGTATGATGGACTGGTAACTCAAGGATTCGAGACTATCATTGGAGTGAGGGATGTATACCGAGATTTCACCCATGCCGAAATTCCGTTATTAAGGAACGGACTCCGTCTCCGCCTTAAAACAAAGCCTGTTGAGGTCAAATTTGTATTAGGCGTAATGGAAATAGAAACGTGGTTTATTGCAGAGCATACGCATCTTCAAAAGCTTCACTCCTCCTTAACGCCAGGCCTGATCAAGTCTCGTCTGGGATTTGACCCAAGCACAGATGACATCCAACTGAGACCTCACCCAGCTGAAGACTTAGACAATATTTATCATCTCGCGGATTTGAAGTACGCAAAAGACAAGAACAGAGTCCAGAGAACGGTGCGCGTCCTGGATTACGAACGTGTATACATCGAACTGCCATCTAATCTTCCTGACATCAAAACCCTAGTCGACACAATCACCGAATTCCTAACTCCTTAGACGCGAATTCTCACCATGCAATGGCTGGTTAGATCGCCGATCCATTCTCAGATTCTTCTCGCGTTGAACTTTCTCTCCGCTTCCGTCATATAGACTCCATGCTCACGCTCATCCAGTTTCCCTGGTCGAGCGTTCTGCATTACCGTGCGGCATATGCTTGAACGGAACAGCATCCCGTTTCGTCTCAAAAACATCCCCTATCACGAGCGGGCCTCCATTATTAAAGCCACCAACGGGCGTGGCTACACGGTGCCCTGCCTGGTCGATGGGAAGCAGGCCATCTGCGATGTCACGAACCATGGGCAAGAGGTCGCGCGGTACGTTGATCGGCACTATGAACTGACTCTGTTCCCGAAAGAGTTCGAGGGCATTCAGCTCCTTCTCTCGCGCTACATTGAGAATGATTTGGAGCTGGTGGGGTTCAAGATCAACGACAGCTACATCATCCCGGCACGTCCCCTGGTCGAACGGGTCATGCTGATCCGACACAAGGAACGGAAGTTCGGAAAGGGCTGTGTCCAAGCCTGGACAGGCCAGCGCAAAGACCTATGCCGTCAATTCACGGAACTGCTGAAGCCCTTCGACAACATGCTGGCAGACTCACCGTTCCTGATGGCTGATCGTCCGTTGTTCGTCGACTACAATCTCTACGGTGTGATCGAGAACTATCTGTTCAACGGCAACACGAAGCTGCCGAATTTCAAACACCTTCGACGCTGGCACCGCTCAATGGCAACCGCCTCTCCGAAAAGCTAAATCCCGCAGGCTGACACCGATCCTTTCGAGAAGCTTTCAGCCGTATTCCAAACTCATTCATTCTCTCTTTAGGGATGGGGGCTGATTGATCTTCCACCGCGCGCGTCGAACGAGATCTGGTTCATCTGGTCTATCTCGTCTATCCGGTTTGTCTGGATGCTCGGACAGGGAATTCATCCAGAAGAACCAGACAGACCAGAAAGACCATCCGACAAGACAGGCGAGCCAGCAGTCGTCGGCAAGAGCGTCAGCAACGCGGGTGGTGTTGCCCTTTCCTCGTGCCCTCCTTACTGGTCCTCAAACGCAAAGAACGCGCCCGCCAGTCGACAAAATGCAATCTGCTTTGCTAACCCGCCTTTCTCTCCTAAACTGACCAAAACGTCACCAATCACCTCGCTCTTATGACCGAAAAGCGCTTCGAACAACTTGTCCGTGAGCTGGAAGGGCACGCGAAATCTCATCCGTCTCAGTACAAGCTCAAAGTCGCCCTCCTCGCCGTCGCGGGCTATGCCTACGTGCTCGCCGTATTGGCTACCGTGATCAGCCTCACGATCGGCTGCTTCATGTTGATGAAGAACAGTTCGGGTGCTCATGTCCTACTCTTCAAGGTTGGATTGGGCCTCATCATTCTTGCCACTGTGATCGTTCGCGCGCTCTGGGTGCGGTTGGAACCCCCAACTGGCATCGAGATCCAGCGTGAGCACGCGCCACGCCTCTTTCTCTTGATCGACAAGATCCGGAACGCCCTCGGCACGCCGGCCTTTCACCACGTGCTGATTGTGAACGATCTAAACGCTGCGGTAGTGCAAGTCCCTCGCATCGGCATCTTCGGCTGGCAACGGAATTATTTGCTGCTGGGGCTGCCGCTCATGCTCACCTTCACACCCGCGCAGTTCCGGGCTGTACTGGCCCATGAGTTTGGCCATCTCGGACGGCAACACGGCCGCTTTTCTAGCTGGATCTATCGCGCCCGAGTCACCTGGTGGCGCCTGCTCCAGGAAATGACTGCGCGCCAACACTGGGCCTCGTTCGTCTTTACGAAGTTCCTGGCGTGGTATGCGCCGTTTTTCAATGCCTATTCGTTCGTCATGGCGCGCGAGCAGGAGTACGAAGCCGACCGGAATGCGGCGCATCTCGTCGGCCCGCACTGTATGAAGGACACCCTCGCGTCTCTCGCCGTTGTTGGACGCGTGTTGCGGGAATCGTTCTGGCCATCGCTCGACCAACGAAACAGAGAGACGGCCACCCCGCCCGATACCTATTTGCACGACTTGGCCAGCACCATCCAGATGCCGGCCCATCGGAAGCAGGCACAGGCCTTTTATGGCGAGGCGATGCACATCAAGACCGGCTATGCCGATACGCATCCCTCATTGGCCGACCGCTTGGCCGCGCTAAACACGGTGCCAGCAAAGAAAACAGCACCAACCTCGTCAACGTCGATCCCGCAATTACTGGAAGCCGGTAACGAATCAGCGGGGCAGTACTACTTGGGGCAGAGGTGCGACGAACTCCGTGATCAGCTTAACCGCGAATGGGCCGAGCAGGTCAAAGGCACCTGGAAGCAGACGCACGAAGAGAAACAGGAGGCACAGGCCCGCGTGCTCGAGCTCCGAGAAAAGTCCGCCTGTGGGGAGTTGACCGAGGAGGAACTGTGGGATTACGCGATGAAGGCCGAACTCCTCGAGGGGGAAAAGGCTGCGGTTCCGCTGCTTCGGCAATTGGTGGACCGTTCACCCAATCATGCCGGGGGCAATTTTGCTTTGGGGCGGCTGCTCCTCTCACAAGGCGATCGCGCCGGACTGGAACACCTTGAGCGGGCGGTCGCCAAAGATCAAGACGCCTTCCTGACCGCCGCGGAGCTGGCCGAGGCCTTCTTCACCCGCAAGGGGCAACTGGAAGAAGCCGAGACCTATCGGCGGCGAGCCATGGAGCGCCGCGATCTTATGAACGAGGCGGAGAAAGAGTGGCGGCTCGTCCTGCCCGACGACGCGTTTCTTGCCCACGGCCTTCCTGGTGATACGATCCGCCAGATTGTGACCGATCTCTCCGGAGTCCTGGAGATCGGCAAAGCCTATCTCGTGCGGAAACAGGTCCAGGTGATGCCGGAGCTGCCGGCCTATGTGCTGATCGTTGTGCCGAAATATCCGTGGTACGAATGGCGGGAGGATGCGAAAAACGAGGCGCTGCTCGCTCGTCTCTCCCAAGAGGTCGCGCTGCCGCCCAGCAGCCACATTCTCGTCTTGGGTTCGCGGGTGAAACGTCGTTGGCAGAAAAAGGCGTTGTGCCGAATCGCCGCCCTGCCGCTGAAACCTCTGGCACACAAGGATGCCGGGCTTCGGACCCGAACTGTCAGCGTCCAAACATCGTCCACCGGGTCAGCCTGGCTGTATTGGGCGAGAAGGCGTTGGGTCGAAGGGGCTGTCGGCGTCTCGGTAATCGCCCTCTTGGCAATTTTCTCCGCTCATCCTGAGCCAAATTGCTCGCCGCAAATATCAGGCACCACTGCCAAGCCGCCGACGAGCGGGACGCTCTATTTTGTTCCCATCGGCGAATTCCCAGCGACCCAATACGCGGCAGTGACCGCTCACTACGCCAGCGCCTGGCATCTTCCAGTCAGACGCCTCCCGCCGTTGCCGCTCGACGACAGTCTCTGGGATCGGACACGCAATCAGTTGGCGGCGGAACGTGTGATCGCGAAAATGCAGCGGGAGTATGCTGGTCCGGCAGCCGATCCTGGCGCTATCTTGATCGGCCTGACCGCCCAGGACATGTATCGGGAGCAATCCTCGTGGCGTTATGCCTTCTCACACCGGGATGGCGGCCGCTACGCGGTGGTCTCCAGCGCCCGGATGCATCCCCAGAGCCTTCCGCTGCATCTACCGCACGGCTCGTTGTTTGCCTGGGACCTCAGGGACGATGAGCTGGCCCTATGCCGACTGACGAAGATGGTCGGAAAGAACATCGGAGTCTTGTACTACCGCTTGCCCATGAACGACGACCCCACCAGCCTCCTCTATAACAACATCGGCGGGCCCAACGATCTCGACCGCATCATCGAACGCTTCTAGCCTGCTATCCGCTAGTCCTCTCCTCTCATAACACACGGCTGCTCGCGAGCGCCGGCGCTTGTGTTTCTCGCCGTTACAAATGATCCTTCCAAGCTCGCTCGTTGTTGTCCTCCTCCAGGAACGGCGTCCGTGATTGGTTCGACTGCACACGTCAAACAAGATCCAGTCTATCTCGTCTATCCGGTTTGTCTGGTTGATCGGACAGGAAATTCATCCAGAAGAACCCGACAGATCAGAAAGACCAGCCAACCAAACAGACGAGCCCATGCGCGTTGCGCAAGCACAGGAGACCCTCTAACCTGCCCTCTCCTCTCCTTTCTTTCCACTCTTCTTAGGAGGCGGCCTGGTCGATCCTCGAATACGCGCGTCCAACAATAGTCTTTCAGTTTTCTACACCTACCGCCAGGGGAGTCGCCCGGACGGTCCTTCACTGCGCGCGTCGGACGAGCACATTCTGATCGTGCGCGTTCCGCGAGCAAGAAGGATGGTCTGGCGGCTCCCCTCACATTCCGGGAGCATGGGATCAACACGAGTGCTCTTCTTCGCCGACTCGCTCTAAACAGAGCAATCCCAATCCAATCCGTACCAGTTCCGGTAACCGCCGCAGCAGATTGATCTTTTACTCCGCCAGCTTCTTCAATGCTCTTCCGTATTTACGGTTTGCGCTTTCTAGCGCCTGTAGAAATTTCTTCTTGCGATCATCAGCTTGCACTGGCATCACGACTAAGCTCTTTCCGTCGATCTGAACGTCGAGGAAAGTCTCCGCATCAATGTGCAATAAGTCGAGGAGTGGGCGATCGATTACGAGGGCGAGACTCTTGCCGTGCTTGACCAGTCTTTTGAACATTCGGAGACCTCTCCCTATGCCGCTACGATTGAATAGGCCTTAGAAATAGCACCTCCCGCCAACGAGGTAAAGTCAGCCGGCGGAGAATTGGGAAAGAAGCGGAATGTGTCAGGAACCGTTTCCTGAGTCGTGAGTGCGACCATCCTGCATGGCCGCTGCACGCCCGCCGACGAAGGTCAGACAGAGCAGCCCGAGGCCAATCCAGACCAGTTCGCGGAATCGCCGGAGCAAGGCGAAGGTGATCCCGGTCACGTCGCTATAGCCGAAGGCCCTGAGCAACAAGAGATTGCCGCCGTCTTGGGCGCCGAGGCTGCCGGGGATGAAGAAGGTGCCGCCTTTGATGAAGACGGAGAGGGCGCCGATGGAGATGGCGGAGAGGGCCATGGCAGGACCGCCGAGAAAATAGAGGATGACGTACACTTCCAGGGCCTCAGACAACCAGCCCAACAAGAAAAGCCCGGTGGAGGCATAAAAGGCAGGACGGTTGTCCCGGTAAAAACTCAAGATCGTTCGATCCAGCGACCGTAACTGTTCTTCGCGCGCTTCCAGATAGGCGATCTTCAGCCCGATCTTCCGCAGAAACCCCAAGAGCCAGGTAAAGAGCCCCTGCCGCTGCACGAACACGAAGGCCGCAGTCCCGAAGGCCAGCAAACCGACACTCAAGAATGCCGCTGCCACGGTCTGGCCGGATGAATCGTTCCCGCCTAACAGCCACACCCCTAACGCGATGCCGAGCAAAATGAACAGCACTTCGGCGATCGTCATCGTCGTTTTGGCAATGATGACCGAGGCCAGCCCCTCCACCATCGGCACGTTGTGCTTCTTGAGGAGATAGGCCTTGAGCGGCTCGCCGCCGACATAGGCGGTCGGCGTCGTCATGTTCACCACTTCACCAGCAGTCCGGATCGCGAGTACGCGCCAGAACGGAATCGCCTTCGCCGAGGGCCCCAGCGTAACTTTCCACCCGTGGGCTTCGATCACATACATGATGACGGAAGGAATCAGCAGGACGAGGAGCGCGACCGGCCCGAGTTGCGCTGCCGCGTCGTAGATCTGTCCGGGACCGATATGCCAGACGATGAGAATGAGGGTGAGGAGACCGACGATGAGGAGCAAAAGTCTAAGCACGCTACGCTAGCGATCCAGGGTGAAGGGAGAAGATAGACCGATCATAGAGGAAGGTACCTTTATCTCCACACCTTCAGCAAGGGAGTGGCCAGGCTGCCCTTTACTGCGCGCATCGAACGAGCACATTCTGATCGTGCGCGTTCTGCGAGCAAGAAGGGCACCTGGCCGCTCCCTGCCACCTCTTAAGCACGAGTGGTCGCGGACGGTCTGATGACCCAGAGCATCAAGAGGGAGAACACCATGGATCCGATCGCGGCCATCCAAAGAAACCAATCGAGCTTGCCCAACAGGGCAAAGAGCAGCACGATCACGGAGAAATCACGGCTCGCCACGTTCTTGAGCATGAAGTCCGACCAGGCGGCCTGCACCGGTGTCTTCCATGCACTCGCAGCTTTGATCTTCTGTGCGCGGGTGACCAGCCAGAACGAGAGTCCATTGCCAAGAACTGCAGCCGCACCGAGGGCAAGAGGAATCCACGCGCCTTCGCTCCCCGCCACGCGCAGATACGAGCCCACCGCGATGCCGGCAAAGATCGCCATATGCACGACATTGTCCATCGCAATATCGAGCCAGGCTCCGAAGGGCGATTCGGTAAAGGTCAATCGCGCGACTTCTCCATCGCAGCAATCGATGATCGCGGCCAATTGAAACAGCAGCGCGGCAATAATGCCGGCGCTGTACGTTCCGACGCCAAAGCCGACGGCGGCGACCAATCCAACCAGCGCCGCCAGCATCGTAATCGGATTCGGCGAGAGGCCCAGGGCGAGGAAAATACGAGTGAACCAGCGGGAGACCTTCCGATTGAAGAACCGGTCGACGAACCCCTCAAACTCGCCCTTGAGCGAATTGAACAGCTGTGTCTCGGCCGCCTTCACATCGGCGGCATCGCGCACGTCCTGGTACCAATGAGCACGGTTCGCCTCCGTGGACAGCACCCGCACATGTCCATCCACCGCAGCCCGTTCGAGCCATCGGCGAATCGGCACTGTGCCGGTTTCCACGCCGGTGCTGCTGGCACTACTCATAAAACTGGCCGGAAGCACCACCAGATCCGTGGCCACCAGCCTTGCGTCGTCCTGTCTGGAGGAGATCGAGAGAAGCCGGCCGTCCTGCACCTTCACGCGCAAACCCGGCCGTTGCGGCTGTCGATCGCGTTCACGATCGGCCCGTGCCACGAGGATCGCCTGGCCCTCCTGCACTTCATGGCGCAGGCTTTCGATCAAGGGGCTCGCAAATACCCCCTGCACCGAGGAGAGGAGACAGAAGCCATGGACTTCGGCCGCAAGCGCTTCCCATGTGCGAGGATCGTCCAAGGGAAACTCACGAATCGGCATCCAACGCACAGGGATCGTGACACGCGGCCCTTTCCCCAACGCCTGCTTGAGCTGATCTTCCTCCGGCCCGACCAGGACCATGAGCTGCCTGATGCCGGCACGCTGCAGCGTCAACACCGTCCGCTGAAACAAGCCGATCCCCACCACGCTGGTGAGCGGACCCACTTCATAGGCATAGAGACCGGCCGATTCGCCGAAGAGGTTCACCGACGGCAAAAGAATCGCCGTGCTCAATCCCTGCACGTCGGCACGTCTTTGGATGAGGCTCTCACTCATATTCTCGTATCTCGTCCGAAGAAAAGAGCATATGGCTTATGGCTAGGAATCAGATTTGGAACTGCCGAAGCCAACGATCGACTCCCCTTCCCGGCAGACGGTGCTTTTTCCGAGCCATCAGCTATACGCCATACGCTCTTCTCTCCTGCTATATGCCATTCGCTATCAGCTCCGTCTTCCCACGAACGACGTACCTAGAGTTTCGGCAACACGTCCCGTTCCGCTTTGTCCACATCTTCCAGGAAATCGATCTCGGTCCAGGGAAGCCCCCCGATTTTTTCATGCCCGACTTTGACGTCGGCAAAGAACCCCACGAGCGCATCCTCATATTCCATCTGCCAGGCTTCGCGATCCACATGGGTCCTGAGGGAGGCCACCACATGGGTCGCATCGGCATGACGGACCTTGAGGAACCCCACGCCTTCCCCCGCGTAATCGTAGTGCGCAGGCATCTGCTTGGTCAGCGCAATCACACGCCCGCCTTCCACCACCACCATACATTCTTCTCCGGTCTGCTTGACGGTTTCGTCCATGAGCAACGCGTTCGCGTAGGGGGATTGCACCAGGCGGCGCAGAATCTCCTGGTGGAACAGGACATCCGCATCCATGACGATGGCATCGTCGTCCAAGGCCGTCCGCGCGATCCAGAGCGAAGAAATACTACCTCGGTGAAACGCCTCGTTGACGAGGAAATTCACCCGCACATCGCAGGAGTTCGCCGCCACCGCCGCGCGAATCATCTCCTGCTTGTACCCCACGACGATGTCGGCACAGTGGATCCCCACGCTCCGGAGCGACGTAAGGTAACGATGCAGGAGTGTCTGCCCGCCGATCTCGATGAGGCACTTCGGGCGATGTTGTGTCACCTGCCATAAGCGCTTGCCGACCCCGGCTGCAAGGATGATGGCTTTCATGCTCTGCCGGAAATCCGTTCAAAGGCGTCGAGAAATCCGACGATCTGCGCCTCCGTCAGGACTCCCATGTTGGCCACGCGGAAGATTTGGCTCTCGAGCTGGCCTTGACCCGCGTAAATCACGTAGCCCTCTTTTTTGAGTTGATCGTGCAGCGACTGATAGGTGATGCCCTCGGGAAGATGATAGGCCGTGATCGTGTTGGACTGTTTGTCGGAAGCCAGGAGCGGCTTCACGCCCAGCTTCGTCATGCGATCCCGGATCAGCGTCGCGATCTTCTTGTATCGCTGAATCCGCTTGGCCACACCTTCTTCCATCAGTTCGTTCAAGGCTTCGTCGAACGCATAATAGATCTGCACGGCCGGCGTGAACGGAGTCGTCCCGGCGCCCTGGTTATCCACATATTGCGTGAGGCTGAGATAGATCGACCGTCTGGGGTAGCCACGCATCTTCTCCAGAAATCCCTTGCGGACGAGCACGAAGCCCAG
>CXWL01036375.1_pt1 | contig 18664 bp, 15 predicted proteins | sample 590931 | NCBI WGS metagenome assembly CXWL01 (sample SAMEA3498368, study PRJEB10139) | groundwater metagenome | biome: water well; material: biofilm material | place: Germany | collected 2015-04-27 | reverse complement strand
GAACCAGCCGCCTGAACCGCCGCTGCGCCCAATCCGCCGCCAGGGGTGATGAGGTAATAGCCTACATCGCCCCATGACAGCATTTCAATTTGGGCGGCTAATTTCTGATATCCAATTGACGCGCGTTTCTCGTTGGGGTTATTAGATTTATCGTCAACGGGCGTAAGCCCACCGCCGCCGCCTGCGGCTTTCATGGCGGTGTGCATGAACTCAATATAATCCCACGGAATGCCGTGTTCGTTCTCGTCAAATTCGCGGGAGGTGGTGCGCATCATATTTTCAGCAACAGACTGCAACATGGTCTGCATCTGTGCAATTGGTTTTGGGGTTTCGAAATCAATGGTCATCGGTTCTCCTCTCCAGTCTCTAATCTCCAATTACAGATAGTAGAGATTGGTAATTGGTAATTAGACAATTACAAGCCCTAACAGCATCGCAAATCCGCGGCCGTTACGCATGAGCAACTCGACGGGATTCTCGCGAATGTAGCCATGCCCGCCGTAGATTTGCACACCGCGGTCGGTGACCATCATCGCCATATCTGCTGAACCTGTTTGCGCGAGATATGCCGAGACGCAGGAGTCTTCCTTGTTATTGTCCAGTTTCCAGGCGGCTTCCCACGTCAGCAGACGCATGGCTTCGATCTCGGTTGCCATCTCTGCCAGCATGAAGGCAATGGCCTGCTTCTGCGCGATCTTCACGCCGAAGGCATCGCGTTCTTTTGCGTAATTCTTTGCATACTCAAACGAGGATTTTGCAACGCCCAAAGCGGCTGAGGCGGAGGCAATACGCATCGCAGACAGGATCAGCCCAAAGTCGTGGCCCGAAGCGCCACCGAGTCGGCTGGCGGTCACATTCTCCAGCTTGAGGCGATACATCGGCAGGGCATTCAATCCCATTATCTTTTCGCGTTCGTCTGAGATGGACAGGCCTGCCGCGTTTTTGTCAACGATGAAGCCTTGAGTCACACCATTCAAGTTTGCGTAAACGATCATCGCTTCGGCATCTTTGGCGAAGGGCACGAAAATCTTTTCGCCGTTGAGAACATAACTGCCGCCGTCTGCTTTGGCTGTGGTTTTGAGTGCGTTGGGGTCGAAGTCAAAACTCATTTCCATAAGCGCGGCGGTGTAGGGAGCCCAGTCGCCGCCGACGATGGCTGGAAGATATTGTTGTTTCTGCTCTTCACTGCCGCCAAGCAAAATGGGCGTGGCAAAAAGCGAAGGCGTGAGCACGGCCAGCGCGCCCGCGAGATCGCCGAATGCCATCTCTTCAACGGCCAGCGCGCCTGTCACCGCGCTGCGTTCGCCAAAGCCGCCATAGGCTTCGGGCGTGGAGGCTTGCAGGAAGCCAAGCTCCCAACCTTTGCTGATGAGTTTCTTCGGCAGTTCGTGACCTTCCTCGGCATCGTGCGCCGCAGGGCGCAGGTCATTTGTTGCGTACTTCCCCACCGCATCCACCAACATTTGTTGCTCTTCATTTGGTTCGAACGAATACATTTTCTTCTCTCCTTTTTGGACCATGGACGATAGACCGCCGACGATGGTCAGGTTTACTTCAACAATCCATTCAACATCAAATCTGCATAATCATCGGCCACTTGTTCAATCGTCTTCCCGCCTTCGGGGTGATACCAGGTGAGCGTCCAATTCATCACCCCCATCAGCGCGCGAACAGCCATACCCGTATCCTTGCAATTGAAAACTTTTGCCTGCACGCCTTCATTAAACACATCCCGCCATAATCCTTCAAACTTGTCGCGCTGAGGGACATGGCGGGCGTGGGACTTTTTATCGAGGGAGCGATGCTCGAATAAAAGAACGGCAGTGAGGTCGGCGTTATCTGCCAGCACGGATAAATATCCGCGAATCATTTGCCTGAGTTTTTGGTCAGTGGGGTTGGCCTGGGAGGAGATCGCAGCGATGTGGTCGGTCAACATGCCGAGGGCGCGGTCGAGAAGCGCGAGTAAAATCTCCTGCTTGGATGTCACGTGATGATACAGGCTGGCCTTTTGCACATCGAGCGCAGCCGCAATGTCGGACATGGACGCGCCATGAAAACCTTTGTGTCGAAAAACCTGCGCGGCGGCGTCGAGGATATCGTCTCGAGTCATGAGTCTCCTTCCCTACCGAACGGTAGGTAGGGCAGAGTTTACTACTCCAGCTTTAAAGAGTCAAGCGCCCGAACAACTTTAAATTGAAGGGGAAAAGGGGATTTGGAAACAGATACGATAAAATTCATGCGTCTATGGATGAAGAACCGCTCGCCCTCCTCCGACTGCTGCTTGCCCGCCTTGAGCGAATCTCCGCTGATTCATACTGGGCGCACCGCGCCAGCGGAATTCGCGGGTCGCTATTGAAAGCGTTGGAAATGCTCGAAGTTGGCGCACCAGTTTCAAAGTCCGATCTGATGCGTTTGATCAACGGCGGTTTTTGGGTATTAGGAAAGGCGGCGGAGGAAAAGGTCAAATAAACAAGTATGCTTAGCCCATCATGAATCATCGAATGTCAACAAAAAGGAGCGCCCTTCACGGCGCTCCTTTTTCAATACTATATGCGGTCAATTTCAATTAATTTATTCTTTACCTGAGTCTTCGATTGTAATGGGTTCATCGTCTGGGTTTGCCAGGGTAAACCGGCTTAGTTTGCTTCTATCCATCGCGCTTTTTATTACAAAAGTGATAACAAGAAGGATGATAACTCCGGAAGCAACGACAAGCGGTATAAGCCAGTTTGGCGGTTCCAACATTTTTTGTTGGCCCGTGTTATCCGGAAGGGGGGTGGCAACAATCAATTCGGAACCAGGCACGCCAGCTCCAACAATTGAAAAAGGAGCAGACGCTTTTCCAGTAGCCACCTGAACGCCGTTCGTCACAGCAAATACGCCAGCTAGCTGATTTTGCAATTCACTCACCAGGAGCACATTCCCGGCAAATACCAACCCATCATCGGAGTTACCGGCCACAACCATAAGGGTTCGTTCGCTGTTAAACGGGGATGCCATCAACTCTAAATAACCCACGCTTACGCCCTGTGGAATTCGATAAACGATTTGCATTTGCCGCTCGCTGGCGGTGTCGGTGGTGAAATCAAAAGGAGCGGGGAGCGCATCATTAATTTCCAAGAGGAATGGCAGGGCGCTTGCCTTGCCAATAACGATCATGGAATAATTGTCTCGCATAAGTTGCGGGACATCATCCGCATAGGCAACCGACAGGCTGGCGATAAAGGGATTTACGGTTTCACCCAGCCGAAAGGCTAATTTTCCGGCAATTTTCCAACTTGCAGGGTTATCCTTTGGCAGAATGAAAGCGGTATCCCCAAGGTCGCTATGGGTGGCAAAAAGGTCGGGAAAGAATTTAAGATCCTTTAATAGGGCTTTCGTCAGGGGTTCACCCGTCCCTGCCGGCAGGTGAAAAATCGACTGATCTGAAATGGTCAACCATGGGTCTATAAGCCCCGATTCGTCACAGGAAGGGGTTGTCAATAGGTTGGCTCTGATCTCGAGATTGTTCTCTCCGAAACGAAGGATGCCGGGGGGTAACTTTACCCGCAAAGTTGTAACCTGCTGTGTTTCTTCGCTAAAAGCAATACTGGAGATAATTTGATCGTTGAGGCTGATCGAAAAGGCGGAAAGGCTATAATCCAACAGACCCGAATGGTAATACACCAGGTCAAGGTACCCATCCTTGGTTGTCATTTGTTCACGCGAAACATAAAACTGATACACCTGCGAACTGCCGCCAATACCACTTAATGTTGCGGTGGCATATCCCAGGTCTTTTAGTGAAAAATCCTCGACAATCGGTAATGTCCCCGACAGGAGCTGCACATTCGAAACGTAGGCAAGTCGGGGATTCTCATAAACAAGAATGCGCCCAGCGCTGACCGCCTGCCCCGCTTTTAGAACAGCCTCACCCGAATTTCCGCTCACCAGCAAAATTGCCTTGCTTGAATTCCACGGAGACAACCCCATCTGAAGCACCCCATCGGACGCAGATGCCTGTGGGAGGTTTTCAAACTTTCCATTTACAACCGGAACTTCAAAAATCACATCGGAAAGCAGGGGGAATTTATCGGGCATTCCTACAAATATCATGTGATACGTGGGCAAATTCTGCGGTGTTAATTCCCCTGCGGATATCAACTCTATGTTGTAATTTCCGCCAACCATCGCGCCAAGCCCGGCCATTACATCCATGGCGGCCTGCAATTCCAATGTTTCAGGGTTATTTGGAACGACAACATAAACCCCATCAGGGATAAAGGAACTGTCAAGATAAAAAGGGGCCGGCAATCGCGTAAGGCTCAGTTCGGGGCTTGTTTCCTCAAAAACCAAATCAAAAAATGAAGTCGGCTTGACGGTAACGACCACGCGAGCATCATAAACGCAACTTAATTGCGCCGAAAGCGAAATGGTTAATAAATGCCTTCCGTCTTCACGCGTTGTTACGAGAGCCTCGGGTGGAATTTGAATACGTACCACATTACTACCGGTTTCGTTCAACGGGAAAGACGCAACAACAATACCATTTAAGTTAACAGACAAGTCGCCGCCCCCGGCAACACTTTCTATATCCGGTCCGCTCAAAAGAACACCGTAATGCAATTCTATCTCCCCGCCAGAGGCAAGAGTCCAATTTGGGGGGATGCTGAATACAATTCTGGTTACATCAACCGGACCGACCAGATTTTTTTCGCGGTATTTCAAATCTCCAAAGGAAAAAACGACTCTGTTATCCACAATTTGAATCTCGCTGCCGCCACTGGGATTGATATCAGCATACAGCGATTGCGCCGCGGCATGGACAGGGGATAGCATCGATAAAACAAAAAGGGCAAGCACGATAAACGCTTTCATTTTCATAAATAAACTCCATTCAAAACCATCGCAATAATTAATAAAGGCCTATCCAAATGGCCGCACTCTATACATATTCACTTTTTCTTCGGATTCCATGGATATCTCAAGCGCCTTTTCCGCCTGGGCAAACAGCACATTAACAGATTCGCCGCCCTGGCGGTCGGCAAAGCCAATTCTTGGATCCAGAGCAACCTCAAACTGTCCTTCCGTCTCCAGCGAGATGGGCGCCTCCAGAATTTCACGGATCCGTTCCAACCTACTCGTGGCTGAAAGGCCATCTGTGGACGGCAGGAGGATGCTGAATTGCAATTGCGACCACCTTCCAACAATGTCATTTCCACGCAGTTGATACTTTAGGGTTTCTGTCACCTTACGCAGCATTTGGTTAATATACGCCTGCGGCAGCGAATCGTAAATTTCCTGAGCGCCGTTTAGGTAAATAATCCCAAGAGTAATTATTCCATCCGGTTGGTTCGCAATTTCCTGGCGCACACGCCTTTCAAAATAGACGCGGGTAAAAGCATGCGATTCATAATCAATCATATTGCGTTTGCCGAACTGATCCAGGGTTCCTGAAATCTGATCCCTGAATACAGCCAAACCTACCCCAAGAACCACACCCACAAGTAATGCCAATCCGGCATCCTGCACAGGTCTGGGTTGGTACGGTCCCGAAGGGGTGAGCGCCTTGTCCAGGAAATCAAAATTATAGACAATGTATACACCCCTGACATAATCAATCGCATATTGCCCGATACTATTTGCGAGCAAGGCAGCCACCTCCGGGTCCGGCCCCTTAACACTAAATCGGATAATGTTTGCCTCGGGAAGCAAAGTCGCTGAAAAAGAATAATCTTCAAAATCATCAGGGTTTTCACGTAATAATTGCATCGCACCGGTAATTATTTGATGGCTATTGAGAACTTCAGCATATGTTGAAACGATGGATCGCTTATCCAATGCCTCCAAACTGTTCACCATATCCCTATTGTCTGTATTTTCAAGGTTTGGACTGACAATAAATCTGGCCACAGCCTCATACATGGGTGTAGTTATGTAATAAGAATAGACAAGCGAAACATTAACTGCCACCAGGGCGGAAATTAATATTATCCACCATCCGCGTTGAACGATCTTAAGATAAAAACGAATCTCCATAAAAAATACGCTCCTTCAAGTAATCTACCTACATAAGTGTTATAATTTAAAAATCTTGTCAAAGTATACCACCAGTCCATTTCCCACAAAAAAGTAATTCTAATCGGGAGTGGCTATTTAGGTTAATATCGAAAGGCTGACACGTAGTAACGACTTTAGTGGTTGGTTTGCGAGCAAAAAGCGACTGAAGTAGCTACTACGTAGTCAGGCAATTATGGTTAACCTGAATAATATAGTGGGCTTGCCAGACTTTTTTACCACGGAGAACCTGAAGCACGGAGAAGACCTTCAAAGAATCTCAGCGCCTCCGAGTCTCAGTGGTGAACGTTTTTTAATGCCTGAACAACTTTAAATTGATGGGTAAAAGCCCATGCTTTTAGACACTCCCTTCTAATCTACGATCGACGCCGGGATAAAACCAATAGCCAGTTAATTCTTACCGCTACGGGAGTTAATTAATGTACAACAATCACACAAAATCAACAACTTCACGCTCAGGCTTGGCGGGAGGAATACTCAAACTTGCCGAACAAACAGGGCTGATACGGGTCGGGCGTCAATTATTCTCAAAATCATTAACAGTAATCAACTATCATAGAATAGACAACCCACACCAACCAGATTTTGACTCTTTCAAACCCAACATCAGCGCCAGCCCTCCCATGTTCGCAGAACAAATGGATTATCTCAAGCGCTGGTTCAATGTTGTTTCAGTAAATGATGTTGTCCAATGGCTGCACGGCAAGCATGATCTCCCTCCCTATGCAGCGCTAATTACATTTGACGACGGGTATCTTGATAATTACACGCAAGCCTACCCCATTCTTCGGAAGAATAATTTCCCTGCCGTAATTTTTTTAACAACCGGACACATTGAGACAGATGCGCCATTCTATTGGGATATGGCGGCTTATTGTTTTTTTCACACAAGTAAAGACCATGTGACTTTCCCGGACAAATCAGAACGCTCCTGGAATGGCTCCGCCCAAAAAGAGTCTGTAAGCAATGCATGGATCGAGGCCTTAAAACTCCTTCCGGATTCCGAAAAACAAAATTGGGCAGGGCAATTGTCGGAACGTTTAAACGTCTCGATACCCGCTAATTATTTCAAGAATTTAATGGTGAACTGGGAGCAGGTTCAGGAAATGAATCAAAATGGAATTGAATTTGGAGGTCATACAATAAAACACCCCATTCTTTCACGAATCTCTCCTGAAAACGCTCGTATGGAAATCGAAGGGTCAAAACTCCGCATTGAGCAGGAAACGGGAAAAGAGGTTCTCAGTTTTGCGTATCCAAATGGAATGAAAAACGATCTCAACCCCACCCTTGAACTGCTCGTAGCTCAGGCAGGGTATAAGGCAGCTTTTACACTGTCAAACGGGCCTTCCTCGCTGCGAGAAGTAAAGAGCAACCCTTTTGCGATAAGAAGAATTTTCATTTCCCACACACATACAATGGCGCATTACGCAGCTTTGACAAATCCTATCAATCGCTATCGCAAATAACGGGTTCCACAACAACAGATATGTTCAACGAGGCCGATGGCCCAAATGTGCAGCCTTTGATTACATGAAAATATCCTCCAAAATCGAGGCCAATCCCGCTGAACTCAGGCTAATCAACATAGGTATCACGGGGATGGTGTAACGAATTTGACTTTCAATGGCCATATAAAGTAAACTGAATAAAAACAGGCTTGCCCAAAAAGGCCATGTCCGCCATAAATTTTTTCCTTGCATGCCTTTCAAGGCCAGCAGCATCAACAAGGCGTGAAATATCATGATTGCATAACCAAGCCGCGTGGTTTGATGTCCGTTTCCCTCAGGGATTTTCCAATTAAACCATAAAGAAAAAAAACGATATCCGGATGCCCTGAGGTATTTTTTAGGGTAAGCTTGTATTAACTTAATCCCCTCTCTCTGATAGATCAAATCCATTTGAGCTTCATNNTTTACTGCTTCCTGTCCTTCTGCTCCCCCCACATATCTTAGATAATCTTCGCTTCTGAAAGCGTAGCTCTGGCGAAATATGTTATATCCGACAAGGCTTGAACCTACTATTGGGCGCCCAAAAACAATTCGATTCCGCACCACCCAGGGTGTCATCAAGGCGACCACAACACAACCAACAATCAATGAAGGGTAGATTACATTTTTTAGATTTTCTTTTTTCATAAAAAGTTCAATCGCCTGCCCTGCAATAACAACTCCTACAATAATAAGAACAGCGGATCGAGACATTACCCCTATTCCAAACCACAAGCCAGCAAGCAGCCATTCTGAAGCGTTATTGGTTTTTCGCGCTCGCATAACATAAAACATGCCGAAATTAACTGCAAACCCAGCCAACAGATCGCCAGACGCCTGCGGAATCAGCCTTGTTGCCGGAAGATAGACCGCCCAAATAAATGCCGCTAAAAGTGCGACGCGTTTACCAGCCCACTCCTTGGTCAGGTAATATGTTACCAAAAGGATGGCAAGGTAAATGATTAATTCAAAAACGGCAGCGGCCCATAGCGACTCCCCACCCACCAACGCAACCAACGAGAATAGGAATACCGGCACCGGTTCACGCGCCGCGGTCGTTTGATTTTGTTCGCTGCAAAAGGGAAAATACCTCGGAATACATAAACTATATCCCTTCCCATGAATTAAGTTTGTAGCAATAACCCACCACGAATCAGTTGACCCGTTTTCGAATGCGGGCGGTTCATTCATACCTGTTTTAACCCCAACCACCAGGGCTATCAAAACAGCAAAAGCAAGAATGAAACCTGTATACGAATCAACGAACCTTAATACCTGCGGAACCCATTGTTTATTTTTGCTGTGCTTTTTTACACTAACAGAATTTGTCACAGAAACACACTCCCTTTTTAATATTTAAATCATCAAATTTTATTGAACTAACAGCTGGAAAATACAGCAAAGACAATTTCTAAAAAAATTCACTTCAAGCGGAATACCCTGCGATCGGATTTTACAAGAAAACATGCTAGCGGCGTATAACCCAATAAATAATTACACAGTTATTCTTTATCCGCCACCAACTGCTGATAGACCATTAGTATCTGCCTTGCAATGGAATCCCAACCAAATCGGGTTTCGGATAAGTAGCGAGCATAATCACCCATTTTTTCAGCCAGCTCGGGTTCATTTATAAGGGTTACGATTCTTCCAGCCAGATCATGGGGAGATTGGGCAGGGACCAGGAAGCCGTTTTTTCCATCTTCTACAGCTTCGGGTAGACCTCCCACCGCCGTGGCAATAACAGGCCTCCCAAATGTATACGCCACCTGCAATGCGCCGCTTTGAGTGCTGCTACGGTAGGGATATACTGCAACAGTCGCCAACCCCATCAAAATACCTACTTCCTCCACAGGAATATATCGTGTATCGAGGGTTACACGGTCTGTTAATTTCAATTCGGAAATTCTGTTTATTAAATCTTCCATGTTTATATGTTTTGTAGGATAGCCAGCAATTAACAGCCTGGCGTCGCACGATTTACTCGCAATCGAAAACGCTTCGATCAAATCGTCCAGTCCCTTACTGGGGGCAAGCAATCCAAAAAAAAGAACCACACGATCATCGTCGCGCAATCCATACTTCTCTCTTGCGCGCTGAATACTCTCTGCCTTCGGTTTAAAATTCAACAGCCAGGCCGAATTCCCATGCGGAATAATGTGGGCATTTTCCTCGGGAATGGATGAATACAGGGAGAAAAAACGATCTCGATTCTCTTTTGCGTGAAAAAACATTGCCGAAAAATTGGAATACACATCTCCCTTAACGCCAAGCAGGTATGCCTCAAGGCGGTTTTGTCCTTCCCGCTCTTCAAATTCATGGCATATCTGGGCAAGCTTAATTCCGCGGCTGCGCAGAAAACCAATAAAATAAGATTCGAGCGCAAAATGCATTTTGGAAAACTGAACAAGGTCGGGCTTGGCGCGCAATAAAAAGATGGTGAGGCGCGTCCAGGCGACAACCCAGCGAATTGCGCGAACAGCCCTGCGAAGTTTCAAGTATAGTTTCCGCAAACTATTCACCCACTTATTCGCGTTCTGATCCACATCAACATCAAAACGCTTCCACAGATGCAACAGCCTGACCACTCTAAAATTATGAGGGAGTTCCTGAAGTTCATAATCGCTTGCGGTGACCAGCGTTACATCTGCCCCTTCTTTAGCGAGGGCAGTGCAAAGTTGATATATATAATGAGCCAGGCCGCCGCCGCCATCCGCTTCTACAACAAAAAGACGAAGTTTATTATTCATAAGCCCTGATTAAACTGAGATACAGCATTTCCAACCTCTCCACCTGTGTTTTGATATTAAATTTTTTTTCAACAACCTGCCAGCCAGCTTCGCCCATTATTTTACACCTCTGCGGGTCTCGCAATAACTGATTGCACGCATCTGCCAGCGCCTGGGGATCGGCAGGCGGAACCAACCTTCCGTTGTTTCCATCTTCCACCATTTCGGGGACGCCGCCAACTGCACATGCAACAATCGGGAGATGGCTCGCCATTGCTTCCGCAAGAACCGTAGGGAGAGCCTCCGTCAGCGTTGGCAGGACAAATATGTCAGTTGCCGCCAAAAGCCTGGGTATGTCGCTCCTCTTTCCCGAAAAAATGACGCGGTTTTTTACTCCCATCCTTTCCACTTCCCGATCAAGCTCTTCCCGATGAGAACCATCCCCCACGATGAGGTAATAAACATTTGGATGATTCGCCAAAATAGCGGGCATGGCGCGAATCATAAATTGAATACCTTTAAGTTCACGCAGCACAGCAACTGTTGTTAAAACTTTTGCATCGCTCGGTATCGAAAATTCATTCCGCACAGCAACGAACTCAGCATCCCGCTTTAAGATCATAAAATTCGAGAGGTCTATTCCATTATGGATCGTCCGAATTTTCTGCGGCGGAGAATTGCTGATTTTCAAATGGAATTGCCGCGCCTCTTCAGAAACTGAAATCACAAGATCGCTGAAATGGCGCAGGCTGAACAACTCCAACATCTGATGCAAGCGCGATTTTGCATCCATATCCTGCGAGGGCATCGTGTGGATTGTGGAGACGCTGGGCAGCCCCAAAATTTTTGCAGCAGCCCCCCCGAGCACATCAGAAAATTCAAGCTGCGTATGAACTGCATCCGCTTTAACTCGCCGAAGGTATTTAGCCAAACGAGGAACGGCGGTGGCGTCGCGCAAATATTTCACAGGAATTAAATCCACCGGAATACCCATCGCGCGAAGATCATCAGCCATGGGGTTTCCATCTTTTATTTGCAAAACACAAACTCGCGGCTCGAAAACCTGCCTGTTTAAGTTTTTCAAGATGGGTACCATAAGACGCTCCGCCCCGCCCAGGCCGAGACCGTCAATAATGAATGCGATGACAAACTTTCGCGCTTCCATCTTAACCGATGCCTGCCGCCTACCCATTGTCATTCGGCCAGTCTGACAGTTTGGCAAACAAATGCCGCCAGACAATGTCATTAATCTGATCGACCCCAAGATCGATACTCTCGCGAACTGCTTTTTCAATACAACACATCAACATGCCGGTTCTCAACGGTAACAACCCATAGCCATCAGGTTTTCCAAATGCAGAAAGATAGGCGGGGATGATCTTTTTATTCCATTGCTTAAGAGTTTGAACCGCCTTGCCCGCTTTTTCCACTGGATTTTTAGCCCGAACAGAGAGGGAACCAGCCAGCAAAAACAGGTACACATCCAGGCTAACGTCAGTTGACCATCGGGAATACTGCCAGTCGATGAACATTAATTTCCCGTGTTCTTCATTACGGATCATGTTGCCATGCCAAAAATCACCTTGCAGTAAAATTTTGCGCCGGGCGCTTTTAGCGGCAGTTTCAACGTCTATCAACAACTCCTCAACAATCTGTTTTTCACGGTCGTCAAGCCTGTACATCTGTCGGAATTTTTCTATTTTTCGTCGAAAATCGGTCGGCACCTGCTCACCTGCTTCCAGCATGGTTGCCGTACGATCCATAATGCCGCGCCAGGATTGAGCCACATCAATTGCCAAAGCAAGGGTTTGTTCCGGGTCACCCCACAGAGCATCTCTGGTTACACGCAAAAAGTTTTCACCTCTTAAATAGGTGGTTATAAGCGCAGATGTACCATTGATGTTCGTCATTGCAACAGGCTGTGGCAAACGATACACGGCTGCATCCCCCAAAAGGGACCACAACTCAACCAGGCGGTCATATTCGATTTGCAATGACCAGGCATTCTCTGGCAGGCGAGGCGCCTTCACCACCAGAGTGGGAACCGAAGCCGCATCCTCAAATCCAAAAAAGACAACGCTTCCATCAGGCGCCGCCAAACCATTAGACAAAAGCGCCCAGCGGAGCACAGCAGGTATTGAGGGATGTTCCGAAGATAGATAATCAGTCAAGCCGTCAACAAAAGTTATCGTCATAATTTGATCCGAAAATATTTTTCAAACATCATCAATGGCAGCCGTCTATTTTAATATATCAGGATAGGCGACAGCATAGTAAAAAGGAAAAAAGCCCGAAAGACTGCCAGCTACAAACGAAGTGGTCAAAAGCTTCAGCGCCCAGGCGGGAATTTTATATCGATAGCGGTGTTCCAAAACGAATCCTATTTCATGTTTATTCAACGAAAATATGTAATCCGGCACATTTAAATCTGGAATGGCGCCATAAATTTCAACCGAGGGATACCCCGCTTTTCTCAGCAATCCAATCATGCCTTGCGGAGTGGCGTAAAAATTTACAAAAGGGCGGGCAGCACGCCCAAGCCGCAGTGAATTGGAAAACCCAATCAACAAAGCGCCGCGGGGATTGAGCGCCTGTTTTATTTTTTGATACACGTCAATTTGAGGCGTCTCTCCCCTGGAAAGAAGATATTCCGGGAACCCATGCGGTATTGCTACAACATCAAAAAGCGAATGCCCGCCTGGGGGTGAAAACTCATTTTCAAAGTCTGCGCTTTTTTGCTTCGTAAATTCAACGTCTGGCCCGGTTGAACTATCGTTATTGTAGATTGTCGTACGAATTCCCAGTTTTTCAAAATACCGGGCTATGTCTTCTCCATGGTTGGTCACCAGCAGCACATTACTCCCCGCTGAAATTGGCAGAAAAAAACGCCAATCTGCGCTGTTGGATGGGGCATCGGCACCCGGGGCAGTATCTGATAGATTTGTCATTTTCAAATACTCATCATTTACAACGGAACGCCAATGGTCCGCGCCAATCGAATTAAATTCTCGCGCTCAACAACCCACAACACGCCTAAATAGCTTACAGCCCCGGATAAAACAACAAATGCCAGTTGCAAAAACGGACTGATATCTTTCGTTACATATAAGACGATCAGGACAACGGGAATCATAACTGCTCCGCCCTGAATAGAAGGTTTAAGCTCCTTAAGTATCTCCGTAGTCGGAACTTTTATAAAGCGGGCGGCTACTATTAAGCTTACCACCCTCCGAATTAATACAGCAAACAGGTGTCCCCAGGCTATTCCAATCATTCCAAAACGCGACCCGATCAATATGAAAGGAACAATTACAATAAGCGTAAGAATCGTTAATTTAAATAAAATATCCGGGCGGCCAATTGCCTTATAAACATCCCCAACATGGTAGCCGACGGAATAAACCCAGGCATAAATTGCCAGAACACGCAGAATCGGTATCACATCCAGCCACTGCTCCCCATAAACCACCCGTATAATCGGGTCTGCGCCAAGAAATAACCCCAGGGAAATGGGCACGGCAATCATTTGAATAAAGCGCACCGAAGCCAGCAAGCCGCGCCGCATCTCGTCAGGTTTATCCTGAATCGAGGAAAAAGCCGAGAAGGTCACACTTCCCATAACCCATAAATTACCGATCAATAGCATTTCCGGCAATCGATAAGCATACGTATATATACCTAACTGCTCCAGGCCAAACAACCTGCCAATAACGATATAATCCATGTTGTCAATAAAAACGCCAAGAATATCCCCGCCAATTACCGATGCTCCAAACTGCATCAGCGCTGCGGTTATTTTTTTGTTTAGCATAAGGCGGGGCCGCCAGGGAAGCACGATCCACACCAGCACCACCGAAGTGATGGCGCCGAGTATCTGTCCAATCACCAAAGACCAAACACCAAAACCAGCGAACACCAAGCCAATTGAAGCCACACCTTTAACCAATGTATTCCCCATATCTGGAATAAATTTACGGCGGTAATCGAGTTCACGCATAAGCCAAATCACATGAACAGACCCCAATGCGTTAATTGCAAATGAAACGCCCAACCAGCGCAGTACTGGAGTCACCATGGGTTCTTTGAAATATTCGGCTACCAATGGCGCAATAGGCACCACAACTACGGATAACAAAATGCCAATGATTAAATTTATAGTGAAAACTGTATTGGCAGCCTCGTCCACATCCTCCCTGCGTTGTATAAGGGCCACGCCAAGGCCAAGGTCTTTTACAACGGCCAGGTAATTAATGGCAATAAGAGCTACTGCGACAAGGCCAATATCATCCTTGGTCAGCAGGCGCGCTATAATGGAGGTTGTAAACAGAACTACAGCCTTACCAAGCCCATAAGCAAGAAAGTTCCAGATAATCCCCCGCCCGGCTTTGCGAGCTACACGGTTGTTGTCATCGATTATGCCAAAGTCTGTCAAAGAGAATCCTCAAGGAATTTTGATCGATCCATACTATTTAACCGTTCATCGATTAACTGAATCGCGGTTAATGCAAGCGCCACCAATATCCAGAAGTAGCGAATAAAGGCATCGTGCAGAAAAGTGGCGGCAACTAAATATCCCACAATAGCTACTTGAAGCGAAACAATCCAATGTATATACGATTTATATGCAGGCAGGTTTTGTATTGACTTTACCGTTTTCGCCAGTCCACTCAACAGGGAAGCCATAATACCAAAAAACGAGACCCCCCCCAGAATACCTGTTTCCGCTAGTATTTGAGTATATAGGGAATGAGCCTCTCGCTCCCCATATTTGAATTCAAGACCCACAATTTGGTTGTATTTTTGATAGTTATTCATGAAATTACTGGCGCCTACCCCCAAAAGAGGATTGTAGGCAAACATTGTAAGCCCCGACAACATCACACTACTTCGTCCCTGAAGCGAACTATCTTGATAAACGCCAGAGCTTCCGTCTGACAGGAAACTTAAGCTTTCAAAACGAGAGCGGTAGTCCGCAGGCAAAAACGGGATTAGCAGGACAAGCAAGCCGAGCCCGGCAACAGCAACCAGTGGATGAATACGCTTTTCGAAAACAAAGAAAGTCAAGAACCCAACAACCATAAACGCAAGATAGCCGCCGCGGCTATAGGTATTAAGCAATACAATTAACAGGGCGGCCAAAATCCCCACGCCTAAAATTTTCAACTTTACGCGAGGTTCATGCATAATTTGAAACAGCACTAGAGCCATAACCGGAACAATTATCTGAGCCCACATATTGGGGTCGTGAACTGGCCCGCTAACACGTGCAGAAGTTGCGTCGGTAGTTTCAAGAATTCCTTCAGCTTGTACTGTGGATAAGCCAAAAAAGTCCTGGGCATGATCGCCTGTGACAACTTGATACACACCCAACATACTTAACGCCGCTGTTGTAAGGATAATAACCCATATCGCCTGCTTCCAGGTCCGCCATTCGCGCAGAGCAAACAAAATCGTATAAATAATAATAATATCCTTCCCCATATCCAGCACAGCATCAAGAGCCCTGTTTTTATCTGCGGCGACCAGATAAGACATTGTAATTACCGCAAAATACATTATTATAAAAGTTTCAATGGCAGCGGTCTTTTTTCGATCTTTGGGTAGTTGTCCCGCATAATAATTGCGCACCATGATCGCGCCAAACACAACTGCAACTAAAGGTTTAACCACCGCCGGATATCCATGATCGGTCAGTTGGGCTGAAATATTTGTAAAAATTGCAATAATTAAAATAGTTGCCCCGAAATTTGGTTTAATGATTATTGCCAGCACCATTACAATCCCCAACATACCTGCAACACCATAAAGGCCAATGATTGCATCAGGGCTGCTCAGAGCCAGCGCCGCAAGTCCTGCCAGAATAATACCAACTAATAAAAATAGAAAATCATTATTTTTAACTGTCATGTTTTCTCACTTTGAATAACCTGTTCGGATAAGCGCATTATGGTAAAAAGCCAGCGAGCAGGCCAGCAGTATATCACTCTACGAATACCATCAATCAAAAGCATAGATTGCTCGCTGCCCTGTGAAAAGCCCTCACTGTTTCCACAGGCTACTACTGGCAAACCATTTAATAATAAGTCGAATTCGCCGCAGCCACCTTGCAATTTCATATACAGACGGTGTTCCATCATACAAGATAAGAAACTTCACATGTTACTGGAATCCCAAACCATAGCCACTGCCACAAGAATAAACAAAAGTGCGTAGTTGCTCTCTTTGATCTCCTGAACAGCTTGAAAAAAAGGCACCACAGTAAACGCAAACCTGCCTTGAAACATTAATTCCGAAACTTTCGCCCACAGATAATTGAAAACAAACAGAAGACCGATGCCTATGGGGGGAACGGAAAAAAACCTGTCAACAAAATCCCGTATCGGCTTTTTAAACATTACAGCCAATGGAAGCGCCACGGTCAATGACATCCAGAAAAGATCAAAAAGAGTTTCAAACTTGAGTTTGAATTCAAACAAATCAATATTATGCACATTTAACTCTTCCTGGGCATTGATCTCAGCCAGCGCCACGGGGGTTTGCACATTAAAAATTCTTTGCCCCCAACTAATCTCCTCCCCTCCCCCGAAAAAGAAAAACAGAGCAAAGCCCAGCAATATCAGTTGCCGAATGCGAAAATACTCATCAGTGGAATGGCGCTTCCACATCCTTATAAAGCCATAAAAAAACACAAACGACGCCGCAAAAAAACCGAATGCACCCATATTTTCAAAGTATCGATCTTCGGCAAATAACATATCTGCCAGCGGGTCCTTGACCGCAATGGTCAAATACCCGATGAAAATATAGACCACAGCCGCAATATACATGGCTGGTCTTGAAAACACATTTTCCTTTTTCATTTCACCTCACATCAATCATCTCGAAGTTACAAAACCAACTCAAACAACCCTTAGCGGCGAACCTTATTCCAAACATGCTTCTGTTTATTGGAGACAAAACTGAAGAATCCCTTCAGGGTTGCCAGATTGGAATTGACTAAAAAAACAGGCAAGTATAACAATTTACCCATTATTCCCTGTAGTTTAAAAATATTCCCGATTAAAGCCAGTGTATAAAAAACAGCCTGTGCAGTAAGAAGCAACTTGAAGGTCGAAGTTGAGGTTGCAGGGCTGTCTTCCAATTGCAGCAGTAAAATCAATAGGTTTGAAAAAAGCATAATCAACAAGGCGAACGGAACAAAAGCCCGAAAATACTTATGAGAGACAACCTGCCACACAAGGAGCGGGCGCCGAAAAGGAAGCAGCCTTCCCGACATGGCTATGGTTTGATATAAACCAGCATTCATGCGGGTGCGCCTTTCCACTTCATCTCCAGCAGTCAACGACACGTATTCAAATGAACGCGCACGGGGAGTATAAATCACCCGATACCCTCGGCGCAAAATATCAAGAATAATGTAATGGTCATCATTGATGATCTTTTCTTTGGGAGCTGCAAATACACTTCTGCGTATTGCCAGTATTTCTCCCACAGAACTTACACATGAATCAATCCTGGATTCACTGTTCTTAATTGCCGACTCGTATTTCCAGTACAACCCCTCCGCCGAACTCAAGTCGCGCCCATCCTCAATGATCAGTTTTGCGCCAGTGGTTGCGCCAACCTTAGGGTCAGAGAACGGCAAAATCAGTTCACGAATCGCACTCTTGTCATACATATTATTCGCATCAGATAAAACGACAATCTCGCCGCGCACAAATTCCATGGCACGGATAATGGCGGCCATTTTCCCGTTCCTATCAGGAATATAGCCAAGTTCAACTCCCTTGCTGGCATACGACGTGACAATTTCCGGTGTTCCATCAGACGAGCCATCCGCAGCAACCAGGATTTGAAGCTTGTCGCGAGGGTAATCCAACTGGAGGGTGTTCTCCAATTTTTCAGCAATATATTTTTCTTCATTGTATGCTGGTATCAACACAGTGATTTGAGGGGAAGTCTCAAAAAACTCCTCCCGTTTTTGCCAGGCTTTCGCCAGCAGAGCAATCAACAGTGGATACCCAATATATGTATACAAAATAAGAAAAGCGGAAAACCAAAATAAAATCAAAAGCAGGAACATAATCGTCTCTTTAAATCTTAATTATTTACAAGCCTTGATGTAAGACTCGGCGGTAGCCTGAGCCTGTTTCAAGAGGGAAAAATTCGCCTCGACCCGCGCCCTGGCCTGTTGACCGAGTCTGGAAGCGAGATCATCATCCCCGGCAACTCGCAAGATGGCCTGGGCTAATGCCGCAGAGTCACCGGCCTCAACCAACAAGGCATGTTCTTCATTCAGAACCAGTTCAGGGATGCCCCCAACATTTGAAGCGATGATCGGCTTGGCCATGGCAGCCGCCTCCAACAAAGCCACAGGGGTCCCTTCGG
>CXWL01004781.1_pt1 | contig 18664 bp, 24 predicted proteins | sample 590931 | NCBI WGS metagenome assembly CXWL01 (sample SAMEA3498368, study PRJEB10139) | groundwater metagenome | biome: water well; material: biofilm material | place: Germany | collected 2015-04-27 | reverse complement strand
AGCTGCAAAACACTATTCCAGCGAGACACAATGCACAACAACCGACGGTCTGGAGCACGCTCACCAGAGACATCAGGATGCCCACAATGGCCGTCCAGCAAGGCCGTAGTGAGCTTAGAGGCGATGTGTACGCTGCACTTGTATTAATTGAGTCCTTAGCAGATTGTTCCTATGGACGTCCTCATCGTTGCAAGGCCATTGAGTCCCGGAGATAGGATCCGACTGCACGCATACACTCGCCCTCGCAGTGGACCCACTGGCGGAGGGGGGAGACTCCCCAGAGATTTCGCTGACACCTTTACCAGCAGGTTTGGTGCGCTGCAAATATCTCTAGCCTGACTCCGCTGAGATGACTGTGTCGACAGGTGCGATTATAGGACGTCTCAATATTCTCATCGGTCTCAATCGTGGCGATCTCCCGGGTTCGGCATATGTGTTTTGCAATCCACTCATCCATCACGCTGCTTTAAAATGATTCGGCCCCCGTACTATCTCGACAGTTGCCACTCCGACTCATGCTGAGTTCCAGATGATGCGTCCGACAAAAACGCCACCACGCATCGCTACCAGATTAGTACCCTTGATCGGATTGAATCAGGACGTGCTGGGGATTGCGTCGTCACATAGCCATGAGAAGCGCGTCCAGCACAAGGTTCTGAGGTAGCGTGGGATCGATGGACCAGCCGATAATGCTGCGGGAGTACAGGGCGATACACGACGCCAGAGAGAACCAGCCTTCCCATGTGCGCACGTATGGGATATTCGTAGCCTAAGTTTGGTTCGGGCGTGGAACGGTAAAGCCGCATCGCAGGATATTGGAGAGTGAGAAGTGCAGGGACAGCTCTGGCGTACCGAAGCGCGCAGTGACCGCGGAACGCTTTGAAGTGACAGACTCGCATAACCCGAGCGACCCGACACTCACTACAGGTTTCGCCTGCTTCGCGCAAATCCAGAAAGATTCGATGGGCGCCGTCGACGCCGACGCGTGTAGTGTAGGCGGCAACGATTAGACCGAGCAAGCGCTGGTCTTCCCTCGCTCGATCAGAAAGCGGCTTCCGCAACCAGGCATAGAATCCGCCGCGTGACATCTACTTTTGGCGATGGGCTTTGATGAAGGTGTACTTCCGTCAGATATGCTGCGGTCTTTGCTGATTCTTCATAGGCCCTCCCATATCCTAGCGATCACCTAACGGTGGTTCGTCAAATCCTGGGAAGCCCTTTTCACACAGTTGAGAATCGTCACAATTCTGAGGGTCACTCATAGTTCCATCGAATGAGCTACCCCTATCGGTTCAGGCTCGGTCTCGTCGCCAGCGGGATGGGGCAGCACCCCAGTCTCTAGAGCCGGTGCATGAGGGAGCCCCGTCACCTCGAGAATCTCCTGTTCGTTGAGGGTCTCGCGCGCGAGCAAGGCTGCGGCAAGCACATCAAGTTGCTTGCGATACGCGCTGAGAAGCCGCCGGGCCTCGTCGTAGCTCTCGACGATAATCTTAAGCACCTCGGCATCGATGACTTGAGCCGTCTCCTCGCTAAACGGCCTTGCGTCTCCGTACCCGTTTAGGCCGCTTAGGTAGGGGTTCTCCCGTGGCGCGAGCTGCACAAGGCCGAGCCGCTCACTCATACCCCAACGCGTCACCATCCGGCGGGCGAGACCGGTGGCTTGCTCGATGTCGTTTTCGGCCCCGGTGGTCTTCGTCCCGTAGACAATCTCTTCGGCTGCACGCCCGCCCAGCATGCCAACGATCCTCGCGCGTAAATAGGCTTCCGGATAATTATAGCGGTCGCTGTCTGGGCGCTGATAGGTGACACCGAGCGCCTGCCCGCGGGGCACAATCGTGACTCGATTCACGGGGTCAGCGCCAGGCACGACGAGACCGAGGATGGCATGTCCACCCTCATGGTAGGCAATCCGTTCGCGGTCGTCCCGGCTCATGAGAATCGGGCGTTCGGGGCCGAGCACGATCTTCTCCAGCGCATCGAGGAAGTCCTTGTGACGGACCTCCTGTTGCTCGCGGCGAGCTCCCAGTAATGCGGCCTCATTGACCAGATTCTTCAGGTCGGCCCCCGAAAGCCCCGGCGTCATAGCGGCAAGGTTTGCCAGTATGGCATCGTTCGCGAGCGGCACATTGCGAGTGTGAACTTTAAGAATTGCCTCTCGTCCTGTCCTGTCTGGGAGATTGACAACGACGCGCCTGTCGAAGCGTCCGGGTCGCAGGAGCGCTTTGTCCAATACGTCAGGCTGGTTGGTTGCCGCCAATACGATGATGCCTTGCCGACTGGAGAACCCGTCCATTTCGGTCAAGATTTGATTCAAGGTTTGTTCCTGCTCACTGGATCCCCCAATCGCCACCTGCCCGCGTGCGCGCCCGATGGCATCGAGTTCGTCGATGAACACTATCGCAGGGGCATTCTCACGCGCCTCCTTGAAGAGATCTCGTACCCTCGCTGCGCCCACTCCTACGATCATCTCCACAAACTCCGCGGCGCTCATCGAGAAGAAGGGCACCCCCGCCTCTCCTGCCACAGCTTTTGCGAGCAGCGTCTTCCCGGTCCCTGGCGCGCCAATGAGCAGCACGCCTTTCGGCGCCGTCCCTCCGAGGCGGGTGTACTTCTTGGTATCCTTGAGAAAGTCCACGATCTCGACCAGTTCGTTCTCAGCTTCATCGATGCCGGCAACATCTTCGAAGGTCACCTTCGCCGTCTGCTCTTGATCATACCGGCGAGCCCGGCTCTTGCCCATGCCCATGAGTCCTCCGCCCATCATGCCACCGCCTTGCTGCGCAGCCCGACGGAAGAGCCAGATATAAAAGCCGATGAAGAGCAGACCCGGGCCGAAGCTAAAAAAGATCGTCGCCCATGGATTCTCACCTTCTTGAATCGGTTTCGCACTGATTTCGACCCCGTTCGAAATGAGGAATTGCTCTAAGCTAGGGTCGACGAAAGAGGGCAAAGTAGTCGTGAAGACACTGATGGGTTTAGGCGCACCGCCGGAGACCGCACCACGCTCGTCTGTGGTTTTGACCTCGCCACTCGACGCCGAGCTCCTTTCGCCCACCGGCGGATAGGTGAGCGCTGCCGTGAAGCGGCCCGTGATGGTGTCCCCCTGACTGTAGATCGCCGCAACGTTGTGCTTCGCCACCTCCTGCTTAAAGAAGGTATAGGACACGGTCCCCGGCGCGTCCGGGCTCGGGATCAGAAACCGGCTGACCAAGAAGTTGGCGAGCAGGATGAGGACAAACCAGAGCCATGTCTTACCCGGTGGCACCTTGGCCTGCTCAGGATTCTTTCGGGCACTAGGCCCACTCGCGGTTGGTTGAAGACGGCTGGTTGGTGTGGAACTGTTATAGCTGTGTCGTGCCTGCTGTCGCGTCCCACTCATGGTGACCTCCTCAGATGAACCGTTAGGGGGTCGGCAGATTTTTACCGTCCTCGTTTACGTGAAAACCTATCTCAAAATTCTCAACATCAAATACTGGATTTTCGAGTCACCGCAGACGCATGACAACGGGAATTCTACTATTCGCATTTTCATCCCACTTCGATCCCGCTCAATGCATGGCTGCCTGATGAGAGCCCATTCCCTCAAAAAACCCTGTTGAGATAGATTCTAGTATTTCGCCCCATCGCATAACAAGTTCACTGGGTGTCCCACTATGAGGTAGAATACAAGACACTAACGAATAAGCCGAGGAAATGTACTGGCGCGCATGCCGCTGAGGATAAGCGAAATCGAGATTCGTTAATCAGCAAGCGTGTAACCCACCAACACAGCCATTCTATCCAATTCCAAAGAGAATGACTCTTTACAAAGCGGAGCACTTGCGGCTGGAGCTCAAACTGTGCACACACGACGACCTGCGTCGCGCACGGCGGTTTGTGCACGAACAGCAGGCGTAAGGGTGTGTAGTGCGTCCCGCAATACAACGGAGTCCAGAGAGCCTGAAGCTAGCTGGCGGATCATCAACCCAAGAACGAAGAAGGAGTGTTGAACAGTCCTAACTAACGCAGAAGAAACTGCCTGCGTCGTGTTTCGCTCGAAGATGTTGATTCTGCGGGATCGTAGAACGAACAATCTACGGTGCTGCGCAGCTATCCTTCCGTGGACACATTGGCTATGGTGGAATGCGACTTAAGGGCCGATGATACGGTAGGATGGGAAGCGAACCCTGACTCACTGAGGTCCATGCATGAGCAACGAGGATCGAAGAGATCGATCACAAGGCGACATCGATCCACAGGAGACGCGCGAATGGCTAGACTCCCTCGAGTACGTACTTGAGCAGCACGGCATCAAGCGGGCAACGTATCTGTTCGAACGGCTTCGTGACCGACTGGGCGAGCGTGGTGCCCAGGTCGCCCAATCGGTCACCACTCCGTACGTCAACACAATTCCCGCCTCTCAACAACCGCCCTACCCTGGGAACCTCGAGCTAGAACGACGAATTCGCAGTCTGGTACGATGGAATGCCATGGCGATGGTCGTCAAGGCGAACCAACAACGTCCCGGCATCGGCGGGCATATTTCGACCTTTGCTTCGGCAGCCACCCTCTATGAAGTGGCTCTGCATCATTTTTTACGCGGCAAAGACGGACCGCAAGGCGGTGACCATGTCTATTTTCAAGGTCACGCCGCCCCGGGGATTTACGCCCGCGGGTTCGTCGAGGGACGTCTCCCGGAGGAAATGCTCCACCGATTCCGTGCCGAACTGGATCCCGATGGACAAGGTTTGTCGTCGTATCCGCACCCCTGGCTGCTCCCCGACTACTGGGAATTTCCCACGGTCTCGATGGGCCTAGGACCGATCCTGTCGATCTATCAGGCGCGCTTTAACCGTTACCTGCAGGACCGCGGCCTCAAGGACACGAGCCAACAACGGGTGTGGGCCTTCGTCGGCGACGGCGAAACCGATGAACCGGAAAGTCTCGGGGCCCTCTCACTCGCCTCCCGCGAACGGCTCGACAATCTCATCTGGGTCGTCAACTGTAATCTTCAACGTCTCGACGGTCCCGTACGCGGTAACGGCAAAATCATCCAAGAGCTGGAAGCCATCTTCCTCGGCGCCGGATGGCATGTCATCAAGGTGATCTGGGGCAGCGACTGGGACCCGCTGTTGGCACAGGACGACGAAGGCCTGCTGGTCAAGCGGATGGGCGAGGTCGTGGATGGCTGGTATCAAAAGTATGTGGTGGAAGGCGGCACCTTCACACGACAGCATTTCTTCGGTGCCGATCCGCAACTGCTCAAGCTGGTAGAGAGCTATTCCGACGAGCAGATCCACAAGATGCTGCGGGGTGGCCACGATCCGCGGAAACTCTACGCTGCCTACAAGGCCGCCGAGGAGCACAAGGGGAAGCCGACCGTCATCCTGGCGAAGACGATCAAAGGCTATGGTCTCGGCGAGGCGGGCGAAGGGCGCAATATCACCCATCAGCAAAAGAAGATGAACGAACAGGAGCTGCGNNGAGCGGCGCGTCAACGTCGAATCGCTCGAGACACCGGCGCTCGACCAGTTCAAGGAGTTTCTCGAAGGATCGGGCGAGCGTTCGGTCTCTACCACGATGGGGTTCGCTCGGATGCTGGGACGCCTACTCGGCATGAAGGAATTCGGAAAGTATCTCGTGCCGATCATTCCCGACGAAGCGCGCACGTTTGGGCTCGAGGCGCTCTTCCGGCAATACGGCATCTACTCACACGTCGGCCAGCTGTATGAACCAGTGGACAAGAGTTCCCTGCTCTACTATTTCGAGGCAAAAAACGGACAGATTCTTGAGGAAGGTATTACTGAAGCGGGCGCCATGTCTTCGTACATCGCTGCTGGCACCGCCTACGCGACGCACGGCATCAACATGATTCCCTTTTACATCTTCTACTCAATGTTCGGGTTTCAACGAATCGGCGATTTGATCTGGGCCGCCTGCGACATGCGCACGCGTGGCTTTCTGCTGGGCGCCACCGCCGGGCGCACGACATTGGAGGGAGAAGGCCTGCAGCACCAGGACGGACAGAGTCATCTGCTCGCCAGCGCCTACCCGACAATCGCCGCCTATGATCCGGCCTTCATGTTTGAACTGGCGGTCATTCTCCAGGACGGATTGAAACGAATGTACCATGATCAGCAAAACCTATCCTATTACATCACCCTCTACAACGAATCCTACCCGATGCCGGCTATGCCGCCGAATGTGGAGGAAGGCATCCGAGAAGGTCTGTATCGATTCCGATCTGCACCGGATCGAGCCAGGCACCGCGCGCATCTCCTCGCGAGTGGCCCGATGGTGAGAGAAGCGGTGCGCGCACAGGATCTGCTATTGCGTTACGGAGTGGCAGCCGACGTGTGGAGCGTGACGAGCTACAAGCAGCTGCGGATGAGCACACTAGAGGCCGAGCGCTGGAATCTGTTGCACCCAGAATCGGCCCCTCGTACGAGCTTCCTGCAGCAGACCGTCGAGCAGTTTGATGGCCCTTGCGTAGCGGTCAGCGACTATGTGCGTCTGGTTCCGCAGCAGATTGCGCCCTGGATTCCTGGCGGATTGTTCGCTCTAGGAACAGACGGCTTCGGACGGAGCGATACCCGCAAGGCGTTACGCCGCTTCTTCGAAGTCGACGCCGAACATCTGGTCGTGGCGACGCTCTATACGCTATGTCGTCGGGGAACCGTGGCGGCGAACCTGGTCACCCAGGCTACACGGGATCTCGGGGTTTCGACCGATGGAGAGGCCCCTTGGCACCGGTGACCGAGACCGGCTATTCAGAATGTTAGGAATATGACATGAAAGTCGATCTCCCATTTCTTGCGGAAGGTATCGAAGGCGGCGACGTGGTCCAACTGCTGGTGCGCGAGGGCGATCAGGTGAGCGAGGGACAATCGCTCATCGAGCTGGAGACCGAAAAAGCCACCGTGCCCGTGCCGGCGCCCGCCGGAGGAACTGTCGCCCGCCTCCTCGTTCGGCAAGGCGATCACGTGAAGGTCGGACAGGCGATCATCGAGCTGAACGAAGCTGGGGATGAAGCGCAGAAGGCTACGACCTCGGCGCGGGAGAAAGCGGAGGTGGCGCGAGTCCCACAGACGCCGCCTGCCGTAGAACCGAATGCCGTAGAAGAACGGGAACACCCAGAGACCAGACCGACTGCGCCACTGCCGGCACCAGAGCGACCGGTCGTGGAACAGAAGCCTGCCGTGGTCAGTCCACCGCCAGCGGGCACAGCTATCCCAGCCCCTCCATCGGTTCGCCGGCTCGCACGAGAACTGGGTGTGGACCTTTTACAGGTCAAAGGATCGGAAGCCGGTGGCCGAATCACTGCTGAAGACGTGAAAGCCTTCGTGCGGGAACAGACCACACGCGGCACCGCCCCGAGCGTAGGCGGAAATATCTCTTCCACGCCCTACGGGTCTGAACGGCGAGAGCCGCTCTCGTCAACCCGTCGGAAGATCGCCGCAACCATGATACAAGCCTGGACGACCATCCCGCACGTTCATCAATTCCAGGATGCCGACATCACCGATCTCATGGCGCTGCATAAGCGNNCTGACGTTGAGCAGCCTCTTCCTGAAAGCGATCGTCCATGCACTCAAACTATACCCGCAGCTGAACGCAACCCTTGATCTCACCAATGGCGAGGTGATCTACAAAGACTATTATAATATCGGCGTGGCGGTCGACACACCGGCTGGACTAATCGTGCCGGTCGTTCACCACGTGGACCAGAAGGATCTTCTCCAAATTTCGCTGGAGCTGGCTGATCTCGCCGAGCGAACCCGCAAGCGAGAGGTCAAGCTGGAAGAGTTGCGCGGAGCGACGTTCACGCTCAGCAACATGGGAGGGATCAGTGCCGGTCCGTTCCTCCCGATCATCAATCCGCCTCAAGTCGGCATTCTCGGTGTCGGTAAGGCACGGGTGACACCAGTGTATCGTGACGGCCAGTTCGTGCCTCGTCGGGTGGTGCAATTGTGCGTGGCCTACGACCATCGACTAGTCGACGGAGCGATCGGCGCACGCTTTACCAACGAGATCGTCAAAGTGTTGGAAGATTTCCAGGGCATGTTTCTCGGGCTCTAAGAGGCTTACTGGAATGGCGCGACGAGCAGCGCGCTGTTATCAAGCTAACGATTCATGTTTGACATTGTAGCCGGGGATTCGATGGCTCCCTCTCGAGTTGATGTGGCGGTGATCGGCGCCGGTCCAGGCGGCTATGCAGCCGCGTTCCAGGCTGCAGATCTCGGCTTACGCACGGCGCTGATCGATGAGGATCCACAACTGGGTGGGACCTGCTTGTTGCGCGGGTGTATTCCCTCCAAAGCCTTGCTGCACGCCGCTCGCTTACTCACCGATGCTGAAGAAGCGGCTGCCTGGGGCATTCATTATGATAAGCCACGGGTGGACCTGGAGGCATTTCGCAACCGCGTGCAAGCGATCATCGGCAAACTGACGAAAGGCGTACGGACGCTGGCAGATAGCCGGAAGGTCGAGGTCATCCATGCCCGGGCCATGTTCAAGGATGCGACGACCTTACAGCTCTCCGGCACCGCCGGGTCGCGCGAACTCTCATTCGGTCACGCGATTCTCGCGAGCGGCTCGAAGCCCGTGATCCCGGCTGCGCTCAGGCTCGAGGATCCACGCGTCATGGATTCCACGAGCGCACTCCAGTTGCCTGATGTCCCCAGACGCCTGCTGGTCGTCGGCGGGGGCTACATCGGCCTTGAGTTAGGCACGGTCTATCAGGCGCTCGGCTCCGAGGTCACAGTGGTCGAAGCGCTGCCGCGCCTGTTGAACGCCGTGGATGCGGATCTCGTGCGCCCCCTGCACCAGCGCATCCAACGCCGGTTCAAAACCATCAAGCTCAACACCACCGTAAATACACTGGATGCGGTGACGGACGGTCTGGCCGCGACCTTCGCAGATTCTGAAGGAACCAGCACCGAGATGTTCGACCGCGTGCTCGTTGCCGTAGGACGCAGACCCAATAGCGACCAGCTTGGACTCGAGCACACACAAGTTGCTATCGCACCGAACGGCTTCGTGCAAGTCGATCGGCAGATGCGCACGACCGAACCGACCATCTACGCGATCGGCGATGTGGTGGGAGAGCCGATGCTCGCCCACAAGGCCACGCATGAAGGGCTGGTCGCCGCCAGAGTCATCGCCGGACGACCAGCAGCCTTCGATGCGACGGCGATCCCAGCCGTCATCTTTACCGATCCTGAAATCGCCTGGTGCGGACTGACAGAAGAAACGGCCAAGGGATCTGGACAAGCTGTGAAGATCGCGCGATTTCCTTGGGCAGCCTCGGGGCGCGCGACGACATTAGGCCGCAACGAAGGCCTGACCAAGCTGGTACTCGATGCGGAGTCCGGACGTGTCCTCGGCATGGGAATTTGCGGCGTCGGTGCGGGCGAGTTGATCGCCGAAGGAGTCCTAGCAGTTGAGATGGGTGCAGTCGCAGAAGATGTGGCAGCCTCGATCCATCCGCATCCGACGTTGAGCGAGACCATCATGGAAGCGGCTGAATCATTCGATGGATCACCAACACATCTCTTCATACCGAACCGGTCATGACATGCGCACGTTCCGGTTGCTCGATCTGACCTTCCCTTTTCCCGCCGAGAATCTTGCGCTGGATGAAGTATTATTGGAAGAATTGGATGAGCGGGGTGGAGCTCCTATCCTTCGATTTTGGGAGAGCGATTGTCCGTTCGTCGTCTTAGGTCGCGCCTCCCGTGTGGCCGACGAGGTGGATCTTGCCACCTGCGAAAAGGACGGCCTGCCTATCCTTCGACGCGCGAGCGGCGGCGGGACCGTCTTGCAAGGCCCAGGTTGTCTCTCCTATGCTTTTGTGCTGCCGCTCGAATGGCATCCTGACCTTGCAAGTATTCGCACCACCAACCGCTTTGTCTTGGAACGGATAGCCACAACGCTTCGTCAGTGGGAGCCGACCACGAGCTTCCAAGGGATTAGCGACCTCGCAATCGGGGACAGGAAGATTTCCGGAAACGCACAGCGACGAACCAGAAACGCACTGCTCTTTCATGGGACTATTCTGCATGGAATGATGGCCGATCTTGTCGCACGGTATCTCAAGCACCCCTCGAGGCAACCGGACTACCGTTCGGACCGACCTCACAGGACGTTCTTGCGAACGATCAATGCTCCGCCCCAAGCTATCAAGCAAGCCATCGCCAGCGCATGGAATGCGGAGCCGACGGACTCTGAATGGCCGATAGCACGCATGCCCGGCATGATCGCGGCCATCCAGGCACGAAGCCGGGAAGAATCATGAGAGGGACAGGAGTAGGCATGCTGCATAGGAGCCCCAAGAGCTTGAAAAAGCCATCGCAACGGAGCGTACATCCTATTTCTTCTTTTTGCACATCTCGACGATCGCTTGAACCTCACCATCTCTTGGGCTAACCATCGCCAACATGCCCTTATGCTCCAGGTCTCTCTTAAATAAGGTGGCATAATGATCCTCGCGACGTTCCTCGATCGTGGTGTCGCCACTTTGGCGGTCGTATGAACTTTCGAGAACAAATGCATCCACAGTCTGTGTGCCATTCACCCGCGCCTCACTGGTGACTCGCCAATAGCGGTTCTCTGGATCAAGCATCCCTTTCGCGTTTGCTAGGATGACGTTGGGACACAGCTTCGTCCCTTTGGCCACCTCGACATACTCGCCCCTATCCACGAATTGAGCGAAGCCCGACAGGGGCAATCCGATGATGATTGTAAGAACCAGTAGCCCCACGAACATGTGACCTTCTTTCGTGAAAGGGTGTGAAGACATCTGTGTGGGATCCAGACAGACTGAAAGAGAACGGGCTAAGGCACGCGCTTCAGATGCTCGGTGATTCGAAGATTTTCTCCATAATCCACCGGACAATCGATCACGGCCGGACATGCCGAGTTGAACGCTTCATGCAAGATCGGCGTGAGTTCGGATGGGCCTTCCACTCGATATCCAGCGGCGCCAAAGGCCCGCGCGTAGGTGACCAGATCGGGATTGTCGAATTCCACGGAAGAGGTGCGGCCGAACCGGAGCATCTGCTTCCATCGAATCACGCCATATCCGTCGTCGCGCCAGACCAGGATCACGAGTGGGAGTTGCAGTCGAACCGCAGTTTCCAGCTCCTGGGAGTTCATCAAGAATCCCCCGTCGCCTGTCACAGCAACGACTCGGCGCGAAGGAAAGAGCAGTTGAGCCGCTACCGCCCCTGGTAACGCGATCCCCATTGCGGCAAAGCCGTTCGAAATGATGCAGGTATTGGGAGCCTGACAAGGAAACATGCGCGCCATCCATAGCTTATGGGCTCCGACATCGCACACCACCAGATCGTCCGGAGCAAGAGCGCTCCGGAGTTCGTGGATGACCTGCTGCGGGCGCAGCGGCCAGCCGGGAGTACCGGCGTATTCGCTGTGCAGACTGGAGACGACGGCCTCGCGTCCTCGTTCGCCCCACAACGGATCGAACGCAGTCATCCCATCCGCGATGCGGTCGAGTGCCTGCCCCACATCACCGAGCACCCCCACGTCGACGACGTAATGCGCATCAACGTCCGCCGGAGAGACATCGACGTGTATGATGCATTTGTCTCGATTGGGATTCCACAAGCAAGGCGCGTATTCGACAAAGTCATACCCGATGGCCACCACCACATCAGCCTGTTCGACCACTGTTGCGGCATAGTCCCTTCCCGGAAACCCGATCGTATACAGCGACAGGGGATCGCTGTCCGGCACAATCCCTTTGCCCATGAAGGTGTGCACGACCGGGATGTTGAGCCCACGCGCAAACCGCCGGACTGCCTCGGCAGCGTGTCTGCGCACCACACCGTTGCCGGCCAGGATGAGTGGTCTCTTGGCTCCTGAGAGCACGGCGATGGCTCGCTTCACTTGCACGGATGAGGGCTCGGGAACACACGGTGATTGGACCCGGAGCGGCAGGAAGATATCTGATTCCCTGATTCGCTCGGCTGCTACATCTTCGGGCACTTCCAGATGAATCGCTCCGGGCTTTTCTGTTTCGGCTGTCTTGAAGGCCTTTCGAACCGCTTCTGGAATCATCGTCGGTGTCGCGATCACACCATTCCACTTGGTAATGGGCTTGAAGAGCGCCTGCAAATCGATGTACTGGTGCGACTGTGCATGCTGACGCTCTGTGGACACCTGCCCGCTGATGGCGACCAGCGGAGCATGATCCAGGTTGGCATCGGCCACGCCAGTCATTAAATTGGTCGCCCCTGGCCCGAGCGTGGACAGACAGACTCCGGCGTTTCCGGACAGTCGCCCATAGACATTGGCCATGAACGCGGCACCCTGCTCATGACGCGTCGTGACAAATCGAATCCGAGAGCCCAGGATGGAATCCATCACATCGAGTGTTTCCTCGCCGGGCACGCCGAACATGAACTCCACACCTTCGTGTTCGAGACAGCGTATCAACAGATCGGCAGCGTTCACGGGATCCTTTCCACTCACGCCAATTGAATGCAGCAAGAATAAATATCGACAGATGAATGCAACAGGACTATGGTGAAAGGCTGGCTGCTCGCAAGATCCTGCCGGCGGGCAACCACGTCATCAAACCAGGGGACCCCTCGCTCGATCGTCCGACGTCATTCACCCAGATCCACCACTTTATGAAGCAACGGGTTACAGCCTCCGCCACATCCCGTCTGATCGAGATGGGCTTTTGCTTGTTCCGCGGCATCCTTCGTGGCCCAGAGGGAGAAAGAAAACTCCCGGCAGGGAGCAATTACAGCAAATGGTCCCTCCCTACTAAGCCACCGGGCATGATCTCCCCACCTCTGCGTTGCCTTCACACGCCAAGATGACGTGGCTATATTCTTGTCCACCTCCTGGATCGACCATTGCCCAAAGGGTGATGGGACACGGTTCATCAGGTAAGCCGCCTCGGGCCTCCTAAGTCCGGTGCCCTCGCGTCCAGAGACGAGACGCTCTCAGCCGATGCCTTTGAGCCGGTCAAGAATTGCCAACAGGACTTTCTTGTTCTTTTGCAAGCTTTGCCGCATGGCCTGGTTGTCGGTGTGACCAACCTCGGTACCGACGTCCGAGATAGCACTGGTGACTGCCTCCAACAATACCTCCTGCTCCTGAAGTGTCAGCGTCAGCTGCATATGATGCTCCTTCATGAACCGCACCCCTTTATCGGACATTGCCTCGAAGGGCAGGACCGCTGATGTCGCGTTCGTCCTATTTGATCGGCAGCGATTCCGACTCCTGTCCCTCCGCTTAGCACTCCCAGTTCGCCCGGAGCAGATCTTCGTTCTCCTCATAACGACAGGCGAATGTGCCACGATGAGCATGATGCAACGCCTCACCGATGCGCCGCGCAAGATGGGGATCCGTCGTGGTGATCACCACCCCTTCAGGTGCTTCGGTTTGGTCCTCGATCCTGATGATTCGAGCCAGAGGATGTTCGGCTTTGAGACGAGCCTCCTCATTGCGAGCGAGCCCGACTACCTCCTCCCGATGCTTGGCGACAAAGTCACCGGTCAGCAGCAACACCCCGCTCGGCGCACCATCCCGGATCCGTTCGCAGGCAGGACAGATCACCTCGTGACTATCCGACGGGACAGGGCCCCACATCCACCGCCCCTTGTGATACACCGCCTGGCACTCACGACACACCGACGGCTCCCGAAGTTTGCCCTTAGCTTTGTACTGGTCGTGCTTTCGGGCTCGAACCGATCGATCTTTCTTGTCCCGAGGATGATGTGGTGTCGACATGTTCATTCACTCCATCGCATGAGAGATATCTGATAAGTCCGGCTGGAGAGGGAACTCTCCATTGCGTCGTTCATAAGAAGGACATAGAGCACTCCAGTTTCGATTGGCACTTCGTCCCTAGCGAAGGCAACGCTTCTCACTCTTCGCCTGCAGTGCCGATACCAATCCAGGCTCGCAGGAGATCGTGCCGCGTCACGGAGTAGGCAACCCTTCCATCCTTCTTCACAGGGAGATTATGCAGATGCCTCTCCTTCATCGTCTTCACGGCTTCTTCGATCGTGGTTTCAGCTGTAACGCTGATTCGCTCGCGGACCATGATATCTTCTGCCGTCAGCTTCGAAAGATCTTTGCCGGTTTCCAGTGCGCGGAGAACATCAAATTCGCTGATGAATCCGATGAACTCGTTCCGATCATCGACCACCGGCGCGCCGGGAGTATGAGTGGACAGTAATTCCAGAGCCACGAGCATCCCATTTTGGCCGGCGTGCAAGATGAGGGTGTTGGTCCCTCTGATCTGCCCCACTGTTCGCAATCCTCCGGCCGGAACCCCGGGTAATTCCCACTTCGTCATCTTCTCTTGTTTGAGCATCCGACTCTCCTTTCTATTTCACCATAGCTCATGGCGCTTGAATAACTATGCATTGCAGAAGCGAGGACCATGCACTTCAACCCATCGAGAATTCCTGTGGTTGAAAGAACCAAGAGCTGTAGACCAATGAGACGTGAGGTGAAACACCCCACACGGAAGAACGCCGATGGAGGAATATTGCCACAACGGCGCAACACGGTCCCTCCCATATGGATCATCCGAGCACGACGCGAATGTGGTGGTTGCCGGAGACGACGAGTGGGATATTCGTATTGGCAGTCGATGCATTGCCATCCATTTCGATCAGCGTCACGCCGCGGTTTACATGGTTCGGGTTTTCCACCGCGATGTCATAGACCGCCGACAATCTGGTCAAAACAGCTCAGACGAAGAAAGAGGGAGGGCGGTATACCACAATCACCACGATGGAACTGGCCGTCGCATCGTTCATGCCGTTCTACTTGGCTCCCGTACAGGCCAATTCATCCCGCATCAGTCCCAGATGGGTTCGCTCCAGCCGAAGTCTCTGCATGTGCGCCTGGATATCGGCCAACATACAATCGATTTTCCGCACCCTGCTCATCAGACCGGCCGGCCTGCGGCGAACAGACTGCCGACTCTCCTCACCGTTCATGACGCTCGCCGAAGTCTGGGATACACCTGGTACGTCGTGCTTCTCGAGTTTCATCTTTGCCTCCTCCTTACTACCCACCATAGGTTCAGCTCCCTCCAGATGCATTCGCCGCAGCAGCGAATGCTCATCGGAGCGATGCATACACTTCCGAGGGAATCATGATGCGTTCAACGTCACCCGTCCTGCCCCTCCTGCGCGAGGTCGCCCGCATGTTCTCCGAACGGCGGAAGCGATTTGCACGAACGACGGCATCCTCGATACACCCACAATTGATGCAGCGTGTAGCCCTGTAGAGAGAGTCTGTTCCGCTGCTCAGATCATCGAAGGTTTCGCATACCAGTAGGCCTCGACATCGTTGGCAGACCATAGGTCCTCCTTCTGCGCCCAATGGCGCACACACGTCACATGACCTCTCGCTCTGACGCTCAGTCCCTCACGAGACTGGTCAGATTCTCCACATACGCTTCTTCTTGCACCGGAAGTATCCACGACTGCCTCACTAGAGGTAAGCATAATGGAGCGGCCGACTGCAGTCTGCTCACAATTGCTCAGTAGGTAACAGTTGCACAATGGAGGCGAGGCCGAACGTAGCCCGGTGTTGAGTGACTGAATCAACAAAACAGAATCAGAGGGAGACCCTAGTCGTGCAGAACGACATTGAGAAGAGAACTATGCACGTGCAATCCGCCATTCCGGCGCGACCCACTTTTGTAATCAATGAACCCCAGCCTGCGGAACTTATTCATAAAGAAACTGACGCGCGAGCGGGTGGTGCCGACCATTTCGGCCAAGGTTTCCTGACTGATCTTCGCAATGACCGTCTCCGGCTTGCCTTCCTTCCCAAACTGGGCCAACAACAGCAGCGCCCGCGCCAGCCGCTTCTCGCTGGAATTGAATAGTTGATCCACCAAATCCTCTTGGACTCGAATCGAGTGCCTCAGTAGATAGGACATGAACGCCGAGGCGAACTCGGGCGGTTCGTCACACAGAAGCTGCTGGGTGTCGTCAAAAGTGTCGCTCGGCAGGAACTCGACAATCCGACATGGATGCGCAAGGTGGCTCGGCTGAGCAAGAAAAGCTACCCACAGATGCGCGTCACCGTGCTGGAGTTCTTAGATACGCCGATCTTCGACCTCTCGAACGAGAACTGCATTGCGTTCCTCAACCCCTTGCTCGAATCTTGGGATATCGACCTTGCCACCTTTTGTATTGAGATTGTTCTGAACCGTCTGGTGGCACCGGGACACCATAAGACGTTCGAGTTTATGGAACGAGGACCGGACAAGACGTCAGGCGAGGAGCCTGGGCTGAGGGACTTTCTCCAAGACCCCTTGCTGAGTGGGAATGTGAGCGAAGAAGAACTCCTGTTTCTGCGTGCACTCACCTTCGAGAACAAACGACCGACCCCACTCTACTATTACCGCGAGCTTCAGAGCCTCAGAGATCCGCTGCATTTTCAGCCCCCGACCAAGAAAGCCTCCCCATGATGACACACCGGATTGGCGCGTGGTTATGTTGTCAGCATATGAGTCACCAGCAGAACCCCGCCCCATGCGATCATATACGCACACAAGAACAGTTCGGTTGCCATATCACTCCGAAAATCACGCCACTTATTCATGACTGCCTTTCACGGTACATCCTAAGAGCTCGGTTCGGGTGACGCCTGTATCGAGGCATTCAGCCCTTGCAACATCCGTTGCTGTCGATCCGAACCGCTCTCCCATGACGTTGATGGTTTGCCTGATGGCGGTTGTCATCTTCACCATTTGCTGTTCTGGTGTCATGGCGTGTTTCCTCCTTTCATGAGTTGCGGGCGTTTGCCGAGAAGTCCTCTGCCTCTCCCCGCGATAGTCTTCGCCTGAACTAATCGCAAAAACTCACCCCCGTCGGGCATTGCCAACGAACTCGGCATTGGAAAAGCTTGCCGGCGTTGAAGCGGCGGAGACCGAGAAATCATACGCGCAGGGAGGAGTCAGGACGCACATCACGTCTGCAGGTGTCGATACTTCACGAGAGCCCGGGCTGAGGCACGAAACGGGAATGTCCTGATCCACTGTGCGGTAGCTGGTCACTCGCTATTCGCGTAAGAGATGAAACCAACGACCAGGAGCATGAGTGCCATGAACGCGAACGTTATGAGGATGCTCACCATGTCTATGCCTTTTGATCGAGCCAAGAACGTTTATGGAAAGATACACATGCGCATCAGTCGTATCATCGCCACCCAACAGCAGAAGACGGCGATAGGGAGCTGGTCCTAAGCAGGGGAAGTACAAGGTGTGCGCGGAGCATCAGGAAGACTCCATCATCGCGTAGGCGTCAGAACGCCTTGCCTGATGCCCCATCCCTCGATCAACGCAACACTAGCCAACCTGGATCTCAATGGCTTTCGGCTTTGTCTTCACAGATTTCGGGAGATGCACCCGAAGCATCCCGTCGTTAAAGTCCGCGGCCACCTTACTCCCATCCGCATCCTCCGGAAGTGAGAAACTGCGCACGAAGCTCCCGTAGGCGCGTTCGACCCGGTGATACTTTTTGCTCTTTTCTTCCTTCTCGAATTTCCGCTCGCCGGAAATCGCCAGGACATCGTTCTCGACCGTGAGACGCACGTCCTCTTTCTTGATGTCCGGCAATTCCGCCTTGATGAGGTATTCCTTCTCATCTTCCATAATGTCCACCAGCGGCGACCATTGGGTCACCGTCAGGGCTTCCTTTCCGCCGTTGCTCGTCGCCTCCCGACCGGCAAACAGCGTCGCCAAGCGGCTTTCCAATTCATCCTGATCCTTGAAAGGATTCCATCGAGTTCTGCTCATCGGATCCCAGCGTAAGATTGTGTTCATGGCCTCATCTCCTTGTTGTCATGGAAATGAAAGTTTCATACTCACGGGTTTCTGTCATGATTGACCTAACACGCTAACCAGTTGCAGTTCCGCATTCAGCCAGTCCTCCAAGGCCTGGCCTTCTTGCCGGCCCCGTTGTTCATATAAGTCGTAGGCCAGCTGCGCAACGCGGTCGTGCGGCAGAGCTCCCTCCAATGTCTGCCTAGAAAGACCAGCCTTCTCACCGATTGAACTGGTCCTTGGCGTGCCTACCGACATGGTCGACGTCGCTTGCCGTGAAACTCTTTCTTTGCTCATCGCACACCTCCTTTCGTTGCCGCGTTTATACCTGTGAATTGCATGTGAGATGTCTCACATGGATCGATTCCGGTCACTGAATCTTTTTCCCCGTCTTGGCCGACGGAGCCTTGTGGTACCAATGATCCGCCCACTTCATCAGCTCACGCTTTTTATCGCCATACCGTTCCTGAGCTTTGGCGACAAATCTGTCGTAGTTCCCTCCAATCTCCTGGAGATCATTGTCCGTAAACTTACCCCACTTCTCTTTCAGTTCACCTTTGAACCGCATCCATTTTCCTTTGAGTTGCTCAGCATTCATGGCATTGCCCTCCTTATTTACAATTGAGATAGACGTAGGGCTCGGGTCGTCATGCGGAGAACCTCCAGATAACCCCTCACCCCTCGGTCACACCGGTCGAGTCGTGCGCCCCGTGATCCAATGAATCACCAGCAATACGATCCCGATTAGGAACAGCATCCAGGAAGTCTGCACCGCGCCCGCCGAGACGCCGGCGAAATTCAGCGCGCCGGTCATCAATCCGACGACCAGCAACAGCAGCCCGTAATAGAGCATAG
>CXWL01051809.1_pt1 | contig 18668 bp, 30 predicted proteins | sample 590931 | NCBI WGS metagenome assembly CXWL01 (sample SAMEA3498368, study PRJEB10139) | groundwater metagenome | biome: water well; material: biofilm material | place: Germany | collected 2015-04-27 | reverse complement strand
CGATCCAGGGGAGCGCCTCCGCGCCCTTCTCTGCGGCGGCGCGCGCCGCCTCGGCCGCGGCGCGCGCGTCCGCCACGGTCGCCGCCGCGGCCCGGACCGGCGCCAGGGCGGTGTCCACGGCCGCGTCCTTCGCCTTGCTCGCCTCGGACGCGACGAAGCCCACCTTCTGCCCGATCGCAAAGCCGGCATCCTCGATCCAGCCGTCGTAGCCGTCGGAGTAGCGGGAAGGGGTGAAGCTCATGCGTCGTCCTGGAGAAAGAGCGCGGTCCCCACCCCGAGGAGCCCGAGACCACCGAGCACCCAGAGCATCGTGTGCCCGCCGCCGGGGCCGGCCTCCGCACCGGGGCGGCCTCCCCGCTCGGTCCCGCCCGCGGGCGCGCCGGCCTCCGCCCGCGCCTCCGGGAGCACCTTGCGGATCATCGCCTCGGCCTTGAGCGAGAGCACGCGCGCCACCGCGAGCGTGATCGCGCTGTGGCCTCCGATCGCCGCGCCCACCGCGGTGCCGATCGGCACGAACACGGACACGATGGCGCCGGAGAGCGCGTGCACCTTCTCGATGTTCGCGACGTCCTTGAGCCAGAGCTGCGCGCGGTAGGACCAGGCGAGCGCCCGCATCGCGGGGCCGTACTTCGCGATGCGCTTGACCATCGCGGTGTAGACCTGCTCGAGCTCCTTCCCCGGCAGGCCGCACGCCTTCGCCAAGGCCGCGTCGACCTCCTTCCCCGCCTTGATGGGGGCCTTGAGCCCCTTCGTGCTCACGTCGCTGGCGTGGGCCTCCTTCAGCGCCACGAGCGCGCCGAGGATGGACTTCCGCATCTCGCCCTCGACCATGCCCGGACCGGGCTTGGCCCCGCTGGCGATGGCGTTGATCGCATCGCTCGGAACCCCCATGCCGATCTGGATGATCGCGCCGAGGTAGTCCACGTGCCGGTCCTTGATGGGCGTCGACCAGAGCTTGGCCGGGTCGCCCTTCCCGAGCTTGGACGTACGCACCCGATGGGCCCGCTTGGCCGCCACGGCGAGCGCGTTCACGCGTTTCTCCGCCGCGACCTTCTCCTTTGTGAAGATTTTGGCGTGCTTGAACGCCTCGCGGGCCTTCTTCTCCGCGGCGCGCAGCTTCTCCTCGTCCAGCCGGTCAATCCCGTAGATCGTCAGCGGGTCCTCGTGCTCGGTGTCGCCCTTCTCATGCGCCATGGGCGTTCGCCCGCACGACCACGAAGTAGATCCCCGCAAGCCCCAGCCCGATGCCGACGACGCCCCCCACCGAGGTGAGCTGGCGCCAGAGGCTGTAGTCCGCGCTCGCCGAGGCATCCTGCGCGGCCTCCACCTCGAGGGCCTTGATCTGGCCCTGCATCTTCGTGATCTCGGCGCGGTACCAGGCCGTCCCGGGCACGACCGAGTAGGGCGGCGTCTTCATCTGGCGCTTGTAGTTCTTCACCTTCGCGCGAAGGATCTGAAGCTTTTCGAGGGTGGACTTCCCCAAAAGCTCCTGCGCGAGCGAGAGCGCCGGCGCGGCCTGCTGCACGAGCTCCGTCGCGCGCTCGAGCAGGCCCGGCTGCTCCTCGGCGCCGTACCAGCCGCGGCGACGGGCCGGCGCGTGCGTGAAGCGGGAAGGGTGGAACATGCGCCTACGCGGCCTCCAGTCCCATGAACGTCGGCGCCGCCGGCGCGGCCCGCTTCGGACGGAACACGAAGACCGCGACGACGCCGAGGAGCCCGAGGCCGCCGAGCACGAGCGGCAGCATCGGGATCCCGCCCAGGGCGGACGGCGGGGGCGGGGGCGGCGCCTTGGGCGGATGGCGCTTGCGCTTGCGTCCCCCCTTCTCGATCGCGGTCGTCGCGATCTTCGTGCCGGCGTCGATCACGAGCGGCGCGAGCGCGGTCGCGGCGCTCGAGGCATCCGAGTATTCCGTGTACTGCGAGGGCTGGAACGCCATTACGACCTCCCTTCCGCGCCCTTGGGCGTGAGCATGGCGGCGAGGGCATCGCGCTGCCAGAAGGCGAACCCGGCGAGGCCCACGCCGAGCCAGAAGAGCGGACGCTGGAAGACCGGCACGTCCACGTCAATGTCCCCGCTCGCGGCGAGCTCGAGCGACACCGAGGCGCCGTCCGGCGCGTCCGGCGGGATCTGCGCCACCTCGGCGTCATGCACGTCGGCGGCCTTGGGATCCACGGCCTCGATCTTCGCCTCGGTGACCACCTGGGCCTCGGGCTTCTCCGCGGGGGGCGGCGTCGGCGGGGGCGGGAATTCCTGGGCCTTCGGCTGCATCACCCCGCGCCCGGCCTGCTCTTCCGCGGAGAGCGCGCCCTTGAGCTTGCCGCCCAAGAGCCGCGGCCCGAGCAGCACCACGAGGATGTGCTGATCCCGGTGCAGGGTCCACTCGAGCCCGTGCAGCTTCCGGAGCTCCTTCACGGTGGGCTTCTTCTTCGCGGCCAGCGCGTGGATCTCCGCCTTCGCGGCGCGGATGAGCTTGCGCGTGCGCGCGATGCGGCCCCGGGTGCGGGCGATCGCCTTGCCCAAGAGCCCCGGGCGCTTCGGGGGAGGTCCCTTCCTCGCGCTCCGCGGGCCCGCGTAGCCCTCGGTGTACTGCGACGGCTCGAAACTCATAGCCAACCCTCCCGTTCCATGGATCGAATGAGCACGTGGGACGCGACGGACACCGCCACGAGCGTGAGCGCGGCGCCGAACGACATCCCGGTCAGCGTGTCCGCGTCCCCGAGCTCCGAGCTCGGGGAACGTTTCGCCGGCGTCCGGGGGTGCTCGGGTGCAAAACCGCGCGCGCCGACGATGTCCCACCCGAGCGGCGCGCCGGGCACGGTGGCATCCGCGAAGGCCCACTGCGTCGGCCGGAACGGGTGGTTGCCGATGGCGTTGTAGATGTGCCCCCACTGCACATGCGACGGGGCGCGCCGCGCCTGGCCCTCGATGTACCGCACCGGCTGACCGGCGCGGTCCTGGCCACTCGTCACGAGCCGCACAGGGAGGAGCACGCTCCGGCAGAGCGCGGCGACGCTCCCGGCCTGGTCGTCGCAGTCGCCGGCGGCGTCCGGACCGATCGAGCCGTCATCCCCGAGATCCAGCACGTAGGCCGGGTCCTTGAGCACTTCGCCTTTCTCGTGCACGAAGTAGCAGCGGTCCTGCACCGTCTTGAGGATGGCCGCGGCCTGGCCGCGGTAGTCGCGCGGCGCGACGCCATGGGCCCGGAAGATCCGCACCGCGGCGCGCTGGAGCCGCGGATCGTCCGCCGACTCGCGCGCGACGCCGGAGATCACCCCGATGCGCTCCGGGTTCGGCATGCGCTCCCAGCCGGGCAGGCGCCAGCTCTTGGGGCCAGGCCCCGTGTGCACCGCCACCGCACCCCGGGGAGGTCCGGCGGAGGGCCGGCGGGCTTCGCCCCGCGCCGCGTGCGGCGTGGGGGCGTAGGAGGCGGCGGAGGGCTGGAACAGGGCTACACCACGACCCAGGCCGAGCCGTTCCACATCATCGTGAGCCCCGCCGTGGCCGGCACGCCGGCGACCGTCACGACCACGCCGTACATCGTGAACGACTGGGTGCCGATGTTCATCACGCGCGCCAGTCGCCCCGCGACGGCGCTCGTCGGACTCGGCAGGGACAACGTCTGGCCGGCCGTCGTCTGCGCGACGGTGAACGCCGCGAACGCGTCCACGGTCGCCCCTGCCGTTCCGATCGCACCGCCGGCGGCAAAGTCGCCGAGCGCGCTCACGCCGTAGAGCTGGGATCCGGCGTTCTGGACGGTCGCGACCGGCGTTGACGTGCCAAACCCGGTGTTGCCGTTCGCCAGCATGGTGACGCCGCTGCCGGCCGTCGCGAACGCCTGGAAGCGCGCGAGGATGCCCGAGGCCGCGGCGACGCTGCTGTTCGCGACGTAGAGGAGCCCGTTCGTGCTGTTGAGGGCCCCGCCCGTCGTCGTGAGCGACAGCATGGACCCGGTCGTGATCGCGTTCGCCGTCAGCGTGACCAGGTTGCCAGTCGTGAGCGACGCGCCGGCGACGGCCAGCGCGGCGCCGGACACGGTCGCGGTGTCGATCTGCACCGCGTTGCCCGTGTGGGCGCCGGTCATGTTGACGCGCACCGCCCCGTTCCCGAGCGCGCCGGTGCTCGCCGACTGGAAGAGCGCGATCTGCCCGGTGAGCCCGACGCCGGTGCCGACCACCGAGAGCCCTCGCCCGCTCGTGAGGCTGTTCACGTTGATCGAGAGCGCGAACCCCGTCATGGTCGACGTGTCGATCTGCACGAAGTTCGCGGTGTGCGCGCCGGTCGCCTGGAACCGGATCCCGCCGTTGCTGAACGCGCCCGTGCTCGCGGTCGTGACCTCGAGCAGTCGGCCCGTGAGTCCGGTGTTCGTCGAGCTCGCCTGGATCCCGATGCCGGACGTGAGGCTGTTGCCGACGACTTGCAGGATCGTGCCCGTCGCCGTCGCCGATTGGAACGTCGCGAGCACGCCCGTATGCGCCGCCGAGGCGATGACCGCCAGCGCGCCGGTGAGCGCCGCGGTCGACGCCGTGGCGAGGCTCAACAGCGCGCCCGTCTGCGTCGCCGAGCTCGACGTGACCTCGATGCCGAGCCCACTCGTCAGGCTGTTGGCGACGACTTGCAGCACCGTACCCGTCGCCGTCGCCGAGCTGAAGCGCGCGAGCGCACCGGTATGCGCGGCCGTCGCCGCCACAGCGAAGGCACCGGCGGCGAACGCACCCGTCGAGGCCGTCTGAAACAGCGCGAGCTGCCCGGTCTGCGCCGCCGAGGCCGAGGTGACGGAGAGGATCCGGCCGCTCGTGAGCGCGTCGGCCGTCATGCTCCAGAGCGTCTGCGTCGTGGCCGTCGACCAGGCCATCGTCTCCGTGAACAGGGTGTTGTCGATGCTCGTGTTCGCGAGGGAGGCCGTCACGGTCGAGAGCGGCACCCCGGTGCCACCCGCGGAGAGGTTGACCCAGGTGCTCGGGAGCACGGTGCACTGCCAGAGCGCGGTCGAGCCGGCAAGCTGCACGATGCAGAGCGCGCCGATGCCCGACGGCGTGATCACTCCGTTGGGCGAGAGGTTCGACCGGTAGAGCTCACACCCCGTCGGTTTGTAGGCTGCGATCCGTTCGTACGCCATGCGGAGCAAACCCTCTCGCCGGGCTGTAGCCTCGCCGACGGGCCGGTCGGTCGGGTTGCAATGCAGTTTTTCGGGGCCCGGTTATGGCGGATCGGCAGGAGATCGCATGCGCCTCGACTTTTCCCAGCCCCTCGTCGGATTCACCGGGGAGCCCTTGGTGGAGGGCGACACGCCTTGGTTTCTGAAGACCGTCGCCGTCAACGCGTTGACGGCGGTCTACCAGAACGAGCCCCTCACCGGCGTGCAGAAGGTGGAGCGCGTGGAGCTCGCGCAGCGCATCTGGATCGCGAAGGTCCCGATCGAGCTCACCGTGGAGGAGCTCGCGCTGATCAAAAAGCTCGTTAGCGACCTCTACCTGTCGCCGGTCCTCGTCGCGGCGGCCTGGAAGCTCCTCGATCCTCGGTAGCCTCGAGGATCTCCGCGAGCGTCACCGGGCGGCCCGCGACACGCGAGGCCGCGGACTCGGCGACCTCCCGATCGAGCTCGCGCAGCGCCGCCTCGGCGATCCGCCACATCGCGGCCTCAAAACGCGAGGAGGGCTCCGGGCGCCGGGGAGGCGCCGGCCGACGGGGCGGCCGGAGATCGCCGCCACGTGGAGCGGCCCTTTCGTTACGCTCCGTCCGCGACGGCGCCCGTCGACCGGCCGCGAGCTGCCGATCGTAGGCGCGGCGCGTCTCCGGGTCGCGCAGCACGGCGTACGCCTCATTGATCGCTGCCATCGCCTTCGCGGAGCCCCCCTGGTCGGGATGGTTCTCCATCGCGAGCTCGCGGTAGGCCACGCGCAGATCCGCCGGTGTGGCGTCCGTGCGCACCTCGAGCACGTCGTAGAGCGTCATGCCGGCCATGTGCAGGTCCGGCCGCGGCTCTTGTCCTCGTGCCAGCCGGCGTGCCCGGTGGGAAGGCCGCAGGCTACCGGGAGATCCGTGTCCCGCTCCACGCCTTTGTCCCCACACGGCCGGACCGGCACAAACGCCGCGTTCATGGCGTCCTGTTGCAGCAGCACGCGCACGATCGGCGGGATCGGCATCGCGCTGGGGAGCCCCCCCGCGATGGGCTGGCCGCTGGCGTCGAGAATGACCGGCTTCGGGCGGAGCAGGTTCGCCGGAATGGGCGCAATGAACGCGAAGAGCAGCATGTCCGCGCCGGTCTGCGGATCGCGGGTCTGACCCACGACCTGCACTTGCAGGCACTTGGTCTCCATGAGTACGGTGTTTTCGGCCGGAAAGCCCTTCTCCGCGAGGGCGGCGAGCTCGGCCGGCGTGAATCCCTGGGTGTTCATGGAGGCGACTCCGGGCGGGGGAGAGGGGCGGGCCAGTCCTTGGGCCCGCCGTTGTCGGGCGGTCACTCCGTCGACTCGACGGCGACGGTGTAGGTGGACGTGTAGGCGTCGTGCCAGTCGTAGTCCTCGACGGTGCACGTGCACGTGGTCGACCCCACGATCCAGGCGTTCACCACGAGCTGCACGGGGCCCTGGCTCCCGTCGAGGAACGCCGCGGCCTCGATCCCGGCGTTGGCGACCTCCGGATCGGCGCAGGTACAGCCCTGCACGACCCCGCAGCCGACGAGCTCGTAGCGGTAGAGCGTCATCGCCGGAAGCTGCATCTCCGCGATCCAGGTGTCGATGAACGCACACGGGCGGTCCGGCGTGGTGCCGGTGTCCGTGTCCGTGTCGGCGTCCGTGTCCGTGTCCGCATCGGTGTCGCTGTCCGTGTCGGCGTCCGCGTCGGTGTCGCTGTCCGTGTCCGCGTCGGTGTCCGCGTCGGTGTCCGCATCCGCGCCGCGTCGACGTCCGTCGTCCTCGAGCGTGACGGTGGACGGGGTGCACGAAAGCAGAAGCAGAAGCATGGTTCCCTCCCAGGGTGCACACAGAGACGGCGGTTCCATGCCGTCTATTCGTCCTCTTGACCGAGGAGCTTCCGGAGGTCGGAGAGGTGCTCTGCCGACACAAAAAGCTGTTCCTCGTCGTCGAGGTACTGCGGTGTGATCTGCTCGAGCGCGGCGAAGCTCGCACGGGCGAGCACCGTCGCGATCGGCCGGTTCTTCTCCCGCTCCGCCTCGTCTTTCACCTGGGAGAGCTGCGTCTCTACCGCGATGTTGCGGACCCGCACCATGTCCCGGTGCTCGGGGTTCTCCGTGCGTACGGAGACCGTCACCCGTGCCCAGCCGAGCGGGATCCCCGGCTGGTCCTCGTCGTCCTCGGTGCCCGCCGCGGAACGGCCGGAGATCGCACAGATGTATTGCTCGTCCTTGCTCACGAAGTCCTCCGAAGGTCAAAACGTCAGTCGATCCCGTACCAGAGCACGAGCTGCTCGGCGAGCGGGCGCGCGCTCTCCATCCGCTCCGCCTCCTCCGCGGGGGAGATCCCCTGCCCGTCTTCGCTCCATACGGCGAGGAGCGCGGGCATCACCCCGCCGCAGGCCGCTACGTAGCCCTGCACGTGGCGCGCGGTCGGCGCAGGCTCCATCTGGTCCAGACGGAGGCCCCCGCGCCACTTCGCGACGATCCGGCGCAGCGCGTCCCGCCCCTCCACGAGCGCATCCGTCGCCACGTGCTCCGGCTCCACGGGGGCGCCACCGCCGAGGCCGAAGACACGATCGAGGATCGCGCGGTCCTCCGGCTTGTCCGTGTCGAGCTCGAGACGCACGATCATGCGAGCATCGACGGCGGCACCGCCGCCTCCACCGTCGCGGCGTCGGCCTCGGTCATGCCGGCCTCGACACACATCGCCTTGACCCCGATCGCCTTGGCGTAGGTGAGGATCGCCGGCGTGCGGTTCGCCGCGGCGAGCGCCTTCGCGGCGAGCTGCTCCTTCGGCACCCCGGCGAGCTCCGCCAACAGATCCCGCATCGCGTTGCGGGCCTTGCGCTGGACCGCCACGGGCACGCCGTCGAGCTTCGGATTGCCCCGCGGCTTGACCTCCTCCGCGTCGGTGGGCGCGTTCCTGTCCTCGAGCTGCGCGGGCGCCTTCTTCTCGGGGCTTCCCCCCGAGGGCTTCACGCCGTGTTGGAGCTCCATCCAGAGGCGGAGCGTCTGCCCGAATTCCGAGAACCCCGCGGACACCGTCTCGGCGATCACCTCCGGCGTGCCCTTTCCCGCCTCGGCGCCGCCCCCGGTCACCCGATCGAGGAGCTCCTTCGGCTTGATGCCGAGTGCGGTTGTCACCGCGAGCACCGTCGTCAGGGTCCCCTCGAGCGAGGACTTCGAGGCGATCGCGGCCATGCGCTCGCGGTGCTCGCGGTCGCGCTCCTTCTCCGCCGCGCGCTCCTCCTTCCGGAGCGTCTCGAGCGCCTCGCGTGCCTTCTCAGCCGCGGCGTCGCGCGTGTCCTGCCGCGTGCGGTCCTCGATCAGCCGTTGTTCCATGTCTTTCCGGTCCTGCTCCCGACGCGCGGCCTCCGCCTCGCGGGCCGTCTTCGCCTCCTCGCGGATGATCAGGATCTTCGCCTCGGCCTCTGCCTTGATCACGTCGGCGCGTGCCTTCTCGTCGGCCACGCGCTGATCCGCCAACGTGCGCCGCTCGAGCGCGATCGCTTCGGTCTGCCGCTTGAGCTCCGCCACGTGGGCGTCCGCCACGAGCGAGGAAGCGACCGGAGCCGCGCCAGGTGCCGTCCCCACGAGCCGCGCCCGCGCGGCCTGCACCTCTGGGCTGTCCCCCGAGATCCGAAAGGCGAATTCGTGGCCCGTGTCCTTGTTCTCCGTACTGAGGCCACGGAGGAAGTAGAGCCCGATCTGACCCGGGAGCGGCATCGCGCCGGGCAACGCATCGATCAGCGCCTCCGGCTGCGCGTACGTGGCGATGGTGCCGATGTAGGCCCGCTCGCCGCCAACGTCGCGCATCACGCGCCAGCGGGTGACGCCCGGGGTTCCGGTGACGGCCGCGGCGATCGGGGCGTCGGTCGGCGCGTAGCCCTTCCGGGAGCCCTCCAGGGTGGGCGCCATGAGCACGCGCGGATCGCCTCCGGGGGGCGCCGGCTCGACGACGGTGAGGCTCGGCGGCTTCGGGGGCGGCTTACTCGCCATGGACGTAGTTCTCCAGGAGCGTCCTAACCACGGCGGAGAAGCTCATTCCGGCGGCGCGGGCTTTTCGGTCCACGGCCTGCTCGAGCTCCCACGTGAGGCCCACCGTCCGCGTGGTCCTTGCCTCCCCCGGGCGTCCGTACTTCAACGGCGGCCCCATCCGCGGCGCCGCGTTCGGCGTTGGCGCCGGAGCCCCGCCGCGCAGCTTCGCGCGGTCGAGCAGCTCCTGCGTGCTGAACCGATCCATCTCGGGGACCTTCACGCCGGCGGCCTCGAGCAGCTCGGCGAGCGACCGATAGGGGGCGTACGGGGAGGACGACATGCTTGTCAAGTAGCTTCGCCCGTGGCGCCTGCTCCGTCAACGCCCCGTGCCGAGCAGCACGGGCAGGCGAGGATGCGGGCGAGGGCCTGCGCCGTCTCCTGGGTGAGCCCGTCCGGGTCCTGGCTCTCCTCGACGGCCCGCGCGAGCAGCACGGCGAAGCGCAACAGCGGCAGCGATGGCCGGTCGTGCACGTTCATCGCGCGGCAGTAGGGATCGCTCATCTCCCGGACCACGAGCACCGCGGCCTCCGTGTCCTCCTCGGCGCCCATCGTGATCCCGTCGTCGAGCTCCGCCACGAGCCGCCGCGCCGCGGCGAGGCAGCGCGACCAGGCGGCCGGCTCGCGGATCTCCGCGACGAGCAGCCCGTTCGGGTACGGGTAGCGCACGCAGTAGGTCCGGAGCGCCGTATAGAGCGGGCGACGCGCCTCGACGTCGGGCGAGACCTCACCGATCACGCGGGCGAGCAGCCGGCGGTCCGCGGCACTGCTGGCCAGGGCCTGGTGCTTGCCTTCGTGGTCGGCGAGCAGCCCGCACATGCCTCCGTCGACCAGCGCGCCACAGACGAGCGGGGCGCCGATCATCGGCGCCCCCGATCAGCCCGATCGCCGAGTTCGGTGTAGCAGTCCGAGCCCGTCGCCTGACGAGCCCGTCGGAGCGCCGCACACGCCTCTTCGATGTCCACGGCGACGATGTGCCGAAACGGACCCTGCGTCGCACGGTACGCGCGTAGGGCGCTCTCCACGCGCTCGAGGTCGAGACAGATCTTGTCGTCGCGGGTGTACGCGGCGGGCATCAGCGCGGCCCTCCCTGCGCCCACCGCACGATCAGGCCGGCGAGCTGGCGGAGCAGCGGGACCTCGGGGGCGGGCCGCTTCCGATCGGACAGGTCGGCCAGCTTGAACCGGTTCACGCTATCGAGCGCCCAGCGCAGCACGCGGTCCGCGTCGCGCGCTTCGCAGGCATCACCTGGCTCGGCCGCGGCCTCGGCCTCGTCGAGCACGAGGTACGCGACGTAGAGCCCGTCGTTTGTGATGATGCTCAGTACGGGCACTGTTGGCGCCCCCGGACCGTTTCCGGGCGGCCAAAACTGACGCCGCCAGGTGAGCTCCCCGCCAGCCCTGAACAGGTCGCCATGCTCGGACATGCGGATCGTGTTGTTGGACATCAGCGGGCCTCCTCGTGCTGAAGGATGCGGGTGAGGGCAGCGATCGTCGCCGGGGAGAGGTCGACAGTTTTGACGGTGTTCGCGAGCACGAGGTTCTCGCAGCCGAGGCACACCCACTGCCCGGAGCGCCACAGCACGAGGACATCGGTGGAGCAGGTCGAGCACCACGCGATCCGGAGGCGGGGCATCACAGCACCCTGGGCGGCACGGGTCCGGCGACCGCGCCGGACGTCTGCGCGAACGCGTGCGCCCGGACCCAGGCGGCCAGCGTGTCGATACCGGAACTGACGTCCATCAGCGTGTTCACGATCCCACAGTCGCCACACTCGACGAGCGGCGGAGCAAGCCTCCAGGCCGTCTCCGGGTGCAGGCACGTGCCATCGCGTGCACCGAGGGCGCGGGTATCCGCGGGAAGCCCGAGGCCCATGGCGTAGCCCCCGAGCGCCGACCAGGCCGCGCCGCGCTCCTCGCGGGTCGGCCGCGTCGACTCCACCGCCGCCCGGATGAGGCCGTACACCTGGTCACAGCGATCCTTGCGCGCGTTGTAGTCCACGCCGCGGTCGTGCATCGCCGCGGTCTCATCCTCGAGCCGCCGGAGCGCCTCGAGGATCTGACGCCCCTTGTGGAGCTGGTCGACCGCGTGCTGCGTGATGTCCTCGTCCTCCGAGGACGACGGGTGCTCCCCGTCGTACAGCAAGGGCTCGAGCAGCGCGTGCACGCCGTCGAGCGCGCCGAGGGCGGACGTGAGTTCGCGGGAAGACATGGGATGGCCTCCACGAGCAGGACACACCGCCGACCGACGAGAGGACCGCGGGAGTGCGGTCCGGGGTCGGTCAAACCAGAATGCGGTTTTTGTGCTGCTCGTGGTGGCTATACCTGCGGCAGTCGGATACCGTCAAGGGGATCTCTAAAATGTTCTGTCCAGGACGTCCCGATCAGGAGATGCACATGCCCTACTACTCCGCGCGCCACGGGAGCACCCCATGAAGGGCACCCGGCCGCTCACCAACGCAGAAGTTCGTGCCGCCGATCGCGAGCTGACCGGACACCGGGGCCGCGCGCTCTTCGCGACCATGCTCTACACCGGGGCGCGCATCAGCGAGACGTTGGCCCTCGACGTGATCGACGTGCTCAAGCCCGGGGACGCGCTCGACATCCGGACGCAGATCGTCTTCCGGCGGAGCATGACCAAGGGCAAGCGCACGGGCCGCGTCGTTGACGTGCACCCGGAGCTGCGCGCGCGGCTGTTGCTCTACCTCGACGAGCGGAGGCGGAAGGGCACGCTCGGGCCCATCCCCGTGGGCGCGCTCTTCTTGTCGCGCCAGGGCAAGCGGCTCTCCCGCACGCCGTCCTGGGAGGAGCTCCACATCGCGTTTGTCGCCGCGGGCCTGCACGAGCGGGTCAGCGCGCACAGCCTGCGGAAAACGTTCGCGCAGCGGCTCTTCGATCGGGGCGCCTCCGTGCCCGTCGTGCAGGAGCTCCTGGGTCACCACGACATCTACGCCACGATGGCCTACCTCAACGTGAAGGAGGAGCGGTGCAAGGCGGCGATCGCGTCGCTTCCGAGCTTCGACGAGGAGGAAACGCCATGAAACAGGCGCCGGAAGTCGTCATTTTCAAGTGGGATGACCTGCTCCCGGAATGGGTGCGCGGGCTCTTCGAGGGGGGGCGCGTCGGCGAGGACGTGCATCCGACGCTCGGGGAGGGCTGGTGGCAGGACACCGTGAGAGCGGCCGGCTGCGCGCGCGAGGACGCCTCCGGTACCTACGCGGCCGATCCGGTGCTCCTGCTCTGCGCGCCCGCTGGCGAGGAGGGAGAGGCCGCGATCTGGCGCATCAATGAGCAGTTCTTCGATTACGGGACCCCTGTTTACATGACGGAGGTCGACCTGCCCACAGGACGCCGCATCGTGGCCCTGGTCACGGACTCGTGAGCGTGCCCGTGGTCGCCTTCGTGCTGCTCTATGACGGCCTCGACGGGATCGAGACGCGCGTGCTCAAGACCCCGCCGTGGTTGCGTCTGCGGTACCCGAGGCTCGTCGCGCACACGCTCCGCGCGATGACGGGCGCCTACTGCGTCGGCGCGCTCCGGCGTCGGTGCGCGCCCGAGGAGCTGCCGGGGTTCCGCGACGCGCTGCGCGCCTGCCCGGACGTGCTCTGGATCGTGTGCGGGGACCGCGCATGACGGGCCCGACCGATGCCGAGCTGGCCGTGGAGCTCCGCCGCATCGGGGAGGGGATCGCCTTCCTCCTCGCGCTGTTCCGCCCCTCGGACCCGTCCGCAGCCCTTGATCCGTCGCTCCAGGCGTTGCAGACCGATCGGGACCTGGTCCTCCTCGCCGCCGACCGCCTCGAGGAACGGGATTGGTCGTGATGCGTCTCCGGTCGCACGTCCTGAGTTGCCTTTTGTTCGCCACTAGCTGATCCTGTTCGGAACGCGGTCTGATCCCGCACCCGAACATCCCATCTCCTCCTGCGCGCGGTCCTGTCCGGGCTCGCGCGCCCCTCCACGCCCCACCTCCCCCGGGGCAAAAAAGACGATGCCGCCGGGCCCCCTCCACAGGTTTCCCGACGGCACCGCAGCGGACGACTCCATGGTAGCACAGTCTACGGTAGCTGAACAGGCGCACACCCCCCTGGTGCCGTGTCCGGTGGGCAGTCACTTCCGGATGCCGCATGCGATCACCGACGCACTGAGCCAACTGGAGCGCATCGGGAAGCCCGTCACACACCGCGAGCGGGACGTGATCGAACGGCTCCTGTCCTACAGCCTCGGCGTGTGTGCCGCGCAGTACGCCGACGGCGTGCCCACCACGATGCGGCAGCTCNNCGCCGGCGCATCGGCCCGCGCAGCTCGGCATGCTGCGCGCCATCCGGCGCGGCATCGTCGTCTGGCGCCCCGATCACCGGCGCTTCAGGGGCCGCTACTACGCGCTGGTGCACCCGTCGGCCTGGCCGGAGCTCGCCGACTGGCAGCGCCCGCTCTTCGACGTGCCCAGCCGCCCCGCGGATGAGCTGTTCCCGGTGCCCACCATCGCGCTTCCGCGCGAGGCACCGGGCTACCGCCTCGCGCCGACCCCCCCCGCGTGGGTGCTCCGGTCCCGTAGGGACAAGCCTGTGGACAATCCTTCTCCCATGGATACCCCAGGGGTATCCACACGCGTTCCTTCTTGTCCGGAGAGAAAGGTCAGGACTCCACCCTCAGAGGTATTCCCGGATCTCTGGTACTTTTATAACAGGAACACCGGCGAGAGTCAAGCGCTGGTGCACCTGATCTATCGAGGTTTGAGCGACCTCGTGCCGGGCTGGAAGGACCTCGCCGCCACCCTCGCCGCACAGCCGATCCCGGGCACGCTCTCGAAGCGGATGCTCGAGCTCCTCGACACGCACGGCTGGCACGGAGCCGCCCTCACGGCCCCCCGCATCCGACTCGGCATCGCCCGGGTGCTCGACACCTGGCGCGAGATCGCCGAGGAGCTCGCCACCGACGACAGGCCGGACGAGCAACAGGCTTTCGAGGAGGTCGAGGTGCCCGCGCACGTCGAGGAAAGCTCCACCGTCGAGGCCGTCGAGGCCGTCGAGGCCGTCGAGGCCGTCGAGGCCGTCGAGGCCGTCGAGGCCCTCTCACCGTTCCCGGCTGGGATGGCCACCGCCGTGGCGCGCGCCGACCACTACGCCCGGCCGGAGCTCGAGGCGGAGGCGCCGCCCTTGCCGGCCGGGCTCGTCGACGCCACCGAGGCCGCGCTGCACGCGCTCGCCGCGACGCGCCGCGGCCCGGCGGTGTGGAGCGGCGCCGTCGACCCGTTCCCGGCGCGCCCGCTCGTCGCCGCGGTCGTTGCCGTGCTGGCCGGCCTGCGCCCTCCCGGTGAGACGGGGCCCGGGGGCCCGCCGCTCTACCCCGAGCGCGTCCGGGTGGCCGAGGTCATGCGCGCGATGCAGGCCGCGGCCCGGAGCGCCTGGCGGGATCGCGCCGCGCCTGGTCGACGGGTGTCGGCGTGACGAGCGTCAGGTTCTACGCGGCCACTTCTCCGCGTAGTACCCTCGGATGTGGCGCTTCCGGCGGTACTCGGGCGAGCTGTAGCCGCAGGCGCACAGCTCTCCGAGGCGCTCCCAGCGGTCGGTACGCTCGCAGCCGGGGCACGCAAATGCGGGGAGCGGCAGGGCGGCCATGCGTGGACTATACCGGTGTGTGGAGGCCGTATCCATGAGCGACAAGACCGACACGAAGTCCGCTGCCGCCCCCGCGAAGGTGGACGTCAAGCCCCCCGTCGGACCGAAGGCGGACAAGGGGCCGAAGGGCGACAAGGGCGACAAGGGCGACAAGGGCGACAAGGGCGATCCCGGGCCCCTCGATTTGAATCTCTTCGAGGTCGACGAGGTCCGGCGGGGGGGCCGCTGTGCGGTCCTCTTCCTCGTCACGCACGGGAAGAGCATGGGCATCGTGCGCTGCGCGCGTCCGGCGGAGGCCGGCGGCGCGTTCTGCGCGCTCCATGCGATCCACGTCGGCACGCCGTAACGTTTGTGACGGTAACTATCGGCGAACATCCTGCGTTGTGTACGATGCTGGATAGCCATAGTGACCGGGTTGTGACCGTGCATCGTGCGGTCCTGTCCAGGTCCACCGGAGCCGCGCCGACCGCCGTCTCGCCGCGCGCGGAGATGGAGCGGTACCTGCACTGGAGCGGACCGGTGCACTCGCTCTGCGAGGTCGTGCAGCGCGACGGCCAGGAGCTGATCTCCCGGCGCGACATGCTCACGATCACGGTGGCCGAGCTCGTCGAGCTCTACGACCACGGGCACGTGCACGTGGGGCGGACGTGCGTGACCCTCGTCGACGCCTGGCCGCCGGGGATCTTCGGTGAGGAGGCGCCGCGCCGGGCGGCCGTGCCCGAGGACCAGTGCGGGCGCGAGCTCGCGGGCGGCTACCTGTGCGTGCGCACCGTCGGCCACACCACGCCCTGCGCGCGGATGATGGACATCTCGATGGCGGAGCTCGAGGCCGAGATCGCCGCCGGCGACGCGGCGCGGGGACCGACCCCGTGAGCGCCCACGTGCGGCTGCTCGTGTGGGATCGCCACACTGCGCGCGGCTCCGTCGTCGAGGCGGTCGCCGGCGAGGTCCTCGCCGACGGGTCGCGCTGGGTGCAGCTCGAGGGGCGCACGGAGCGGATCTGGCCGGAGGAGTACGCGGACCGCACGCAGCGCGCGCTGGTGGCGCTGCGCCAGGTGGCCCAACGCGAGGCCCGCGGGGGCTGAAGTCGTCCACCCCGAGGCCCGGGCCGCGACACATGATCGCCGGCGGACGACACTTCGGCTCCGGATCGCGACGCTTTGCGCTCAAGGCGCGACCCTTCGCGATCGCGCCGCGACGCTTATAAGTGGACGAGCGACAGTTCGCCGGCTACGGCGTTCCATGCCGATCGCTGTGCTCTTCGCCGAGGTCGATGGGATCTACAGCCGGCGCGCGGGCGTCGAGGTCTACCACCGAGGCCGCGACGCGCGGCACTAGCACGGGCCCGATCCGGTCGTCGCGCACCCGCCGTGCCAGCGATGGGGCTCGCTGTGGAAGATGGGCGGCCGGTTCGGCGAGGACGAGGGCTGTTTCGTCGCCGCGCTCTTCGCGGTGGAGCGCTTCGGCGGCGTGCTCGAGCATCCCGCGGCCTCGGGCGCCTGGCACGCCTACGGGCTCCCCGTCCCCGAGCTCGAGGGCGGATGGTCGCAGCTCGACGGCCGACCCGGATGGGCGTGCCACGTCGAGCAGGGCCACTACGGGCACCGCGCCCGGAAAGCCACCTGGCTCTACTACGTCGGCCAGGCGGCCCCTCCCCCGCTCGTGTGGGGGCCCGCGCCCCAGCGGGGCGTGTGGGTGGCGAGCTCCGCGAGCATGCCGGAGGGATTTTCGGCCTGCACGACCGAGGAGCGCAGCGCCACGCCGGAGCCCTTCGCCGAGCTCCTCCTTCAGCTCGCCCTCGGCTCGACGTCCCGCGACGCATCCACCTGGCGCCGCGACACTTCACAGGCGCCACACGACGTTTCGCACGAGCTCCACGACGATTCGGAGGCCGCCGGCGCCGCGACGTTTCCGCGCGGTCCTGCGACGCTTCGGGCCTGTGCATGGTGCGACGGGCCGATCGCCGAGGGCGCGCGCTCCCACGCGGTCACGTGCTCGAAGCGCTGCCGTCAGGCCCGCCAGCGATGGGCCGCGCAGGGGCGTGCCGTGCCGCCAGGTGCGCGACACATCCGCCTGGCGCGCGACGGGTAGGCCGCTGCCAGGTCCGCGACGCATCCACCTGACGCCGCGACACATCCGCCTGGCGCGCGACGCCTACGCCGCCCGGAGCCCCAGCCCGGCGAACACCGGTGCGCCGGTCCCCGAGCCGGGGAAGGGCTCGGCGATCGTGTCGCCGGGCTCCGCACCGAGCAGCTCCGCCACCCACGCGAAGAACGCGGCCGGCTTCCGGCCCGGCAGGTCCCATCCGGGCGGCACGTGTGCCACGAGCGCGTCCGGCACACACCGCTCCGGCCTCCGGCGCCCCCCACACACGATCACGGGCTCCCAGGCGTAGGGGCGCTCGAGGTAGGGCCGCGCCTGCCGATGCCAGCTCGCCACGCGCACACCGGCCGGGCAGAGCGGCAGGAGCTGCCGCAGGTCCGTGCTGCCCGTCGAGAGCGCCCAGCCGTCCGGGAACGCGGCCACGAGCTCCGCGATGTGGGCCGCCGGGTCGACCTCGCGCGCCTCCGGATACAGGTACGCGCGCCCCGGGTAGGGCGGGTCGGAGTAGCAGAAGCGCGCCGCGCGGGCGATCGGGATCGGCAGCACGCGTGCCCCGATGTCAGGCTCCGGCGGCCGTCGGTGCGGGAGCGCCACCTTCCCCGACCGCACTTGCAGGCGATGCGCGCGCAGCCGGCAGCGCGACGAGCAGTAGACCTTCCGCGGGTCGACGGTGGGCGCGACGGGGTGCGGGCAGCCAGGCCAGGCACAACGCATCGGGAAGCCCTACCCGGGGCCGCGTGCGACGTCCAGCGAAACGTTCCCGCGGGCCTCGGGAACGTTTCACCTGGTCGCTGCAGGCGGGAACGTTTCGGAGGCCCTCGACGTCGGGAACGTTTCCCGAGCTCGGCCGCGGGAACGTTTCGCCGGCGTCTCAGTCCTCCTCGACGAGCTCCACCGGACGGGGCACGTAGCCGGGGGGGGCCAGGACGTCGCGCACGGGCCGCTCCTCGCGTGCCGTGAGGCGCGCCCCGATCACGCGGTCGAGCTGCGCCAGCGTGCCGTGCTCCCGGCAGTCCGGGCAGATCTCGAGCGTCGTCGAGAAGGGGCGCGTGAGCGTGCGCAGCGTGGCGCCGACGAACCGCGCTTGTTCGGGCGGCAGCTCGTGGACGGACTCGGCAACCTCGTCCTGCTCCGCTGGGAGCACCATGTTCGCGACGACCACGCGCATCGCCAGCCAGTCATCCGGCATCTCGGGCTCTGGACCCGTGCCCTCGTTCTCGCCTGGGATCGCAATGCGCGCGGGCGCGTGCTCCGGCGCGCGGATCGGGCAGAGATCGCAGTCAAAGAGGTTCGTGCGCATCGTCGGATCCTACACCCGCTGCAGGCGGGAACGTTTCAGCCTCGAGCGCGCAGCCAGCCGCGGCGATCCGCCCACCAGAGCGCCCCGCCGAGGAGCGCGAGCGGGACGATCGTCGTCGCGTTCTCGCGCGCGAGCTGCGCCGCGTCGCCGGCGACGGCCCCGATCCGGCTGATATCGGCGTGCACGTGCGGGGGGGCGGTCTCCTCGAGCGCCCGGCCGCCCGCGGCGCCGATGGCGGCCTTGAGCGCCTCGACCTGGCCGCGCGTGAGGCCCCGGATCGAGTAGTCCACCGCGGCGCCCCGGAGATGCCGCGACAGGTCCATCCCGTGCTGCGCGATCCAGGCGCCCCACGTCGCCGCGTCGCGCGGCCAGAGCGCCAACAGCGCATCGATCGAGCGGTCCGCCGCGTACGTCGCGTGGAGCTCCGCATCGCCTCGGGAGCCCCCACCGGCCGCGGCGTGCTTCGTGATCATCGCCGCG
>CXWL01070409.1_pt1 | contig 18678 bp, 15 predicted proteins | sample 590931 | NCBI WGS metagenome assembly CXWL01 (sample SAMEA3498368, study PRJEB10139) | groundwater metagenome | biome: water well; material: biofilm material | place: Germany | collected 2015-04-27 | reverse complement strand
GTTATATTCAGAGCGTTAGATATTTTTAGTTATGGTAAGCCGGCATTGTCTTTAAATCTTCTTTTCATGAGCATTGCGTTGCTAGAACGAGGTCCTTTTGACATCATCCATTGTCAGTTTGGAACAATCGGACTCAATGCACCATCGCTAAATCGAGTTCTTGCTTGTGCCTCTAGGATAGTGACATCCATTCGTGGTTATGATGTAACTGTGTTTCTCAAGAAACATCCGGGGGCTTACCATCGATTATTCAGGGAAGGAGATTTGTTCTTGCCGGTATGTAAGTTTCTTAAGGACCGGTTGATCCAAGAGGGTTGTGAGGAAAAGAAGATCGTGGTTCACCACTCTGGTATCGATTGTTCAAAGTTTGAATATGTTCAAAGGCAGCGGGTGTCTGGTGAGCCCATAAAGGTACTGACAATTGCGAGATTAATGGAAAAGAAGGGGGTGGCTTTTGCCATTGAGGCTGTGTCACGCCTTCTTTCAAAAGGGGAAAAGATAGAATATAGGATAGTCGGCGATGGAGTGCTTCGCGAGAATTTGCAGCAGTTGATAGAGGGCATGGGTATTGAGCGACAGGTCAAATTACTTGGTTGGAAAACCCACGAAGCAGTCAAAATGTTATTAGAGGAATCGCACGTGCTGGTTGCTCCGAGTTTGACTGCTGAAAGCGGTGATCAGGAAGGAATCCCGAATGCCATAAAAGAGGCGATGGCTTCGGGATTACCCGTGATCAGTACGTTTCACAGTGGGATACCTGAACTGGTTACCGATGGAGTGTCGGTTTTGTTGGTGCCGGAGAGGGATGCGGCATCCCTAGCGGACTCTCTTGCATATCTGATAAGCCATCCTGAAGTTTGTAAGGAGATGGGTGAAGCGGGAAGGATGCAGGTGGAGCAGAGGTTTGATACAAACTCTTTGAATAAGAAGCTGGAAGAATTATACCTGGGACTTATGCAAGAAACGTAATTCCCGGTCAGGAAACCTTCCTATCGCCCCCAGTACATAACTATTTTGATCTCCGACGTCGTTTTGGATTTGCGCCGATGATGTAAGATGGTGTCCGCGTTTCAGGCTTCAGTGTTAGACAAGAAAATACCTAATGGCTATTGCTGAAAACTTCTTGGAACTGGCTAATCCAGAGGAAAACACGAGGCGGCTTGCCAATAGACCAAAGCTCCTCTTCCTTGCATATCCCTTTCCGCCACTGCGGGCAATTGGTGCTGTTCGTACGGGTAACATGGCAAGGCATTTGGGTAGGTTAGGGTGGGATGTGACAGTAGTAACCCCCGATCCTTCTATATGGCGAAATGTTGATGACAGCGCGAAGGTCTCGGCGGAGTTAGACCGTGATGGCATCAAGCGGATTCTGACTGACCACCGATGGCGATGTCTATTGCCAGGCGGTGTGAAGTGCTGGAATCAGAACCTCGGTTGGCTTGCCGGAGGAGTCTGCCGAACCCTTGCACGGGGCTTAAGGATTGAGATGTATCTGGGTTGGATTAAAGCAGTAGAGCAAGCTTGTTCCACTCTGAGCCCGAAGGACGTGGATGTAATCCTTGCATCTGGTGGGCCGTTCGTGGCGTTTCGACTTGCAAGGAGTCTTTCAGACCGGCTTGGCCGGCCTTATGTTTTGGACTACCGTGATTCTTGGACTGGACATCCTCTTCGCCGTCCGACACGGCCAGCGACTGCGCGGGAAGAGGCGGGTTTGCTTCAAGGTTGTGCAGCAGCCACCATTGTGTCGTCTTCGTGGAGTGCGGACTTGGCTGAACGTTACGGCGTTGGGGCAAAGCTTCATGTGGTGACAAACGGCTACGACCCTGGTGAAATGGCAGCCGTTGAACCATACGACTTCGGACATTGTGCCTTTGTGTATGCAGGGAGTTTCTACGCACCGAAGATCTCTATCTCATCTTTCTTGGCTGCGCTCAAATGTCTGAAGGAATCTTTCAACGAAGCGAGCGAGAAATGGTACTTCCACTACTATGGTGCGCACGAAGACCATGTTCGTGAACAGGCAGGTCATTATGGCCTGAGTGATCGGATTATGCTTCATGGAAGAGTTCCGAGGCGTGAGGCTTTATCGGCAGTGAAGGGTGCAAACCTTGCAGTAGTCATCAGTTCAGTCTATGAGCGAAGCCTATTAGCGGATAAAGGGACTATTCCGGCCAAAATATTTGAGGCCATCGGACTGGGAACTCCTGTTCTTCTCATTGCCCCTTCTGGCAGCGACGCAACAGCTCTACTTGCCCCCACCGGATTAGTGAAAAGTTTTACGGGTGCTGACACTCAGGGTATGGTATCGTTTCTCAAGGATGTGGTTGGTGGACAGGCTCCTCAGCCCAAGAACAGCGAGATCTGTTCGTGGACGACTCTCTCTCAAAAACTCGATGCTATTCTGCAAGGGGTAGTGGCACGCGATAGAAGTCAGGTACATGCGAGAGACGAAAATAGAGGTCGGGATGGTGCGAATGAGCCAGGGTAGACAAGTTAGGCGCGGATAGTGATCGTTCAATACATATTCAATAAAGCCCTAAGTAATATCCATGATCGACCAATTGATCAGATTAGACCAGAGAACGCCGGCCAGCGGGGAACCGGCCGCGGCTCGATATATCCTCACCCATCCCCAGAGCACCCTGGTCGAGCGATGCTTGCTTTGGACTTGCATAGTCGGGTTACCGCTGCAAAATTATTTTCCCACCGTGGCCGGAATGAGCTCTTCTTTTCTTCTCTTTGCCGCGCTCATCGCATATGTCATGGTGAATCGTCCTCGTATCTTGGGTGAGATTTGGCATCACCCGGTTTTGATCGCAGCCTATGCCTTCGTTGTTGTTAGTGTCCTCCTGGAATTTTCGAGTCCGCTACCCGACTATCAGCAGGCTAACCGATTTCTAGAAATGATCGTTGGCATGATGTGCGTGGCGGTCCTCTGTAGAGATCGGTCGGCCTTGACTGCTTGTCTCTACGGATATATCGCGATAGCCTTGTGGACATCAGTTGTCCTCTACTTGACCGGATATGAGGCTATACAGGGAATGGCGGCCGAAGATTTCTCGCAAGCCGAGAAGGTTCGTCTTCAAGCCTTTGGGGAAAAGCCGATGGGCGCCAACATAAATCGATTGGCCCATGTGTGCGCGCAGGGAGCATTAGTGGCATTCGCCCTGTGTTTGTCGGACAAGTGGAAGCGTCTCAGGGTCCCATTGCTGGGAATAGTCGTCGTTTGCCTTATGGGCTCGTTGCTGACGATGTCCAGAGGGGCTGGTGTGGTGCTTCTGGTGGGATTTTCGGTGATGCTCGCTGCTCGCGGATTCAGACAGGGAAAAGTATTGATCCTTGTGTCCGTCTTAGGTATAGGCATTTATGCGGTGGTTCCAGACGCTGTTTGGTCCCGGATGGTGTTCTCGACCGAGGTGGGAAAGAGTGGTAAAATGGAATCTCGTGCAAAGCTATATACCAACGCACTCAATCGCTTGCCGGAATACATCGTGGCCGGTGTTGGTGCGGGAAATTTCTCTAAAAAGTGGGCATTCGAGAAAGGGTTTGCCAGCGTCAGAACGTCACCCGACGGAAAGTCAACCGAGGTGTTGCTGCATGTTGCGCACAACGCACTTATACAGCTGACAATTTATTGGGGGATTCTCGGTCTCTCGATGTTTCTGCTGATCATATGGTGTGTCTATCGTTTGATTCCATTGCAATGCGGTCGTGATGAGCTTTCGCTTGCGCTGCTGGGGATTCTTGTCTCGCTCGGTGCATTCTTGCTTTACAGTAATGATTTTTCTGACAAAGGATATGCGTTTGGCGTAGGCATGTTGATTGGTGCTCGGCGATGGATCTGGCCTAGTGGCATCGTGCCGACAGTGTGAAGGACGCGGGTATACATCGGGCCCTGATATGAACATTGGCCAGGATCGCTACTCTAGGTAGTGTGAAAGGTTGATCCGATTGAGCGGGAATTATTTACTACAAGGACTTTCAAGACATTCACTAGCCTTTCGGAATGCTGGATAGTATTGCTCTCACTCGGGGAAAACCGAATACCCTATCATCATCACATGCCGGGCAATATTTGCTTCCAGCACAGATAGGAAGATGTCTAGTTGAAGAAGCTTCCTACAGAGGATTCATCCACGTGAACTGCCGCCTTCTCTATCTTGTCGGACAACTAGGTTTAGGGGGATTAGAGCGACAGCTCTTCTACCTGATAGGCTCTATGGACCGAAGGCGGTATAANNGTATAAACCAGTCGTGGCGGTATGGGGGAATTCTCTCGACGATCATTACGCGCCATTAATTCGTGCGCTCGAAGTTCCCGTGGTCGCCCTAGGCACTAAACCAACACGATTGGCTAAGTGGCAGGCTCTATCCAATTTGGTGTCTGATCTGCGACCGGAGGTGATCCATTCGTACTCGTTCTATACCAACATCCTTGCCTGGTGGGCTGCGAGAGGTGCGGTAGCCATACCTATAGGATCAGTGCGAGGCAACTTCACTCAATGTCGCCGGGGTGTGGGGAAAGTGGTTGGGCGACTATGTGCGCGATGGCCGCCGAGCCAAGTTTACAACAGCTTCAGCGCGGAGCGGGAGGCAAAGCACTCCACGACGATCTTTAGGCCTCGCCGCATCTACGTCGTCACAAACGGAATCGATCTTGATCGGTTCTCTCCTACACCGCATCCTGAATATGGATATATTCTGGCAGTTGGAAGCCTATTTCCAGTAAAACGTTGGGACCGCCTTCTTCGAGCCGTCGCGTATCTTGCCGGGAAGGGCTTAGAGTTCGAGGTACGCCATGCCGGCTCAGGGCCATTGCGGGAAGAACTAGAGGCCATGGCAAGAGGGCTGCATGTGGAACACCTGTTTAGGTTTTTGGGTAATCGACATGATATTCCAGACCTGCTTGCTGGTGCTGCATTCCTGGTGCATACCGCTGAGAATGAGGGCTGTCCCAATGTTCTCATGGAGGCTATGGCCTGCGGCCGTGCTGTGGTTGCCACCGACGCAGGTGATGCTCCATATTTGATTGATGACGGCAAGACGGGGTTCGTGGTGCCTAAAGAGGATGAAGCCGCACTCGCCGATCGTATCGCAACCCTTCTCAATAACCGAGAGTTGCGTTGTAGGATGGGTGATGCCGGTCGGACCAAAGCCGAGCAAGTGTTCGGACTCGATCGCTTGAGGTCAGAGACTTTTGCAGCCTATCAGGCTGAAGGTTGGAGGGACAGCTAGCATCTGCGGGATCGGTGGGTGGAGATGGTCATCAACATTCAACCTGGCGGTGATAATGTTGCTGGACGTATGCGGGAACGCTACAGCTCACAAGCCTGGACAGCTAAGGAGTCAGAACACACTCTTCAGCCACTCGAACAGAAAGAAGACTGAGAGGCTTGGTGTTATTTGAGCTGCGCAAATGCTGACAGTGGATAATCAGAATCGTCCACCAGTGCTGTTGGTCGGAAATTTTCTGTCTGCCAGTAGAGGAACTCGGGGTGTGTGCGAAGATCTCGCAGTTGGACTCAAGGCTGCTGGCTGGAAAATCATGACGACGTCCTCACGCCCTGGTCGCGTTGCTCGTCTAGCTGACTTTCTACTGACGGTATGGCGAGAGCGAACCCAGTATCGAGTTGCCCAGGTCGATGTGTACAGTGGACCGTCATTTCTGTGGGCTGAGTTGGTGTGTTGGGCTTTGAGAACGGCGAGAAAGCCTTACCTACTGACACTGCATGGAGGAAATCTTCCTGCATTCGCGCAAAGGCATGCCAATAGGGTTCGGCGTCTCTTGCAAAGTGCAGGTGCCGTCACCACTCCTTCGTCCTATCTCTTTGAACAGCTGCGGGCTTATCGAAAGGACTTAGTGCGTTTGCCGAATTCGTTGGAGATAAGTAAGTATCAGTTCAGGCACCGAAATCGTCCTGAGCCGAACTTGGTGTGGCTGCGAGCTTTTCACGATATCTACAACCCTTCACTGGCGGTAAAAGTTGTCGCTGCGCTTGCCAACGATTGTCCCTCGGTGAACCTCGTGATGATTGGTCCCGATAAGAGAGATGGAAGTCTCGATTTGGCGAGGAACTTGGCTTCGAAACTGGGGGTTTTTGACAGGATCACGTTTGCCGGGCCTGTCCCGAAAAATACTATTCCTGAGTGGATCAATCGAGGTGATATTCTGCTCAATACGCCGAGGATAGACAATTCTCCAGTGAGCCTTCTTGAGGCGATGGCCTGCGGTGTGTGCATTATAAGTACGAAAGTGGGCGGCATTCCGTACTTGATCGCAGATGAGTGCGATGGGCTCCTTGTCCCCGATAGCGACGAGGTAGCAATGGCGGCGGCAGTTCGGCGTCTCATGGGTGAAGAAGGAGTGGCCGGGCGGTTGTCTCGTAACGGCCGCATAAAAGTTGAGCAATTTGATTGGTCTGCTATCCTTCCCCAATGGGAGCGGCTATTGAGCGATGTTGCCGAAAAGCACTCGGTATGACATCCACGTGGCTCAAAGTTTACTATAGTTTGCCGGTATCACTGCGTTCGATTGCGGCCAGCCTGCGCGGGCTGTACCTCCGATCCTGGAGATATGGGCCCGAGACCGAACGTCTAGCTGAAGAGGCGATCGGTCGCGAAGGTTGGAGCCCAGACCAGTGGCGCGCCTGGCAAGAAGAACGGTTGGCTTATGTGCTCCATCGCGCAGCGACGCAGGTCCCATATTATCGAGAACAATGGGCTGAGCGACGCCGGCGGGGGGATCGGGCTTCGTGGGAGTATTTGGAGAATTGGCCGATTTTGGAGAAAGACAAGATCAGGGAAAACGCTCGTGCATTCGTGGCCGATGATTGCAATGTGCGCAAGATGTTCCATGAGCAGACAAGTGGGAGCACCGGGAAGCCATTGAGTTTGTGGGGGAGCCTACAGACCGTGCGTACGATGGCTGCCTGGAGTGAGGCCAGAATTCGCTATTGGAATGGAGTGACTCGCCACGACCGCTGGGCCATGATTGCCGGTCAATTGGTTACTCCCGTGAGTCAACGGCAGCCGCCCTTTTGGGTATGGAATCAGGGGTTGAATCAGCTCTACATGTCTTCTTATCACCTCGCTCCTGATCTTATGGGATCTTACCTCGATGCCCTCTCTCGCTATCGAGTGACGTATCTCTACGGATATTCATCCTCGCTTTACGCATTGGCACAGACGGTGTTGGAATCAGGACGTAAGGATTTGCGCATGGCCGTGGCTCTCACGAGCGCCGAGCCTGTCTATGAATATCAAAGAGTGGCCATTGCCAAGGCGTTCAACTGTCCAGTTCGCGAAACCTACGGGATGGCAGAAATGGTTGCCATGGCTAGCGAGTGCCGTGCAGGCCGGCTGCACCTGTGGCCTGAGGTTGGGTTTATAGAAGTCATGAAGGAGGGGCTACCAGTAGCGCTAGGGGAATCCGGTGATCTTATATGCACAGGCCTATTGAATGCCGAAATGCCTCTCATCCGATACCGTGTAGGCGATCTAGGGCGCCTCGAAACTAGTTCCGGCACTTGCCGATGTGGGCGTGCCCTGCCAGTGATGGGTTCGTTGGAGGGAAGAATAAGTGACGTTCTCTACACAAAGGATGGGAGGCGCGTCAGTAGATTTGGTCAAGTCTTTAACGGCAATCTCGCTATTCGTGAAGCACAGGTTGTTCAAGAAACACTGGACTGCGTGAGGGTGAATTTTGTGCCAACCCCAGCTTTTACAGCGCACCATGAACAGGTGATCGTGCAAAGAGTCAAAGAAAGGATGGGGGATATGGAAGTCCTCATGGAGCCGATGACGGAAATTCCTCGGGGAGCCAGTGGTAAGTTTCGAGCTGTAATTTGTAACATTCCTGGTGTTGTGTCCCAAAGTCCGTTTGTGAGCAATCCGTCGAACCATGAACGGAAGTAGATGAGTACCAGAGGTGGCTCCGAAAATGTGCGAAAGGTGATTTACGTTATCGATTCGGGTGCCCTTGCGAACGCGTGATTGGGCAACTAGCATTCTTGTTAAGCTAGCACTGCTTCGGCGCTCTAAGTCCTTCAGGCAGAACTTTAGGCTTCCCACAGGCCTCATCAACTTGATCTTGCGTAAGGAAGGCTGCGTTTTTGAAATCGGCACCGTCAATCCACGCTCCCTCCATTTGTGCCCCCAAAAGCATGGCCCCTTCAAAGGTCGCATTTACCAAGTTGGCACCACTCAGGTTCGCACCCACGAGCATCGCATGGCTTAGGTCTGCAGACTCGAGATCAGATCCGCGCAGGTCAGCGCCGGCGAGCATAGCCATATGAAGATTTGCGCCGTTTAGCTTAGCCTTTCTAAGGCGCGCGCCAGCAAGCATTTGTCCTTTGATGTCTTCGGAGTGCAGTGTTTCAACTCTGGGGGAACTAGGCCATCCTATTATGGAGCAAGAGCCAAGCAAGAGAACCACAGTAAGAACAACTGGCCAGATGACCCGGTTCCATTTGTGATGACCATTAACCTTCATCCATCCTCGAAGCGCGAGACTCAGCAACACGGATGCAAGTCCGACGCACCCACGCTATGGCGTCGCTCTTCGTTGCGTGTGCTCCTACAACGGTTAGAACTCCACGGCCTAACCACTCTATGGTTACACTGTTCTTCGCAGCAAAGATTCCGGCGACGAGAGCGAGGAAACCGGCCACAAGCTCGAGAAAAAACTTGTACATGCGTGAGGATATTGTTACGGAAAGGAATTAAGTCGCTATAAATGTTGCCATCCCATTATGATGGTTGGTGAGAGTATACACCAAGACGGTCTTCTACTTCATCGAGACGTCCCCGACTGCAAAGGCGAGGGAATCTATGGATCCTCAGGGAGCTTGGAGTATTGGCGCAGCGGGTGATTGAGTGTCGTTGCCAGTGCTGTATTCATAGGCGCCGATATCATAGGTGCGTCCTTGGGGCCGAGTTGTGCCGTTGAAGTCTATTCTGGTCGTAGCGAGGGGTAAGCCCGGGCTTCGTTCGGGTAGTAAGCCCTGATCGATGGCCGGGCTTCGTTCGGTCAGTCTGAAATTCGGCGATGCGGGAAGAGTCGCTGGGCCGTTCATGAACATCGGGTTGCTGGTATGGATGAGGTTTCCGGATTGTGTGTAGTTGACCCCTTCCGTTGCAGTACTACTGATCCAAATCGTTGGCCGCGGTGCCGTCCCATAAAAAATGTTGTTTCTGATCTGGACGCCCGTGCTGCAACAGCTCACCCAGTTGATTCCCTGTATGGTGCCTGCATCCTGACCATTCTGATAAAAAATGTTGTTTTCGATCCTGGCATTATTTACCCATTTTCCCCAAATGACCACGCCAGCAGCGAGCCTGCTATAGGCCAAGACATTGTTAGCGACAGTCACGTTCTCCGTCTTAGCAAATTCTGGCCCTGCATAGTTGACCGTGTCATTCGGGTCTGCTGTTCCATTCAACTGAATGTGATATTTTTCAGTACCATAAATGAGGTTGTTGGTGATGACATACCGTGATCCATTGAGGTACAGTCCATGAGCCCCCGTCACCGGATCACCGGCTCCCTCAATGATATTCCTGTCAATAACGTTATCGACACCACCGGTCCCAAGAATTCCGCTGCCGTAGGTGTTCCTGATCCAATTCCGTCGAATCGTGCAATTTCGGCAGTTGTACCACCGGATTCCGTTCACGCCGTTTTGAAGAGTAAGCCCCTCAACCGTAATCCAGGCTACTTCCTTATTATNNGTACCTGATTGTTTAATGTAAATCATCCCCTCAGTATATGTGCCGTTCTTGACATAGATCGTGTCTCCGGCGGTGAGTTTCAATGTCGCATAGGCCACCGTCCGCCACGGTTTTTCTTCTGTGCCAGGATTGCTATCGCTCCCCGTCGTGGCGACGTAGTACGTTGCCGCATGGGCCGCAATAGATGGCACGAGGGCGCTGGCAAGTATATAGGCACCCAGTGCTCCCATGAGTCGTAGCATACTCGTAGTCTCCTTAATGTTTATGTACAGCAAGACGCTGCGTCTGGGGAAGTGTTTTGAGCGTTCCTCAGTGCCATGTTGCCCCTGAGAGAGGAGCAACCAACATGCCAGGTAGGCCATTCACCATGTGGTCATAAAAATAGAAAAAATTGCAAGAAAACCTGTTCGCGCTCGTTCATAACTGTGCATAAGCCCTAAACAGTGTGCGTTGAAACGGACTCCAAAGTCTTGGCGGCTTGATCCGAAGAGTATATCAGACGTAGTTGACGAATCAGTTTGCTTTGTGGTGCGTATAGTGATTAGGGTCAAACAACCGCCCCACCTTCCAAAGGAGCCATTCGTGAACTAATGGTTCGAATCCACCAGTGATGGCAAGGGCCGAGTCGTGCGTCGGTGGGCGTTGGCAGCTCTGCTGGTGGTCCAGAGGATCAGGCGAGCCTGGTCGCCCCCATCCAAGAATTGATTCCGTTGAGTCTGTATGTGGTTGACAACGTGTTAGGACAAGAAGTGGTTACGCGAGGATAACGAATGGATGGTGTTCTTTCTTGACGGGAAGACATTCGCCGAAGACTGATTGGCGATCGTTCTAGGCATCATGGGGCAAGGCGAGAAAAAACTGCTGGAGGTCCGTGCAAATCGCGACGTAAAATGCAGCGGTTTGATTCTAGTTCCTGCGTGCATTGGTCGAGTGGGGGCTGGGGGCTCCCCATGGATTGCTTTGTGTGGTCGAAAGCGGCGCAGGGGTTATGCTGGGCGATTCAGACCATGTTCGGCCGACAGGCGGTCGTGTAATGCTGCCAATGGAATACATAAAATGAGAAAGAAGTGCCGTGCCTTCTTCCCAGAGGTCGGTAGGCTACGTGGCATCGCATCGGCTTACTGGTGCCTGACCTATGCTCGATGCCCGGACCGCTTGTTGGGAACTCTGGCGAAAGCTGCACCCGCTCAACCACTCGCCGGCGTGAAGCATGGGCGAAGGGTTGGAAAAAACGTTGACACTGCATTGGGTGGAACTCTTCTTCAGCATGTTGGACCTCAGCCTCAAGACGACGAATTGTTAGGAGTCGCTGTTATTCCTGGTGGGCCAGATGATGGATCGCTGGCGTACCGTGAGGATCCTTATAGTTCTTACCTGAGTGATGGGGCGGGGACAGCAATTACGAGGGTTCATGGGGTTTAAATTGACACTGTCTAGCGTATGCGCTTGGATTTTCAGCAGATACGGTGCTACCGTCTACTGGATGGTACAATAGATAACGAGATGAATCGTAAGCATTGACCATTACAGATCCCATACTTAATAGTATGGCGGCGAGAGTGACAGCCCATTCCCGCCTACCACTGTAGATTTTGGTATGCTGACTTTTGCAGCGAATCCTGCCGCTTCAGACTGGAGCCATGCCATCCTGATGGGACGAACACCAGAGGTCATTCCATTGAATAGAGAAGCGCGTTGGCATTACTGTTATTGCTATCCCTTAACCAACTTCTCTCCCAGAGACATTCTCGTTTGTGTGGGTGGTCTGCCTGTAAAATATGGCAAACGGTTTGCTGGGTTCGGCTATTCACCATGTTTACCCTCTCGATGGGATCAAGGCTCTCGCCGATCGACGAAAATCACAGAGGCTGTCGGGGAACCAGCATGACGGGACAAGTGGCCATTCACCATCGAAAGGGCAGTTTTTCTGATCGATGGATAGCGTATTGTGAACAACAAGGCATCCCGTACAAGGCCGTGAACTGCCTGGATTCAGACATTATGAAGCAGCTGAGTTCTTCAGATGCCTTACTGTGGCATTGGGTCCACTTAGATCCACGGGAACAGTTGATGGCGCGCGATGTCATCACGGCCGCCGAGACGATGGGTCTCAAAGTCTTCCCCAGCACCGCGACCTGCTGGCATTTCGACAATAAAATCGCTCAGAAGTATCTACTGGAAGCAATCGGTGCACCGTTCATTTCCACCTATGTGTTTTATGATCTCAAAGAGGCTTTGAGCTGGATAGATCGAGCTTCATTTCCGAAGGTATTCAAGTTGCGCAAGGGTGCTGGTTCCAGCAACGTCAGGTTGGTTCACAGTGCCGCCGAAGCTCGTGCTTTAGCAGAGCGTGCATTTTCTTCAGGGTTCTCGCCGATCCCCCAGTATGGGCAGGATCCCATAAAGCGCTACCGCGTTGCGAAGAGACGAGGTGATCTATTGAATGTCGTGAGGCGTATTCCGCAAAGCCTGGCAACGATCCGGGACTTAAGAAAGACAATCGGACATGAGAAAGGGTATGCGTATTTCCAGGACTTCATTCCCGGTAACGATTTTGATACACGTGTGACGATCATCGGCGACAGGGCCTTTGGCTTCACCAGAAATGTTCGACCCGGTGACTTTCGGGCTTCCGGTAGCGGGGACATTGTGTATGACCCTCGTAGGGTTCACGAAGCCTGCCTGGAAATTGCTTTCGATGTGACGCGAAAAATTGGGTCGCAAAGTATGGCCTTTGATTTTGTATTAGCTGAATACAAGCAGCCCATGATTATTGAAATCAGCTACTGCTACAACGCCAAAGCCGTCCATACTTGCTCGGGCCACTGGGATCGCAATCTTAATTGGCAAGAAGGTGCCATGTGGCCTCAGGAGGCCATTCTTATCGATCTGCTTAATGACGTTGACCGATCCAGGCAGTAGGGTATACAAACAGGGACCAGATCACCAATGACCTCTGGGTTGCAGAAGGATCTGTTCTCCGGACTGCCCTTGTAAACTCCGCCGTCAACGAGACACACTCGAAGGCGAACTTCTGGCCTTCACTTCATCTAAGACTGATGGGTATTGAGCCCATAGCGCCTGGCCCGGTCAACCTCAGGTGTACGTTGTAAGGTCGTTGTGAGGAGGTGAAATGTTACTTGTGACGGTACGGTCGCGTTCAGTATCAGCTGGGCCGGCCTTAGAGAGCTACAACGAGTCAGCGCGTGATTTCGACTGTGGTGGCCTCAGGATCGGCATTCGGACGGGCCCTCTCTTTGGCTTCCGACATAAGATCGGTGACCTGATCGTCGCCGGCGAATCATGTTTCCCGCTCAAGGAGAGCGACACTCGTCCCCTTGAGGAGGGGATTTTGAATGGTACGCCACTCGACGTGCTTCTCGGCGATCACATACTAGTGCACGTCGTGATTGACCCCTCCAAGCGAGTTGTGACGATTGCCAATAGCATTGCGAGTTGGAGACCATGTTACTGGTCCCTGGGACCTGGCTCCTTTACATGTTCCACGTCCGTGTGTGGGTTGAAGGAAGTCGGGCACGTAGTGGCATGGGAACCCGCGTGCACGCCGGAGTACCTGATATACCGCTTCGTCGCCCCCCCGCGATCAATCCTGCGTGGCGTCCAAAAGCTCGCGGGCGGACAACTTCTCGTCGTTGACCTCCAAGAAGGGCGGGTCCGCGAAGATCGGCGCTGGCGCTGGCCGGATGGAGGAGGCGCCGATCCCAAAGAGGACATCACTAACGTCCTTGGTGCGCGCGTTGAGGAATGGGTGCAGNNGGTGCAGTGCTTCCCGAGTGCAGGGATCCTCTTAAGCGGGGGACTTGATTCCTCATTACTCGCAGCGCTTGCGCGAGTCGACCGCCCAGACGTGCGCACCTTCTCGTCGAGCTTCTCGTTCGCGAACTCGGACGATGGCGAGGATCAGTACGCCTTGTCGATGGCGCGTCATCTGGGCGTCGTCCATCAGGTCCACAACACGACCCCTGAGCGATACTTGACGGGGTGGGTGGAGAGTATCCATGCTGCCGAGGAACCTGTCCATCACCTTCAATCCGTGCTTTTGCACATTTTGTTTCAGGATCGCGCTGCAGCCAGCCACGGTGCGATCCTCTGCGGGGAGGGTGCCGACTGCATCGTTGGGAACGCCTCCCACGACTTTCTCTACCGCCACCGGAGTGCGATTGCGTTCCTCCGAACTATGCACGTTAGCTCTGCATGGGCGTCCCTTGCGGACGCTCTAGGTTGGCACGGTCTGTGTGGTTCGGTCCTCACTAGACGGTATGATCACCAACTGTCGTCGGCTCACCACTTCCTCTGGCTTCTTGGCCGATATGGCGATCGCGGCATCGTTGAGCGGATCCTGTCCTGTGACGACGCAGCGCTCCTTGGAGAACGCCCGTGGCTCCTTGAGGCCTATCATGATCGACCACTACTTGACCAGGTCACCACTCTTGCTCTCCTCTCCGAGGGGCACGCCACGATATCGATTTGGGGGAAACTCGCAGAGGCGTCCGGGGTCTACCTTGCGTGCCCGTATACGAGTCCCTCCGTTCTTGCGGCAGTGATGACGGTACCCTGGGACGTGAAACTCCGAGAGAAGAAGCATCTCGTTCGCGCTGCATTGCGACAGCTTGGTATTCCTGAGACTCTCGTTACGCGTCCGAAGCTGAGCTTTGGTTTCCCTCCGCGGTTTTGGGCTTCCAAGGGCGCGCTTTTCCAGCCAATCGTAGACATGGCTACGCAAGTACACGACGTAGGTGTTCTGGAGTCATTGCAACGAGAGGAGGGGGGTGCCTCGATGGTGTTGTGGTGCCTCCTTAATCAGTTCCTGTGGATGCAGCTGTTTGAGGTCGGTCGGTCGGTCGAGGATCTGTCAGGGGAGATCCTCGATCGTCGCCGAACGGCGGTGGGGAGGCGGTAATTCCTCCAGGGGCTGTTAGTCGATACACTCCATTTATCGCAGTCGCGCAATTGAGGGCCACCGCGCTGCGTCAGTAGAGCGGTGGCGGGGTGCTATTCGGACAGTGGTACGGAAAGATCAAGAAGTAGCGAACCATCCCAGATCAATTGATCCACGGAGCACCAAATGCTTCAATTAACAGGTAGGAGGGATGTTGGTGCAGCGAGTGTACTGCTACTACTCCCATTGTATTCATAGGCCCCGATATCATTGGTGGTTCCTTTGGGCCGGGTCGTGCCGGGGTAGGATATCTGGGTCGAAGACGTCGAAGACATGAGCAAGCCCTTGTCGATGGCCGGGCTTCCTGAGGCTAGGGCGAAATTCGGCGACGACGGAAGTGTCGATGGGGCATTGACGAAATTCGGTTTGAGTGCGTTAGTAATATTGCCGGATTGCGTGTAATGGACCCCTTCGGTCGCCCCGGTGCCGAGAAACCTTGAAGCGCCAGACCCACTGGCGTAGGCCAGGTTGTTCCTGATCACAACCCCCTTACAGGACGTTGAGATGAAATTAATCCCTTGCGCACCGTAAGAGGAGCTTGCTACGCCGTTCTCATAGAAAATGTTATTCTCGATTCGGGCGTTATTACATGTCGACCCCCATACGACCATGCCAGACGCAATCCTTTCGTACGCAACGGTATTGTTAGCAATGGTCCAGTTGTAAGAATTCGCGTACTCTGGTCCGGGTTGTAGCGTAGAGTTATAATTTGAAGTACTGGACCCATTGAGCTGAATCCCGTATTTCTCGTTAGCATAAATGAGATTGTTGGTGAGGGTGTAATACGACCCGTTCGTGTAGATCCCATGAGCGCCCGTAGCCGGGCTCCCGTTGTTGTTAATTCTATTCCGATCAATCAGAACCTTGGTGCCATTTCCAAAAATCCCGCTTCCTATAGAGTGGTGAATCCAATTGCGTCGTATCGTGGCATTATGAAGATTGCTGAACTTGATTCCATTATGGCAATTCCGTATCTCAAACCCCTCAATCGTGATCCAACCGATTGCCGCCCTTCCTCCGGCTGTCAACAGAACCATCGGGGACACGCCGTTCGCTGCGGACTTACAGCTAATGACCGGGAACGCGCCGGGAGCGTTTAGCAATTTGATGGGAGCTGACGAGGTTCCTGATTTCGCGAAGCGAACCAACCCCTCGCTGTAGACGCCGCCTTTCACATAGGTTGTATCCCCCGCGACCATTTTGGATGCGGCATAGGCCACCGTCCTCCACGGGTTGGAGCTTGTGCCAGGACTGCTATTGTTCCCGGTCGTGGCGACATAGTACGTCGCCGCCTGGGCCGCAACAGTTGGCAAGAGGGCACTAGCTAATATGCAGGCACCGATTGCTCGCTTGAGTCTAAACATATGGAGCCTCCTTAAAGGAACTGGTCCGCAACGGTCTAATGCTGCGACAATGTAAAGTGTTGAGCGGTTCCTCGGAAGGAGGAACTGACGCTTTCCACAGCAACGATCGTGCCAGGTGGACCGTTCGCTAACTCAATAAGAAAATGAAAAAAATATTGCTGAGGCTACTTCGAAGCGATTTTAGGCTGTAGACAGTGTAGGTTCAAACAGACACCACCAGGCCCCGTCTACCTGGGTTGTGGTCGATCCGAATCGCCCGTGCTCCGCAGAGACTCATCCCATCGTGAGGTTCACATCGGGGATCAACTGAGAGTAGGTGTAATAACGACGAGCAGCCATATGACATGCTGAATGACGTGCTGATCGGGTCTGGAGTCTTGCAAGGGTCTCCCAGCCTAGGAACTCGAACTCAATGCGAGAGAACAATTGCAGCAGCTAGCTGAAGATGTTACATACGTCGTTCATAGTTGAGCCTCCTAGGATGGTGTAGTGCATAGGTTCATTCACACCAGTCACTTCCCCCCCCCTGGAGGGCTTCAGCCCGAAAACCTTAATTTTGACTTGGACAATGGGTGATTTGGCATGAGAATTCCAACCGTTTGCCACCTTTGTGATTTCGGGCCGGAGTATGGAGGGGCATTTATCGAATCACTCATATTTTTGAGCCGGTACTGTCGTGACAGGCTAGGAATCGCCACGTTCTGTGTCTTTATTGACAGAGCTAAGAACAGGAGTTGGTTGTCGAAGCTGGATGAGGAGGGGATAGGATATGGCTTCGTTCCACGCAAGAGGAATGTCGTGGGACAAGTCCGTAGTCTTCTGTCGGATTGTGAACCAATTATCCTGCATAGTCACTTTTATAATTTTGATCTGACGGCTGTTATGCTTAAGTATGCGGCATTCAAGAACGCTGGGATCGTCTGGCATTACCATTCTCGGTCCGGACGCAGCGTTAAGCAGCGTATCAAGGACGTCTTGAAGAATAGATTGTTGTTCAACCTCCTGGGGGACTACTGTATTGCTGTTGGAGACGGGGTATATAAGGACATCAGAGACGCGGGTATAGCGTCAGGGAAATCCATATTGGTCTACAATGGTGTCAACACCGACCGTTTTATGAACAAACAGGAAGTTTCGCTTGAAGTACGCAAGAATCTGGAAATCTCAGAGGAGGACACAGTCTTCCTACTTCTGGGTCGGAATCCATTCGTAAAGGGCCTGGAGATTTTCTTCAAAGCGGCAGAGGAGTTGCTCCGAAAATATAAGCATTGCAAGTTCCTTGTCGTGGGAAGAGATCAAACGAGGGAGTTTGCCTCGCAGTCGTCTTGTGTCTCCAAGTTTGGTGCGATGCTTCGTGTGATTGATCCTGTCGAAGACTTTTCCATTCTGCTAAATGGTGTTGATGTATTTGTGTCAGCGAGTCGGAGGGAAGGGTTCCCATACGCTGTGATTGAAGCTATGGCAACGGAAAAGCTGATTCTATGCTCGGACATTGAACCTATCCGTCAAACCGTCGGCCGTTCGAACGGAGTCTGGCTATACCCTTCTGAGGACTGGAAGATGCTTTCCGAGCTGATGGAAAAATCCGTGAGGTTGTCATCGGATGACAAGCAATCCCTTGGTCTTACAAATAGACAGCTCGTCATGGAAGATTACTCGATTGATCAGTGGAGTGAGCGGATCGGACAACTGTACAAGGAGATCATAACAAGACGCAATCGCGGCTTGCTTCCCGAACAGGCGTAGCATTTTGCCAGCAGTTGTACCCGCCTTTCGAGTGCAAACATCTCGCTAGATTATGAAGCGGAGTATTAGAAGTACGAGTTCAATGCCACCAAGCCTTTAGCTTGTTACTTCGTGTAAGGCCATAGGCCCGGAGGAAAATGAAACAATTCTTCTCGCAAGAAGCTACTGTCTTGATCAATCCCAGCGAGCCTGCTCGCCTATGTCCAGCTTGCGAATCTGGCAACACATTCCCTGTTGGGCAATTGAATGGCTGGGCCATGGTTAGATGTTCGGTGTGCGATCTCATATATACGCATGACCTTCCCACTTCACAACAGATAAGCGAGATTTATAATCAAGCTTATCAAGAAGATGGACTCTACGATGCTCATCTGAAAGAGCTAGATTTGATGATTAAGACTTGCCGCTCTCACCAAGGTCTTTATCGCAATCGGTTATTTCTGAAGCGATTTAAACCAAGATCTGGAGAAAAATTGTTAGAAATTGGATGCGGAATTGGCACTTTTCTCGTCGCAGCGAAACAGCGGGGATGGCAGGTTGAAGGAGTTGATATATCTGTGCGGGCACTCGAGATTTCTCGCCACATTCACGGACTTCCCGTTTACCGTGGCACTCTTGAAGAATTGACGGTCCCCCCTAATACCTACAAGGCCATTGTCTGCTGGGAAGTGCTTGAACATCTGTCCTCTCCGCACCAGTTTGTTAAACATGCCAGGAAGCTTCTACGAAGTGATGGGCTGTTCGTGTGTTCGGTACCCAACAGTAGCGATAAAGTACCGCATTTTGTAGACCGTCTAGGGCCGGCCAGCGTACCTCCGGTTCACCTCAACTTTTGGACACCGCAATGTTGCCGTAAATATCCGACAGTCCGTAGTAACC
>CXWL01015188.1_pt1 | contig 18678 bp, 19 predicted proteins | sample 590931 | NCBI WGS metagenome assembly CXWL01 (sample SAMEA3498368, study PRJEB10139) | groundwater metagenome | biome: water well; material: biofilm material | place: Germany | collected 2015-04-27 | reverse complement strand
CCCCCCCTCACACCTGCGCTCTGCACGCGTTTCGCCCTTATTCCCCCTCCCCCTTGTGGGGAGGGGTTAGGGGTGGGGGTCTGCCCCTTGCCGTGCTCCTCACCCCCTTATGCACATCCCCCTTGACATAACGAACCAATTGGGTTATATATGCCTTGCAATCATGGCCCATAGCTAGGGCCGTGGCGGCACAGGCCCGCTATGCCGGAACATCGCCGTCTCGCCCATGTATATGGGAGTCCCGGGGCAGTCTTAACCACCACTTTGACTTTGGCTTCATGCCTTTGTCACGGCGGTATTACAGACAAGGTGGTCCAAGATGGCATATCGGGGCGGCCGGTGCGGAATCATTTGTTTGGCCAAACGATGGGACCACATCAGGAAGCGCGGGGATACCCGCTCTTCCATCAGCGGATACGGGGGGTGCGTACAACGCCTGTGCCACCCACGCGCGGCGTTCCATGGGCGATAGGGTGGAAGATCAGGGCTGAATGGTGGCAACATCATGAGTCGGAGGACCTGACGCCGGGCCGAAGCGGCCAACATGGAACAAAGGCGGCGCTGCATGCGTCCACTGCCTTTCGGAGGCCATCGTTTAGCGGCGGTGGAACCCCTCTATGGTGGAGCCAGTCCCGATACCGCACCCTTGAACTGCGGCACAGCCAAGCGAAGCTGTGTCAAAAAACTAGGGATTGGTTTGAATTCGTTCAGGCCGGAGCGAAAATGCTGCTTTTGGGCATCACTGCCAGCGATCTTATGGGTCGTGCATAGTGAAAAGCACTAAAAGCCGCGTATATAGCCCGGCATCAGCGGATTTAGGCAATCCCGATCCCGTCCGTGCCAGACTGATGTCCAAGGCAGGACGCACCGGCCGTAAAGCTGTGTGAGCGATGAAACGCTAGACAACACACGAACCCGAATGGTTCAAAACCGGCAACTCCCACAACGGCGTGCCCCTCTGATAAGGCGAGGACACGGTCCGCCCCTTTGGCGTGTCCAGCGGGCTTTTCCCCCGCGTGAACGCGTGCGGCTGGGCGTGCGATATTTAGGGAGTGGCCACAGCCTTGCGGAACTTCGCAAACCCATGAACGATTTGTGCAACACTGACGCCCAGAAACACCCCAAAAACACCAGCCAATACCGCCCCGACCAACCAATGGATGGCGGGTGCCAATACTCCACTGGCCTCTGCCAAAGTTCCCGCAACGGCTTCAAATGCATGGGCAGGCTGAACGATATGCATTTGCTCCAGCCCATGAACGATGATCTGACCGCCAACCCACAACATCGCTGCTGTGCCGATGATCGACAATGCGCTCATCACCACGGGCATGCCATGAACCAGCCCCCTGCCCAGCTCGCGCGCGGCCTTATTTGACCGGCGCGCCAGCACAAGCCCGAAATCGTCCATCTTTACAATCAGCGCGACGGCACCATAAACCGCAGCCGTGATCGCGACTGCAACAACGGCCAATGACGCCGCCTGCATCGCGATGGAACGCTCTGTCACGCTGGCAAGCGCGATGGCCATAATCTCCGCCGACAGAATGAAGTCTGTTCGAATGGCACCGCTGATTTTAGCGGCCTCAGCCTCTGCGGGCTCTTCAAACGCAGGAACAGCTTCTTCGCTATGGTCGCCGCGCCAAACTGCGATGATTTTCTCTGCGCCCTCGAAACATAAATAGGTGCCGCCCAGCATAAGCAGTGGTGTTATCGCCCATGGCGCAAAGGCGCTGAGTGCAATTGCAACAGGCAGAAGGATGAGCAATTTGTTGCGCAGCGAACCCGCCGCTATTCGCGCAATAATTGGCAATTCACGGTCGGGTTCGAAATCGGTCACATAGCGCGGGGTGACTGCTGCGTCATCGACGACAACACCCATTGCTTTGGTGCCAGCTTTACCCGCTGCGGCCCCGACATCATCAAGCGAGGCCGCTGCAATTTTGGTGATGCCAACAATATCGTCAAGAAGTGCAATCAGGCCAGATGGCATAGGGACACTCGCAAATGGAGGTTTATGAAGAGGAACTTAGAGTGGTTTCGAGTGAAATGGAATATTTCGCGACGCGAAAATATCATCAGAATATAGGCACAATTGCCTTCGCTCAACCAAGAAGCTATTTTATGCGCATCCCGCCGCGCTTTTGCTGTTTGCGTTCGCACCCCGCATGGCACGCGCCCTTACAGCACCCATGGCCTACGGGCATCGGCGGCGCATCGATCGGTATGTTAATCACCACACCTGGCAGCCCACAAATGACAGCGCTAAGCGCATTGGCGGCGATCGGCGCGCTGGGCATCGCCAGCGCAAAGGCACCGAAAAAGGATGGCCAGGACCGACTCATAGCTGCTGCTGCTCGCCACTACTCGCTTCATTGCCCGCCTCGCCACCGGCTTCGTCATCCTCATCGATCAGCACCCGCAGCGCCGCGCCGTCGAGGTCATCGAACTGCCCGCTACGCAGCGCCCATTGGAATGCGAACAGACCCAGCAAGCCAAGCCCCAGCGCAACCGGAATGAGCAGCGACAGTCCCGTCATCGACCCCTCCCGCTCGTGGCCCTTATCAGGCGCAAACTATTGCCAACGACGATCAGCGACGAGCACGACATCGCCACAGCGGCGATCAGCGGCGTCGCCAGCCCCGCGATCGCCAGCGGCACCGCAATAACATTATAGCCGATGGCCAGCGCCATATTTTGCCGCACCACCGCCTGCGTCCGCCGCGCCGCCATCACCGCGCGGGGCACCGCGATCAGGCTGTCGCCCATGAACACTAGATCCGCCGCCTGTTGCCCGACATCGCTCGCGGATGAGGGGGCCATCGACGCATGCGCCGCCGCCAGCGCCGGACCGTCATTCAGGCCGTCGCCGACCATCAGCACCACATCGCCCGCCGCCGCCATGCTTTGGATAAGCGCCAATTTCTCCTCTGGCCGCGCCGCCGAAATCGCGTCCAGCTCCAGCGCGCTGGCAATCGGCGCAACGCCAGCGTCATTGTCGCCAGAGAGCAACAGAGAAGGCAGCCCAAGTCGTTCCAATCGTTGAACCGCAGTTCGCGCATCGGGCCGCAGCGCATCCGCCATGGTGATGATGATTTCGGGATCCATTCCGATTGTCAAAGCGACCGCAGTCTCCCCTTCGGCAGCCGTGGATGGTCGCCCAAGCTGCACCACGACGTCGCCATCAAGCGCGTGCATACCCACCCCCGCAGTCTCACCCATAGCCGTCAATGCAGCGGGGGCACCCCCCATAGCACGAAGCGCCCGAGCCAGCCCCCTGCTGTGCGGATGGTTGCTCGCTTGAGCCAATGCTAGCGCCACCGCGCGCTGGTGCGGATCGAGCCGATCAACCCCGTCGGGCATCATCCGCCCCAGTGTTACTGTGCCTGTTTTATCAAAAACAACGCGCGTCGCGCCCGCCAGTCGTTCGAGCGCACTGCCATCCTTAACCAGAACGCCCGCCCGCATCAGCGCACCAGACGCCACGACCTGTGCCACCGGGACCGCGAGCCCAAGCGCGCACGGACAGGTGATAATCAACACCGCAATCGTCATCAGCAGCGATTGATGAACGCCGGCACCCGCGACCATCCAGCCGATAAAACTTGCCGCCGCAAGTGTGTGAACGGCGGGGGCATAGAGCCGTGCTGCGCGGTCGGCGATACGCACATAGGTTGAGCGGTGCTGCCCCGCGTCCTGCATCGCGCGGGCAAGCCCAGCAATCGCGCGGTCATCCCCCACACGCGTCGCTACAACGATGATTGGACCGTCGAGGTTGAGCATACCCGCGAGCAGATCGTCACCCGCAGCCATCGCAATGGGCCGCGCCTCTCCGGTCAGGATTGACCGGTCGATACGGCATAGCCCCGATTCTAATCGCCCATCAGCGGCAATGCGTTCGCCAGCTGCGATCAACATCCTGGCCCCGGGCTGGACATCCTCGGCCCTGACCCAATGGGCGCGCCCATGATCGTCGAGTAGCGTCGCTCCACTTGCGCTTGCTTGCATCAGCGCCAGCGCACCCTGCCGCGCCCGGTTACGCATCATCCCATCGAGCACCCGCCCAGCGAGGAGGAAAAACAACAGCATGACCGCGCCGTCAAACCATGCGTGCTCGCCGCCGGTAGCCGTCTCGTAGAGCGACATGCCCGTCGCCAGTGTTACCCCAATGGAGATTGGCACGTCCATATTGGTGCGGCCATGGCGCAGGGCACGCAACGCCGATGCAAAAAATGGTCGGCCCGACCAAATGACTGTGGGGATGGCTATCGCTGCTGAGAGCCAGTGGAACATGGCGCGGTTGCCACCCGCAGCACCCGACCAGACCGATACCGATAACAGCATGATGTTCATTGCAGAAAAGGCGGCGACGCCCAATGCGCTAAGCAGTCGGCGCTGTTCGACATCATCATCGACGGCCGTCAGCGGGGTTGCCAGTACATGCGCGTCAAAGCCTATCTTGCTTAAGGCGTCGATGATGGCTGGTGGCTCTATCTCTGGCAGGTGCGAGACACGCAATTGTTTTGCGGTGAAATCAACGCGGGCGGAAATGACACCAGACAGAGCGCCCATCCCCTTTTCAATCTTTGAGATACATCCTGCACACCGCATTCCGGGCACTGCCAATCGCGTGTCCGAACAAGCGATGGCTTCACCTAAAGTAGAGAGGGGCACGGTCATAAGGCTTCTCGTATTGCCCGAAAATGGTCAGTGCCTTTGATGACTTCTAACCGCAATTGCCATCGCCCTGTTGGCAGTGGTGCCGTCGAAACAAACCGCCCGTCTGTCGCGATAAAACTTAGTCTACGATCAGCAGCGCGACCCAGAGGATGGCTCGCCACCGCGCTAATCACGCCATCTGTCAATGGCCGCCCATCGCGCATGACCACAATAATCGCAACACGATCGTCGGGCTCGCGCTGGGCCGTTACTGTCCAGCCCAGCGCCGCCTGCGCGCGCCCCGCCGCCAGCCATTCATTATAATTTTGGCTAGCGACATAGCTGTTATCGACGACGGTGCCTCCGAACGTTCCAATCGCGAGGCGCGCCATCAACAAGTTGACCGCGATGACGATGCCAAAAAAGGCGACGAACCATAGCGCCACTTTACGACCAGTTATGGGGCGGGGCTTTGCCACATCTATTCCTTTGGCCGGTCAAAGGTGAGCGCATGCGTGTCGCTGCCACCCTCTGCATCAAGCGCGCGGGTGGAAATGGCAAAATCGGTTCGTTCTTCGCCGCTATAGGGCGCCGCGACAAACACCGTTAGGCGTTGAACCGCGTCGGGGGCGACGGTGACGATAAAACTTCGTGTCGCATTGTCAGCCGCACTTTCATTTGGCCAAATGCGCGCGCCCTCCAGCCCCGCCAGCGACACTAACATCCGGCGCGGACGCCCCTCCATATTGCGTAGGCGGATGGTGTAGCTGTTGCGCACGTCGCCGTTCGATAGTTGAACAAAGATGGGGTTGCGCTCCTGCTGTGCGCTGATGTCGATGCGGGTGCGATTGCCAAGCGTGAACAACAGTGCCGCACCAATCGACAGCCACACACCCAAGTAAATAAGCGTCCGCGTCCGCAATAATGTTTTGAGGGCGGGTGTGGGCGGTTGGCCCGCCTTTTCCGCTTCCGCATCGGCCAGCGTTGCATAGTCGATAAGCCCGCGCGGGCGACCGACCTGGGCCATCACAGCGTCGCACGCATCGATACATAAGGCACAGGTGATGCAGCCGATCTGCGGTCCTTCACGAATATCGATACCCGTCGGGCACACCGCAACGCATTGGTTACAGTCGATGCAGTCGCCAAACTCGCCGGGATGCGCTTCGGCCTTCTTGACGCTGCCGCGCTGTTCGCCGCGCCAATCTTTATAGGTAACGGTCAGCGATTGTTCGTCGAGCATCGCGGTTTGGATGCGCGGCCATGGACACATATAGATGCACACCTGCTCGCGCATGAAACCGCCAAAGATGAACGTCGTCATCGTCAGCACAAACACCGTGGCATAGGCAACCGATGCGGCCGTCCCGCTCCAGAAATCGACAACCAGCGTCGGCGCATCGGCAAAATACATGATCCACGCACCGCCGGTCCAAAAACTGATGAGCAGATAGATTGACCATTTCAGCGCCCGTTTGCCGATTTTCGCCGCGCCCCATGGCGCGTTGTTGAGGCGGATTTGCGCGTTGCGGTCGCCATCGACAAACCTGTCAACATGCTGGAACAGGTCGGTCCATACCGTTTGCGGGCAAGAATAGCCGCACCATGCGCGCCCAACGGCGGACGTCAGCAGGAACAGGCCGACACCGGCCATGATGAGCAGGCCCGCGACATAATAAAACTCCTGCGGCCAAATCTCGATCCCGAACATATAGAATCGTCTGTGCGCTAGGTCGATCAGCACGGCTTGGTCTGGGGCATAGGGGCCACGGTCCCAGCGCAGCCACGGCGTTACGTAGTATATCGCCAGCGTCACCGCCATGATCGCCCATTTCAAACGGCGAAAGGGGCCTTTCACCGCTTTGGGAAAGACCCCCTTGCGCGCTTGATAGGCACCGAGGGGGGAATCGGTGATGTCAATGCTGTCTGTCATTAGGGAAAGGTTATTACTCCGTTGGTGCCACAGAAGCCACAGCTGGTGTAGCGACAACAGGCGCGCTTGCCTCACCGCCGCCCAGCGAATGGACATAGGCAGTCAGCATCTTGATGGTCATCTCATCAAGGCGCGCACCCCAACGCGGCATCACGCCCTGACGTGCATTGGTGACCGTAGTCGTCAACGCTTCGCGGCTACCGCCATAGAGCCAGATACGGTCGTTAAGGCGCGGTGCACCGAGTGCCCGGTTACCCTCTCCGCTCGCGCCGTGACAGACGACGCAATTGGCGGCGAACAATGCCGACCCACGCGTTGACGAAGCGCTCTGCGGCTCCATCTGCGCATTCGCCCGAACAAAGCTGACCACATCGGCCACGCTGCGCGCATCCAATATACCATCGCGGCCAAAGGCGGGCATCAAGCTCATCCGTGTCAGGTCATGGTCGGGGTTGCGCACGCCGTTGGTGATGGTGAAATTGATCGACGCCATGTCGCCGCCCCACAGCCAATCATCATCGCGCAAATTGGGATAACCCGCCGACCCACTCGCCCCCGTACCGTGGCACTGGATGCAGTTTGACCGGAACGCCGCGCCGCCGCCCGCAATCGCAAATTGCATCAGCTCGGCATTGGCGGGCAATTGATCGAGCGGGGTCGCCGCAAGCTGTCGCAGCATCGGCGCACGGCGCGCATTTTCTGCGGCCATTTCCTGGTCGAGCTGCCCGCGACTGGTCCAGCCCGTCGTGCCCGGCGTCGCACTATGGAGCATGGGTATAGCAGGATAGAGCACGACATAGCCAATCGCAAAAGCGATGCAGGCATAGAATGTCCACAGCCACCAGCGCGGCAGCGGCGTATTGAGTTCCTCAATCCCATCCCAGCTATGGCCAACCGTGGTCGTGCCGGTAGCTTCATCGAGGCGCGAATGGTCAGTCATGGGCGTCATCCCCGTTAGAATCTTCGTCAAAAATCATGGTGGCGGCGCGGGTATTGGCGTCGCGCGCGCCCGGGCGAAATGGCCAAGCGGCAAGCATCAGGAACAGCATCACCATGATGAGCAGCCCCCAGCTGTCGGCAAAATGCCGCATCGCTTCATAAGTGGACGGTGCATCGCTCATCGCGCCACCTCCTGCCCGCGCGCGCTGTCAAAATCGACCAGCGTGCCGAGCATCTGCAAATAAGCGACCAGCGCGTCCATCTCGCTCACCCGCGCCGGATTGCCGTCAAAGTCGCGCACCTGCACCTTGGCATAGCGACTACGCAGCGCCGCTGCGTCCGCCGTGGGATCAGCCTGCGCCACCAAATCCTCGCGCGCGGCGTCTATTGCCGCCTGCGTATAGGGCACGCCCACTGCGGTGAGCACCGCCAAGTCGCCGCGCATGTCGGGCAGCGCAAGCTCGCGTTCGCGCAGGAAGGCATATGTCGGCATGTTCGATTCGGGCACCACGCTGCGTGGATCGGTCAGATGCTGGACATGCCATTCATCCGAATAACGGTTGCCGACGCGCGCAAGGTCCGGCCCCGTGCGTTTCGATCCCCATTGGAACGGATGGTCATACATCGATTCCGCCGCCAGGCTGTAATGGCCATAGCGCTCCACCTCGTCGCGGAACGGCCGGATCATCTGGCTGTGACAATTGTAACAGCCTTCGCGCATATAGATGTTGCGCCCCGCCAGTTCGAGCGGGGTGTAAGGGCGAACCCCCTCGACCCGCTCGATCGTATTGTCGATCCAGAACAACGGCGCGATCTCGACAACCCCGCCGACAACCACCGCGAGCAGCGCAAATACGCCGAGCAGAGAGACATTGCGTTCGAGCTTTTTATGCCTTTCGGTCATGCTAGTCATTGTTCGCGCTCCCTTCAGGCTGCGGCTGGGCTTGCGCCCGCGACAAGTGGATGGTCCGATGCGGGGTCGATGGTGGTTTCACCCATCGGCGCTTCTGTCCGCAGCTTTCCTTTGATCGTCATCGCGATATTCCACGCCATGATGAGGGCACCGCTGAGGTAGAGCAATCCACCAAATGCACGCATCACATACATGGGCCACATTGCGGCGACGGTGTCGGCAAAGCTGTTCACCAGATATCCGTCAGCGCCATATTCGCGCCACATCAGCCCTTGCATGATACCCGACACCCACATTGCGGAGGCGTAGAAAACGATGCCCACGGTCGCCAGCCAGAAGTGCCAGTTGACCATCCGCACCGAATAGAGGCGGGTGCGGCCCCACAGGCGCGGCGCGAGGTAATAGAGCGCGGCAAAGGTCACCATACCGTTCCATCCCAGCGCGCCCGAATGGACGTGGCCGATGGTCCAGTCGGTGTAATGCGACAGGCTGTTGACCGACTTGATCGACATCATCGGCCCTTCGAACGTGCTCATCCCGTAAAAGGCAAGGCTCATCACCATCAACCGGATGATCGGGTCTGACCGGACCTTGTCCCACGCGCCATTGAGCGTCATCAGACCGTTAATCATTCCGCCCCAGCTGGGCATCCACAGCATCACCGAAAACACCATGCCCAGCGTCTGCGCCCAGTCAGGCAACGCGGTGTAATGGAGGTGGTGCGGCCCCGCCCATATATAGAGAAAGATCAGCGACCAGAAGTGGATGATCGACAAGCGGTAGCTATAGACAGGGCGCTGCGCCTGTTTGGGCACAAAATAATACATCATGCCAAGGAAGCCGGCTGTGAGGAAAAATCCAACCGCATTATGCCCATACCACCACTGTGTCAGCGCATCCTGAACGCCCGAGAACAAGGCATAGCTTTTCGAGCCAAACAGGCTGACGGGGATCGAGAGGTTGTTGACGAGGTGGAGCATCGCCACGGTAATGATGAACGATAGATAGAACCAGTTGGCGACATAGATGTGCGGTTCGCTGCGCTTGACAAGCGTGCCAACGAACACGGCAAGATAGGAAACCCACACCACCGTCAACCAGATGTCGACATACCATTCGGGTTCGGCATATTCGCGTGCCTCGGTAATCCCCATCACATAGCCGGTCGCCGCGAGCACGATGAACAGCTGGTATCCCCAGAATACAAAGCGCGCGAGCGACGGGAAAGCGAGGCGGGCGCGGCAGGTGCGCTGGACAATATAAAAGCTGGTGGCAATCAGCGCATTGCCGCCAAAGGCAAAGATCACCGCAGAGGTGTGCAGCGGGCGCAATCGGCCAAAGCTGGTATATTCAATGCCAAGGTTAAGCGCGGGAAACGCCAGTTGCAGCGCGATATAAAGCCCCACAAGAAACCCGGCCAGACCCCAGAACACCGTGGCAATAACCCCCCATCGGATTGGATCGTCATCATAGCGCGACGGGTCGCTGGTCATGATCGTGCCCCGTGCCAGCGCCGCATAGTCGGTTTTACTGACCGTGACATACAGCCCGATCAGCGCCGCAATAACAACGATACCCATATGTACAGCAAAGCCGCTATCAGCCGCTTGCATCAATGCGATAAAGGCGAGCAGGATGACGAAAATCCATATGCCCGCTCTGGTGACGACCCTGTCCATGCTTGACCCCTTTTAACCTAGCGGGCGCGCTTTGTTACCAACCGACAGCCCTGACATTGACTTCAATCAATTTCGCGCCCTGCGCCCAAAATATAATATAAGCAAATGCTAAATAGCGCTGCTGAACGCCTTGGCGCTGGTGCTGCGATAACGATCAAATAGCACCGCAATCGCCCGCGCGTAAGGGCGCATTTGCAACGTCGGCAATAGTATATCACCGTCCGTCGTCATTGCGAGCGGAGCGAAGCAATCCAGTCCGGGCTGAAGCTGGATTGCGGGCGATAATAGCCTAGAGACGATTACCTAGGTAATCGCAACGCTTGACATAGGCCCTAGGGGGGGGGGCATATGCGCTTGGCCGATAGCAACGTCGGTGCATGATGGTAAGGATGAGATATGAGCTATATGAACCACGATGCCGCCTTCGCCCCAGCGGGTGGAATACAGGAATTGAGCTTCGATGAAGTTGACGCGGTTGCGGGTGGGCCCGTTTCGGCCTCCACTGTGCTCGCCGTTGGGGCAGCAGTTGTGGGCGGAGCCGGATTGATTTTGGCAGCGCCGGCTATTGTGGGTGTAACCGGAGCGGCTGCCACGGTGTATTTTGCCACTGCTGCCGTTTTGGCACTTGCTTCAGCAGGTGCCGCTCTAGTCGAATAATAATTCACCCTCCCCTCATCTATGCGACAATTGCCGCATAGATGAGGGGCTATTGCAGGATGTGCTTGATGACAACGATTCGAATAATTAATTTTTTTGGTGAAAGAGAATGTGAATCACGGCATGACATACCAACGGGAGTGTTCGACGTCATTTTTTATTTGGCAATTCCTGTCATATTCTTGATATTATATGCCGCTGATTTACCGCTAGTTGCGTCATCAAAATTGATAATTTTGGGGGCATTCAGCTCTATATTTTCACTAATATTAGTAGGAATAGCAGTTGTTATTTTGACTGATTATTCAAAGAGTTCGAAAAATTGTGAAACGTACACCATCGCCGACTTGAGATATTATGTCACGACAAGTTTCTCTATCGTAGTGATATGTTACTCTCTACAGAGATTGTTAAATTAGCGCTCCCCTCTTCCGCCCCGAAGCCATAGCCTATCGCGCTGATCGCCTGTCGGGTGATGTGGCGATTGCGGTACCTGTGGCATGGCAGGCGATTGGCTATTTGATCTTTGGCGGGTTGGTGGCCACGCTGATATTTCTCTCGCTGGCCAGTTATTCGCGGGTCGAAACCGTCGCTGGCATAATCGTCCCCGACAGCGGTGTTGCGACCATCATCCCGACCCGCGTAGGAGTTATCAGCGCGCTGTCGGTGCGCGATGGCGAAACGGTGACGGCGGGCGCACAGCTCGCCGCAATCCGCGCCGAAGAGGACAGCGCGACGAGTGTCTCGGCGGCGGCGCAAATAGAAAATGCCGTTGCGCGGCAGGACGCCAGCCTTTCTGCACAAAACCAAGCGTCGGTGAGTGCTGCCCGTGCCCAGCAGGGCCAGTTGACGGCACAACGGAACGGCTTGGCTGCCGAAATTACGCAGTTGCAATCGCAAATTGGACTGCAACAGGAATTGGTAGCGTCGGCCCAGCGCGATCTCGACCGTGCGCGCACCATAGCGGAGCGCGGCTTTATCAGCGGGCGTGATATACAGGTGCGCGAAGAGACCTTGCTGTCGCGGCGACAAGGGCTGTCGCAACTGTCGCAATCGCTTGTTTCGCGGCAATCAGCGGCGGCAGAAGCCGAACGCAGTGCGGCGCAATTGTCCGCACAGGCCAGTGCCCAAAGCGCCAGCCTCTCAGCAACCCGCGCGCAGGTGGCAGGGCAGGCGGCGAGCACGGCGGGTTCGCGGTCCTATGTGTTGCGCGCGCCGCTCGCGGGGCGGGTTACGGCATTAACCGCGCGGGTTGGTCAACCCGCGTCGTCGCAAGTCCCCCTCATGACCATCGTTCCGGCGGGATCAACGCTGCGCGCCGAACTCGTGATCCCCAGCTCGGCTATCGGCTTTGTAAAACCGGGGCAGGAGGTGCGGCTGGCGGTGGATGCTTTCCCCTATCAACGGTTCGGGACGGTCAGGGGCCACGTCATGACGGTGGCGACCAGCGCGGTTGGCGCGCAGGGGCCGAACGGCGCGACGATTTCGGTCTACCCCGTCACGGTCACACTTGATCGGGCGGTAGTGCGTGCCTTTGGCCGCAGCGAGCCGCTGGTATCGGGCATGACGCTCTCCGCGCGGATCATCACCGAAAAGCAATCGCTACTCGAATGGTTGTTTGAACCCCTATTCGCCGTCATTCGGCGTTAGAAATAGCCAATGCTTGACCTTGGTTTTCTGACGCGATCACGAGTGCGCCTCATTCGTCAAACCGAGGTCGCCGAATGCGGGCTGGCTTCGTTGACAATGGTCGCCAATTATCATGGACTCGATGTCGATCTTGGCACGATGCGGCGACGTTTTGCGCCCAGTTTGCGCGGGGCGGCGTTGCGTTCGCTGATCGGATTAGCGGATCGCATTGGCCTGACTCCAAGGGCCGTTAAGCTGCCACTCGAACAGCTCGCCAACCTTCATGTGCCGTGCATCCTGCACTGGGACTTGAACCATTATGTCGTTCTGGAGAGAGTAAAAGGCGACAAGGCTCTTATCCACAACCCCGACGGGCGTTCGGGATGGATGCCAATGGGCGAGGTCTCGAACCATTTTAGCGGCGTCGCGCTGGAACTGCGCCCTAGTGACAATTTCGAGACTGGCAAACAACGCGAACGATTGAAGCTGTCGCAACTGTGGCGGCGCATGACAGGAATGAAACGGGCACTTGCTCAGGTGCTGGTGCTCTCATTGGTGTTGCAAATCTTTGTGCTCGCCTCGCCCTATTTTATGCAGATTGCCATCGATAATGCGCTGCCCGCGCTCGACAACGATCTGCTCACCGTGCTGGCGCTGGGCTTTGGTCTGCTTACGCTGATCAACGCTGGCGCGGCGCTGCTTCGATCTTTTGTGTTGCTGGTTGCGGGCACGACGCTTGGCTTTGGGCTGGCATCCAACATCGCACGACGTCTGTTCCGCCTGCCAATCGACTGGTTCGAGAAACGCCATACAGGCGACATTCTCTCGCGCTTCCAATCTGTCGGGCCTATTCAGAACATGCTGACCCAAGGGGCTGTTGCGGCAATTGTCGATGGCGTGATGGCGGTGTTGACACTGGCGTTGATGTTCTATTTCAGCCCGCTTCTCGCCTTTATCGCCATCATCGCCTTCTTGCTCTACGGGCTGGTGAGGATTGTCTCTTTTTCTTTCCAGCGCGATGCACAGGAAGCGAGCATCATCATGAGCGGCAAGGAACAGAGCACCCTTATTGAAACACTGCGTGGTATGACGACGCTGCGCCTGTTCGGGCGTGAAACGCTGCGCCATGCACTATGGCAGACGCGCCTGAGCGATGCGGTCAATGCCAATGTGCGGCTCGCCCGCATCGGCATCTGGCAAGGGACCGCCAATACACTCATTTTCGGGATCGAGAATATCCTAACCATATGGATCGCTATTGGCTTTGTCATCGACGGTGCCGGATTCAGCATCGGTATGGTGTTCGCCTATATGGCATATAAGACGCAGTTCATACAAAAGGCAGCTGCCCTTATCGACCAAGGGATCGCGTTCAAGATTCTGGGGCTGCACCTTGAACGACTGTCTGACATTGCCTTGTCACAGGAAGACAAGAGTTTCGGGCAAGGCGCTGATATTGAAACCGCACTCAAGGGTAAAATTGAACTTAAGGATGTCTTTTACCGCTACTCGCCAAGCGATCCGCTGGTACTCGAAGGGGTCAACCTGATTGTCGAGTCTAGTGAACATGTCGCCATCACCGGTCCATCGGGCGGCGGCAAGTCAACGCTGGTCAAACTGCTCTTGGGGCTTGTAGAACCGGACAGCGGTGAAATGTTGGTTGATGGGCTGCCGCTCCGGCGCTTTGGGCACAAATGCTATCATGAGCAGGTTGCGGCTGTCCTGCAAGACGACAGCCTGTTTGCAGGGTCGCTTGCTGACAATATCGCGCTGTTTGACGATGCGGTAGACATGGAACGGGTGGTCACAGCCGCGATAGCAGCGTCTATCCACGACGATATTTTGCGGATGCCGATGCAGTATGAAACGCTAGTCGGTGATATGGGGTCAACGCTTTCGGGCGGGCAGAAGCAGCGGGTTATGCTGGCGCGCGCACTATACCGCCAACCCAAAATCCTCATCATGGATGAAGGCACTGCCCACCTTGACACCATGCACGAGCAAGCCGTCAATGCGGCAATCAGCGCCATGGGTATCACCCGCATCATCATCGCGCATCGGCGTGAAACAATCGAGGCAGCGGAGCGAATTTTGGTGATGGCGAATGGACAGCTTACACCTGCGCCCAAAATATAATATAAGCAAATACTAAATAGCGCTGCTGAACGCCTTGGCGCTGGTGCTGCGATAACGATCAAATAGCACCGCAATCGCCCGCGCGTAAGGGCGCATTTGCAACGTCGGCAATAGTATATCACCGTCCAATTCAATCAATCCACGCTCGATAAATGGCGCAAGCCCATTCATAAGTGCGGGATCGCCCGCCATAGCAGAAAGGTCCGCAGGGCGGTGGCATAATATGTCCTCGATAATCATCGCCCGCACCCGGTCCTCCGCGCTGCGCCAAACCCCGCGTTCGCCCGTTAGCTTGCCCGCAGAAGTCAACGCCCGGTATTGCCCGGCATTTTTTTCATTCTGGATTATCAGGTCGGGAAAATTGCTGATCGCGCTGGCACCCATGCCCAAAAGCACCTCGGCCTGATCGTCGGTGAAGCCCTGAAAATTACGCCGCAAGCTGCCGTCACCCGCCGCGCGCGCCATGGCATCGTGCGGCAAAGCAAAATGGTCGAAGCCAACCGGAACATAACCCGCCGCCGTCAATTGCTCATAACCCGCCGCAGCCATCGCAAAGCGTGCCGCCTGATCGGGCAGTGCGCTTGCATCAATCCGGCGCTGGCGCGGCAGCATGTGCGGCACATGCGCATAACCGAACAGCGCGATGCGGTCCGGGGCCATCGCGATAGTTGTATCAAGCGTTTCGGTGAGGTCGCTCAAACTTTGCCCCGGCAGGCCATACATCAGGTCGAAATTGATCGAGCCAAGGCCGACCTCGCGCAAATCGGCGGTGGCGTCTGCAATCATGTGGTGCGGCTGCACGCGGCCTATTCGGGCCTGGATGTCGGGGCTCAGCGTTTGCACCCCCATGCTGACGTGGGTGACACCGGTCGCCCCCAGCACGCGCACCCATTCGGCGGACAGTCCGCGCGGGTCAATCTCGACCGATATTTCAGGCGACGCTGCGCCGAACGCGGTCATCACCCGGTCAAGTAAGCGCACAAAGGCCAGTGGCGCTATCGCATTCGGACTGCCACCGCCAAAGGCAATCCGGCTAACAGGCGTGCCTTTTGGCAGCAAGCCGGCGACCAAATCGACTTCACCATCAAGCGCATCAAGATAAGAGGCCAGTCGATGCGTCTTATTCGCGGCCCCCGTATTACAGCCGCAATACCAGCAAATCTGGTCGCAATAGGGGATGTGAAGATAGAGCGAGACAGGCCCTATGGCCGCCGCAATCGCTCGCCCCTGCGCCTCTGCACCGACGTCGTCATGAAACTCCACCGCCGTGGGGTAGCTTGTGTAACGCGGCACTGGCCGCGCCAGTAGGTCAGGATGATAGGGCCACATCGTCCAGACAATGGCGTAAATATGTGCATTTAGCTTTGCGCCAGATCAACAAAAGCCTTGTCCGCGATCAATGCGACACCGCTGAGGAAAGCCCAGTGAACCGCCAACCGCTGCATCGCCATGGGGGCATCATTCGCAGCGCGTGTTCAAACAATGGAGTATTTCTCATGGGTAAGGCAGCCATCCTCTCTTCGGTCGCATTCGCGGCAATGGCGCTGACCGCAACACCTGCTTTGGCGGGTGATAATGACGGCAGGATACAGGTCAAGATTTTAGGCACCGCTGTGCTACCAGACGGCGCGGTCACCTCGGTCACCACTGGCGCGCTTCCTGCGGGCAGCGGCACCGTGGCCGATGATAATTATGTGCCAACATTGGCCATCGAATATTTCGTAACGCCCAATGTGTCGTTTGAGACCATCTGCTGCGTCACCCAACATGATGTGACGGGCACCGGTCCATTGGCGGGCGCGGGTTTGGTGTCGAACGCCAACATCATTCCCGCAACACTGACGGTCAAATATCACTTCGGTGCGGCGGGCGGCATTCAACCCTATGTCGGCGCTGGACCGACCTATTTTATCTTTATCAACGAAGAACCCGGCGCGGGCGCACGCACATTGCTGGGCGCAACACGCCAGCGGATGAACGATCATTTCGGTGTCGCTTTACAAGCTGGCGTGGACGTTCCGCTCAATGACAGCGGCATGTCGTTCAGCGTCGATGCCAAGCGCTATTTCCTGAGCACCAGCGCGCATTGGTTTAACGCTGGCGGAACCGAAGTGCTGGCGACCCGCCACCGCATCAACCCATGGGTTATCAGTGCGGGCGTTGGGTTCCGGTTCTGAATATATACTATCTGTCCTTGGGGGAGGACAGTGGCCTCGTTGTTCTGGCTTTAATCAGCCAGTGCAGCGAGGCCTTCGCGTTTGAGGATAATCACATCGCGCCGCGACGGCAGGTCGATAAAGCCATCCGCCTTGAGCCGCGTCAACTGGCGGCTGACCGTTTCGATGGTCAGACCAAGGATGTCGGCAATCTGTTGCCGCCCGAATGGCAGCGTGAAGACCTCAAGCGGTGCGTCAATCGTGCTGCACCCAGGCGGCACTAGGCGTTCGGACATTTCGAGCAGAAATGTTGCCATCTTCTCAGTCGCCGATTTGCGCCCAAGCAGCAGCATCCAGTGGCGCGCGCGGTCCAGCTCGACCAGTGTGCGCTCCAGCAGTTTATGCTCCAATTGCGGATGATCGCGGGCAAAGCCGTCGAAATCGCCGCGCGTAAAGGTGCACACCCGCGCATCGGTCAGCGCGGTCACTGTATGCTGGCTGCGCGTGCCGAATGGGCGACCAATGAAATCGGCGGGATAAACGATACCGACAATCTGTTCGCGGCCATCGCCTGTTCCGGTTGAGAGTTTGAGCACACCGTCGATGACATTGGCAACGAGCAGCGAATCATCGCCTTCCCACATCAGCGCTTGTCCGGCGGCAATCGACCGGGTGCGGCCAATGCGGTTGATTGCCCCCAATTCCTGTGGGTCAAGCACCGAACAAATGGCGCGATTGCGGACAAGGCAGGTATCACAGCTGGACATCGGATTCGCCGCCTAGCAGGATGGGTGATATATGCCAACAAGGCATTGGCGGAGACGGAGGGATTCGAACCCTCGGTGCCGCATTCACAGCACGCCGGTTTAGCAAACCGATGGTTTCAGCCACTCACCCACGTCTCCGCGCGCGGTTTCCCTAGGGGCTGCGCCAAAAGCTGTCAACGCAGAACGCGCGAGGCGCGCGAGAAGCAACGGTTTGCGGCGGCACAAAGGGTGGCACAAAGCGAGTATCGACTCAGCTGGGCGCAAAATCGACTCACCTCACCGCGCGATTCATTGCACAGACATGTGGATGGCACATGGTGCTGCCTACAAAGACTCGCCTGAGCCGCGCGGGAATGGAGATTGCACCATGGGACGCACCATCAACATATTTGCAACGGTCATGATCGGCGTTTTCGCCCTGGCATGGTCTGGCGCGACAATGGCGCAGGTGACGAGCGTTGACCCCAATACGGTGATCGACGCCGATTTGAATCAGCCCCAAACTCAGCCAGCAGCGCCAACGCCAACGCCTGCGCCTACGACCGAAAGCACAGGCGCATGGACAACCGAGGGGCTGGAAACACCCGCCGCCCCGGACGCAGCAACCGCCGCGCCCACCACCGCTGCGACTCCCGCATCAAGCGGAGCAACCTATCATGAGGATGATCTGATCGGCGCGGCAGAGGGCGTGTTCGGGCGCGGGGCCGAAGGGCTGGCGCGGCTCATCCAGAATATCCTGCGCGAACAGGGCGAACCCAACGGCTATATCGTCGGGCGCGAAGCGGGCGGTGCCTTCATATTAGGCCTGCGCTATGGCTCTGGAACGCTGCACCACCGCGTAGAGGGCGAAATGCCCGTTTACTGGACTGGTCCATCGGTAGGCATTGATGCGGGGGCCAATGCGGGCAGCACATTTGTGCTGATCTATAATCTCCACGACACCGAGGACCTGTATCACCGCATCCCGGCGGGCGAAGGCGCGGCCTATGTCGTTGGCGGGCTTAACGCGTCCTATCTGCGGCGCGGTGACATCGTCCTCATCCCGATCAGGCTGGGGGTCGGCGCGCGCTTAGGGGTCAATGTCGGCTATATGAAATTCTCGCACCGCCAACGCTGGTTGCCGTTTTAAGGCCGCCCAGCGCAACCCCAAAGTAGACACCAAGGAAGCCTTTATTTCCGCCATTCCTTGTAAAATCCTTCCCTGCTGGTG
>CXWL01013722.1_pt1 | contig 18685 bp, 16 predicted proteins | sample 590931 | NCBI WGS metagenome assembly CXWL01 (sample SAMEA3498368, study PRJEB10139) | groundwater metagenome | biome: water well; material: biofilm material | place: Germany | collected 2015-04-27 | reverse complement strand
GCCGTGGCTCGAGCGGTACCCGGTGTGTGTGGATGCCGTGCCTACGCCGGTCGGCACGGGTCGATGGATGCTGGCCGACGATACCGGAGCCGTGCCGATCGTTCCCGGCTTCTGGCGTCTCGCCGAACTCGTGTCGTTGAGCCGAGGATCGCCGCTCACGATCGTCGGCGAACACAGCTCCGAGGGGATCCTCCCGCTCACCGCGTGGTCCAACGGGTACCCGGTAGTGCTCGCATGACGGTCACCGAAGCCTCGCTGCTTGCCGTCTCCACTGCCGAAGAGTGGGCAGGCATCGTCACATCGGCCATCGTCGGCACCGATCGCCGTCCGGCCCCAGCCCCGGGCGCCGGTTGGGACGCCTGGGCATCATCTCCCGACAACGCGGTTGCCCTGTTGGATCGTGCCCTTGCAGTGGTGGTCGCCCGCCGCGCCGGGGCTCGGCCGGCAAGGCCGCCAACGGTCGCCCTGCCCCCGGCCCCGCACGACGAACGGCTCCCATGTCCCCAACCCTGCGCGATCCGGTTGCAGCGATTGCTCGCAGGCGAGCACGAGGTGCTGCTCCCGGAGTGGTTCCGGTGGTGCGACCGTCTGGGCGCCCAACTTCCGCTGGTACTGATCCCCACGTTGCTGTTGCGCGGCCGCCGAAACCCAGGCCTCGATCACGTGGTCCGCCGACTAGCGCAAGGCCATGTGGTGTGGTTGGCCGAGGTGATGCCCGAGCTCGGTGTGTCGCCCCGCGTCGTCGCCGGCGCGCCCGACGGAGGGTGGGAACCCCAGGCCGAACCGGCCGATGGTGGCGCCGCGGTCGCGGCGATGGTCGGGCTGTTCCTCGACGGCATGGCCACGTGGGCGGCGGCCCCTCAGCTGCGGCAGGTCGTGGCCGGGCTCGATCCGTCGTGGTTGCCTACGGTCGTCGTCGAGCTGTCGCGCCTCTCGTTCCGAGCCAGCACCGAGCGCACCCGTTCCGAGTTGGTGGCTCTCGCCGAGTTCCGCTCGGCCATGCTGCGCGAGTTCGCCGATGCCCGCGCCAACGGCCCCCGTCCCGCCAACGAGAGTGATCTGCCATGACCCACGACCTGCCTGGTGACGTGCTTCGGCCACACGCAGAAGAAGAGTTCGCCCACGAGTTGGTAGCGCTCGCTCGAAACGACACCCATCACCGGCCACCGAGGTGGCGGCTGTCGCCCTGGGCGGTGGTCACCTACCTCGTCGGCGGTACGTTGCCCGATGGCACGGTCATCGTGCCGAAGTACATCGGGCCGCGGCGGTTGATCGAGACCGCCGTTGCCACGCTGGCCACCGACCGGGCGCTGTTGCTGCTGGGATTGCCGGGCACCGCCAAGACCTGGGTGAGCGAGCACCTCGCGGCCGCTATCAGCGGTTCATCGACCCTCCTCGTGCAGGGCACGGCAGGCACTGCCGAGGAGGCGGTGCGCTACGGATGGAACTACGCCCGCCTCCTGGCCGAAGGCCCGAGCATGGCCGCGTTGGTGCCCTCGCCGGTGTTCAGGGCGATGGAGACGGGTGCTGTGGTTCGCGTCGAGGAGCTCACTCGGCTGCCGAGCGATGTGCAAGACGCGCTCATCACGGTGCTCAGCGAGAAGACGCTGCCGATCCCCGAGCTCGGCTCGGAGGTGCAGGCGCTCCAAGGTTTCAACCTGATCGCCACGGCCAACGACCGTGATCGCGGTGTGAACGAGCTGTCGAGCGCCCTTCGTCGCCGATTCAACACCGTCGTGCTCCCCACCCCGGCCACCGCCGACGAGGAGGTCACCATCGTCACGCAACGTGTAGCCGCGCTCGGCGCAGCTCTTTCGCTACCGCCATCGGCAGCACCGGCCGACGAGATCCGACGCGTCGTCGGTGTGTTCCGCGAGCTGCGCGCCGGCCAGAGCGACGACGGTCGCATCAAGTTCAAGACCCCGTCGGGCACGATGAGCACGGCCGAGGTCATCTCGGTCATCGTGCAGGGCATGTCGATGGCCGTCCACCTCGGCGACGGTCATGTGCGCTTCGACGATCTGCTGGCGGGCATCGAAGCCAGCGTCGTGCGCGATCCGGTGCACGATGCCGTCGTGTGGCGCGAGTACCTCGACTCGCTCGCCACGCGCTGACATGAGGCCCGCCTCGCCCGACCCTGTCGGCCCCGTCGTTCGCCTGCTCGGCGTGCGTCATCACGGACCGGGATCGGCACGGGCGGTCGAGGCCGCGTTGCGCGGATCGCCTCCCGACGTCGTGCTCATCGAGGGCCCTGCCGATGCCGACGCGGTGCTCGCGTTGGCCGCCGACGAGGCGATGCGCCCTCCGGTCGCGCTGCTGGCGTACGCGGTCGATCAACCCGAGCTGGCATCGTTCTCGCCGTTCGCCAACTTCAGCCCCGAATGGGTGGCGCTCACGTGGGCACTCGCCGCGGACGTGCCCGTGCACTTCATCGACCTGCCGGCGAAGAGCTCCTTACTCCATGCCGAAGTCGACGAACAGCTCTCGCTCCACTCGGCCGAGCATCCGCGACGGCCGTACGACCCCTTGGCGGAGTTGGCGATGGCGGCGGGCTACGACGACGCCGAGCGATGGTGGGAAGACGTCGTCGAGCATCGCCTTCCCCTCGCCAGCGACGTGCCCGACGTGCCCGACGTGCCCGACGCTCCCGACGGCCCCTTTGCCGCGATCGGCGAGGCGATGCAGGCGCTGCGAGCGATGTACGAGCCATCGGGAGAACCCACCGACCTCGTCGAGCGGCGCCGCGAGGCGCACATGCGCTCGGGCATCCGAGCTGCCGCGCGCGAGGGCCACCGCAACATCGTCGTCGTGTGCGGCGCCTGGCACGTCCCCGCGCTCGAGTCGGCACTCGAACCGGCACGGGCACGGCGCGACACGGCGACGCTTCGCGGGTTGCCGAAAGTGAAGGCGGCCGTCACCTGGGTGCCGTGGACCAACCGGCGGCTCGCGTCGGGCACCGGCTACCGGGCGGGTGTCACCGCGCCCGGGTGGTACCACCACCTCTACGTCCACGCCGGACCCGACGTGATCGCTCGGTGGTTCAGCGAGGCCGCGCAGGTGTTGCGCCGAGCCGACCACCCGGTCTCGGCTGCCGATGCGGTGGAAGCCACCCGCCTGGCCGACGCCCTCGCGGCACTTCGCGGCCGGCCGCTTGCCGGTCTGGCCGAGGTCGACGACGCGGCGCGAGCCGTGCTCGGTAACGGCACGGATGCACCGATGCGCCTGATCAGCGAATCGTTGGTGGTCGGAACCCAGATCGGCGCGGTGGCGGCATCCACCCCGATGGTGCCACTCGCCCGCAACCTTGCCGCAGAGCAACGTCGATGTCGCCTCAAGCCCGATGGTGCGGGGCGAACGCTCGAGCTCGATCTGCGCCGCCCGCTCGACCTGCACCGGTCCGAACTGTTGCATCGCCTCGGTTTGCTCGGAGTGCCCTGGGGCGTCGAGGCCGAGGGAAGGTCGAGTGCGGGAACCTTCCGCGAAACCTGGTCGCTGCGGTGGGAGCCCGAGCTCGAGGTACGAATCATCGAGTCCGGTGCGCTCGGCACCACGGTCGCGGCCGCATGCACGGCGGCGGTGCTCCAACGGGCCCGCCAGGCCGACGGATTGGGCGAGCTCACGGTCCTGCTCGAACGGTGCCTGCTGGCGCGCGTCGACGATGCCGTGCCTGAGGTGATTGCGATGGTGGCGCAGCGGTCGTCGCTGGCCGTCGATGTGGCACGCCTGCTCGAGACGGTTCCTCCGCTCGCTCGCACGTTGCGCTACGGCGACGTGCGCCACGGCGGTGCGGCGCCCGACGAGGGCGAGGCGTCGGCGGTCACGTCGGCGCTCACGTCGATCGATGCTGTCATCGTCGGTATCTTCTCGCACATCGCGGCCGGCCTGAGAATCGCCTGCACCGGTCTCGACCACGACGCATCCACCGTCATGGCCGGCCTCGTTCGCGAGGCGCAGTCGTCGCTCTCGTTGCTGGGACGCGACGACCTGCTCACCACGTTTCGTGCCGCCTTGTTGGAGGTGTGTGAACAACCACGGGTCCACGGGCTCGTTCAGGGTCTGGCCACGCGCATCCTCACCGACAGCACCGTGCTCGATGCCGACGCCACCGAGCGCCGAGTGTCGCGGGCGCTGTCATCAGGTACGCAGCCGGTCGAGGCGGCGGCCTTCGTCGAGGGCTTCCTCGGCAGCTCGGGCACGGTGCTGGTGCACGACCCACTGCTGCTCGGCGTGCTCGATCGATGGCTCGCCACGCTCTCGGCCGAGGCGTTCACCGATGTCGTGCCTCTGCTGCGTCGCACGTTCGGCGCGTTCGAGCCGGCGGAGCGACGAGCCATCGGGAACAGGGTTCGTTCCGGCGAAGATCCGGGTGCGGCACGAGGCGTGGTAGAGCTCGACGCCGAGCGCGTGGCTGCCGCGCTGGTCACCGCCGCACAGTTGTTGGGGATGTCGTCGTGACCGATCCCTCCCCGAAGCCGTCCTCCGCGCACCATCGCTCCCCGCGCCCCGGTGCTCGGGTCCACGATGCCGAGCGGCTCCGTCGTTGGCGGCTCATCCTCGGTGGGGGAGATCAGCACCATCCCGACGGAACCGGCATCGAGTTGCGCGGCGACGAGAGCCGGATGGATGCAGCACTCAGCGCACTGTACGACTCGCCGCCGCCGGCGACCAGGCCGGGTCGCCGCTCGAGCCGGGCCGGCGGGCTGTCCGCATCCGCGCCGGCGGTGGTGCGATGGCTGGGCGACATCCGGAAGTACTTCCCGTCGGGCGTGGTGCAGGTGATGCAGCGAGATGCCATCGAGAGGCTCGATCTGCAACGACTGCTGCTCGAACCGGAGATGCTCCAGGCCGTCGAGCCCGACATCCACCTCATGAGCACGCTGCTCCAGCTGCAACACCTCCTGCCAGAGACCACCCGCGCCACGGCGCGCATCGTCGTGAGCCGTGTGGTCGCCCAGATCCAAGCGAGGCTCGGCGAGCCGACCATCCAGANNTGCGCAACTACCAGCCGTCGTTGAAGACGATCATCCCCGATCGGCTCGTCGGCTACGCCCGGCTCGGACCAGCCGTTCGGCGCGACGTCATCATCGCCATCGATCAGAGCGCGTCGATGGGCGACAGCGTCGTCTATGCGAGCGTGCTCGGCGCGGCCCTCGCGTCGATTCGCTCGTTGCGCACCCGCCTGGTTGCCTTCGACACGTCGGTCGCCGACCTTTCCGACCTGCTCCACGACCCGGTCGACGTCCTGTTCGGGGTGCAGCTCGGTGGCGGCACCGACCTGAATGGAGCGATGAGCTACTGCCAGTCGCTCGTGAGTCAGGCCGACGACACGGTGCTCGTGCTCATCAGCGACCTCTACGAGGGCACGCAGGGTGGCGACTACCTCGCCAGGATCGCGGCGATGGCGCGGGCCGGGGTGAGGTGCGTGGCGCTCCTGGCCCTCAGCGACGAGGGCGCTCCTTCGTTCGACCACGTCGCCGCCGAGGCGCTCGCCGAGCTCGACGTGCCGGCGTTCGCCTGTACTCCCGATGCCTTCCCCGACCTCATCGCCGCGGCGATCGAGCGTCGCGACCTGCGCCGGTGGGCCGGCGACCGGGGGTTCGTAACCGCGCGGTAGTGATGCTCGGTCAATGACCGGCTGCAGCCGGCTCGCCGGCCACCACGTCGTGCGGACCGGGTCGCGCCGACCAGCCCTTTCCCGCGCAGGCGAGCGCGGCCACCACCAGGATCACCATCACCACCGCGCAAGCGCCATAGGCCGCGCCGCGGCCCCTGCTCTCGTACAGGACGCCGGCCGTCAGCGCGGCGATTCCACCCACAAGCGTCTGCACGCCGCCGAGCATTCCTTGTGCCCCGGCCTGCCGCTCCGGAGGGGCCGCCAGGCCAACGGCTACGCCCGAGCTGGCGACGGTGAGTCCGTCGTTGACGGCGTGGACCATCGACACGGTGAACATCGCCATGCCGGTCGGCAGTTGGCCGTACGAGAACATGAACCCGGCACCGATCAGCAATCCGAGGCTGCCCGTTCGGAAAGGGCCGATGCGTTGGGCCATTCGACCGCTGAACGATCCCAGGAGGACGAGCGGCAGCGCGAACACGATGATGCCGAGGTTGGCCACCCAGTCCGCGGTGCGGAGATCGTCGAGCACGAGCACCCACAGGGCGTCGAAGGTGCCGATCATCAGGAACACCGTGGCACCCAGGAGAATGGCTCCGACGAAGACCCGTTCGCGCAGCAGATCGAACGCGAAGCGCGCCTCAGGCCTGTCGTCAACCGGGGTCTCGTCCACCCCAAGGCGAGCGACCACGGGTACGCAGGCCACCGTGGCCGCGGCGATCACCAGGAACGGGCTGGCGATGCCGAGTGGCTCCACCAGCACGGCCGAGATGGCTGGCCCCAGTGCGAAACCGGCGACATCTGCGGCCAGGAGTCGCCCCACGTTGTTGCCGAGGTTGTCGGGATCGGCGACGATCACGATGCGACGGATCGCCGGCAAGGCGATGCCCGCGCCAAGCCCCATCACGATGCGGGCGAGCAACAGCACGACCAGGTCGTGGCCGAAAGCCATGGCGATGAGCCCGACGACGTCGAGCGCGATCCCGATGAACACGAGCCGGCGGGCATGGCCGCGGTCGGCGAGGGGAGCGAAGAAGACCTGTACCCCGAACGACGAGAAGAAGCCGACGGCCACCACTAGTCCGAGCGAGCCTCCGGCGATGCCGTAGGCGTCGCGGAAGTCGTCGAGAACCGTGAACAGCACGCCGTACCCGGAGGCGAACAGCCCGGTGAGCAACCCGAACGAGTAGATCAGCCGACGGTCGCGCACGATCGACGACGCTACCGGCCGGGCAGTCGCCTGTTCCGATCGATATGACCGGTCACGTCGTCGTGTCCAGAGCTCAGCGTGGGCGTTGGCGACCGGAGGCGGTGCTCTGCCGACGCCCGCCGCCGTCATGACGTCCGCCAGCGGGGGCACTGAACGGACGCGCCCCGGAGCGGTCGTCGCGACGTGCTCCCGACCCGGTTCGGTCTCGTTCGAACCCGCTGCGAGCACGATCGTCGGTCGACCGCCCGCGCTGCGGTCGGTCGTTACGTGGGGCTGTGGTGCGGTCGGCGCGCGGGCCGCGGTCGTTGCGAGGAGCGCGACCGGAACGCTCTCGTTCGGCGGGTGCCGAGCCCTGGTCCCAGGTGACCGTGGCCGCGAGCGTCTCGATGAGCTGCTTGGCCACGCGCTGGCGGCTGGGCGGGACGAGGGCGATGACGATGCCATCCCGGCCGGCGCGGCCCGTGCGGCCCGAGCGGTGCAGGTAGTCCTTGTCGTTGTCGGGCAGGTCGTAGTGCACGACGAGGTCGACGTTGTCGACGTGGATGCCACGAGCGGCGACGTCGGTGGCCACGAGGGCCTGAAGCTTGCCGCGGCGGAAGTCGTCGAGCGTGCGCTGGCGGGCCTGCTGGGTGCGGGCACCGTGCAACGAGCCGGCGCGGACGCCGGCGTTCATCAGCGCCGCGGTGACATCGTCGACCCCGAAACGGGTTTTGACGAACACCACGCTCGGCCCGGTGGCGTTGATCAGGTCGACGGTCGCCTCGATGCGGTCCATCGGGTGGGTCACCACGAAGCGATGATCGACGGTTCCGAAGTCGATCTCGCCCACCAGGTCGTGGCGGACAGGATCCTTCAGGAAGTCGGTGATCAGTTCGTTGACGTCTCCATCGAGGGTGGCCGACCACAGCATCGTCTGACGAGTGGGTGGGGTCATCTCGAGGATCTTGCGCACGTCGGGCATGAACCCGAGGTCGGCCATGCGGTCGGCCTCGTCGATGACCAGCACCTCGATGGCGCCGAGGTCGCAGTGACCCTGCTCGATGATGTCGAGCAGGCGTCCGGGGGTGGCGACGATCACGGATGCGCCCTTGCGCAAGGAGTGGATCTGTACCGACATCGGCGCCCCGCCGTATATGGCCTGCACGAATCGCCACTGGGCTCGACCCAGCGGAACGAAAGCGCGCTGCACCTGTTCGGCCAGCTCGCGCGTTGGCACCAGCACCAACCCGGTGGGACGGTGTGGCTTGGCTTGGCTGACGCGGGCCAGCATCGGGATGCCGAATCCGAGGGTCTTACCGGAGCCCGTCGGAGCACGGCCACAGACGTCGCGGCCGGCGAGTCCGTCGGGCAGGGTGATCGCCTGCACCGGGAACGGCTCGGTGATGCCGGCGGCGGTGAGTGCCTCGGCCATGCGCGCGGGCACGCCGAGATCGAGAAACGACTGGGACATGGAGACTCCTGTGGGGGCCGGCCGGAACCGGGATCGATGGCACGTTTGCAACATCACCCTGTGACCAGGGCCCTCGAACAAGGAGCTACCGACGTGATCTGTTCTTATGAACAGCTCGAACGACGCTATCGCCATTGGCGATGGAGCGGGCGGTCTACATCGTCGCTGTTCGGACGTCAGTGGCTGCCCGGGGCACCAGCGGCTGCCCGGGGCACCCGAGTGGTTCGTGACACCCTGGGTGCACCACAACCCTCGCCCGTTCCCAGGCGACTCGGGTGGTCGGCCGGGACTCGGGTGGTCGCCGGGGACTCGGGTGGTCGGCGAGGACTCGGGTCAGGGCTGCTGGGTGCCGACCTTGAGGTCGCGGAACGGTGACTTGGAATCGATCCCGGCGTCCTTCGGCAGGCCGAGCACCCGCTCGCCGACGATGTTGCGCATCACCTCGTCGCTGCCACCGGCGATGCGGCCACCGGGCGCGCCGAGGATGAGCTGGCTCCATGCATACGTGCCCCACTCTCCCGAGTCGGCCACGAGTCGCGGCCCGAGCACCTTCGATACGAACGCGCCGAGGCGCAGCGAGTTCATGGTGCCGGCCAGCTTGGCGATGCTCATCTCCGGTCCTGGCAGCTGGCCGGCCTTGATCTTGTCCATCGCCCGCTGGTTGTTGTAGCCGGCGACCTTCTGATGGATGATCAGGTTGGCCAACTCGTTGCGCACCAGCGGGTCGCGGTCGAGCCCGTAGAACTTCACCATCTCCACGGCGCGGCCGTAGAGGTTCACCCCGCCCCCACCTCCACCGGCGCCGATCGCGGCGCGCTCGTTCATGAGCGTGGTAAGAGCAACGTTCCAGCCGTTGTTCACGTCGCCCAGCCGGTGGTCGTCGCGCACCCGCACCTCGGTGAAGAACACCTCGTTGAAGCTCGCCCCACCGGTCATCTGCCGCAGCGGACGGATCTCCACCCCTGGGGCGCGCATGTCGACGATGAAGCCGGTGAGGCCCTTGTGCTTGGGCAGATCAGGGTCGGTGCGGGCGATGATCTCGCCGACGTCGCTGTACTGGGCCCCGGTCGTCCACACCTTCTGTCCGGTGAGGATCCACTCGTCGCCGTCACGCTCGGCCTTGGTCTGCAGGCTGGCCAGATCGCTGCCGGCGCCGGGTTCGCTGAACAGTTGGCAGCCGACGAGATCGCCCCGGTACATCTTCGTGAGGTAGAGGTCCTTGGCCGCCTCGCTACCGTGAGCAAGGAACGTGGGGGCCACCATGCCGAGGCCGATCGTGAACACGCTCTGGTTCGGCACCTGGTACTGGCCTTCGAGGCTGTTCCACAGGCGCTCGTAGGCGTTGGGCAGCTCGCGGCCGCCGTACTGCGTGGGCCCGCCGATCCAGCCGAACCCGGCGTCGAACTTCTTCGCCCGCCAGGCCTGCGCCCTGCGAACGTCGGCGAGCTCTGTGTCGCGGTCCTTCTCCTCGAACATCGCCACCTTGTCGGAGCCTTCGCCCCACACGAACTTCTTCTCCGCTTCCTTCTTGGCTACGTTGGCTTCGAGGAAGGCGCGCGCTTCCAGCTCGAACGCGTCGATGGAGATGTCCTTGGAGGTGTCGGCCATGCGCGCAACGTAGTTGCAGCGTGCCCGTGGCGGCGACCCGGCGGACGAGCCAACGGACTAGCCCAGACCCTGTTGGTCGTGGGTTACGTGCGTGGAAAGGCGCCGCGCCCGGCGGCGCATGGCGCTCGCCGCTGCTATGGCCCACACGAGCATCCCGAGCGAAAATGGCGGAGCAAACAAGATGAGGACTCCGCCACCGATGTTGGCTCCGCTTACCGGGGCGGTGGCGACACCATAGGGTCAGTCCGAATTGAACGCGCGGCGTGCCCGATCGCGAGGACGGACAGCAGCCCAATTGCGGCTTCGACGTCGGGATGCAGCCGCAGCGGATGAATGAGGTAGTCGGCGTCCTTGGTCGCCGCCTTGTCGTTCAGGCTGACGATCCACCAGACCGCCGGAGCGGAGAGCGCGAGCTCCGAGGTGATGATCAGCGCGTGGGCCAACATGTTCCGGGTCATCGTTGGCCACTCAGAGCCAGTCGCGTTGTTTGAAGACGCGGTACAGGATGAGGCTCATTGCGGCCATCATGCCGAGCGCGATCGGGTAGCCGAAGTACCAGGTGAGCTCTGGCATCCGTTCGAAGTTCATGCCGTATATGCCGGCGATCAGCGTGGCACCGAACACGATCGAGCCCCACGCGGTGAGCTTCTTCATCACCAGGTTCATCTGGTTCGACATCACCGCCAGGTGCGCATCGACGGCGTTGCCGACGAGCTCGCGGAGCTCGTCGATCGCATCGACGGCACGGAGAGCCTTGTCGTAGAGGTCGCGGCTGAGCACGAGCGCGTCACCGTTCACCCACGGCAGCTCCTGGCGGGCGATGGTGTTGAGCACCTCACGAAGCGGCGACACCACCCGCCGCAGCTGCAGCAGTTCGCGACGGAGCCCGAAGAGCCGCTGTTGCACGGAGCGTTCCGTCTGAGCTGTCTCGCTGAAGATCGCCTCCTCCACGGACTCGACGTCGTCCTCCAGCTCGTCGGTGCGGTCGAAGTAGCCGTCGATCAAGACGTCGAGGATGGTGAGCAGCAGCATCGACGACGATGGTGTGGCCGCGAACTGGCGCTCGAAGCGCTCGATCATCGGAGCCGTCTTCCACTCCTGTTGCAACTCGTCATGACGGCGAACGGTGACCAGCCAGGTGGGACCGAGGTACATGTCGATCTCGCCCAGCGACGCCGAGAACGCCACGAGGTAAGCGTGGTCGTCGAAGCGCTGGATGGTGGGACGCGCGGCGCGGCGGTTCGCTTCGTCGAACGTGCGCTCGTGGAGGTGGAATCGTGCTGCGACCTCACCGAGCTCGACGTCGGTGGCGTCGATGATGTCGATCCACTCGACGCTGTCGTATCGATGTGTGGTCAGCATGATCGAGATGGGTGGGCAGCAAGGGACATGATTCCCGAGCGTAGGGGGCGTCCGGGTGTCGAGCTTCCAACAATCTGCTTAGTAGTAGGCCCACAATCTGCGGGCTAGGCTTTCCACATGCTGCTGGATAGAGCTGCCACGATCGAAGCTGCGGAGATGCTCGCCACCTTCCGCGTGCTGATCATCAGTGGGGCCCGCCAGGTGGGCAAATCCACGCTCGCGTCCGCTCAGCTCGGCGTCGATGCCGGTCACGTGTTCTCCCTCGACGACCCCGCTGTTCTCGGCCGCGCCTTGAGTGACCCCATCGGCTTCGCCGCTGCGCTTCCTCACGGGAGCGTCATCGACGAGTTCCAACGCGCCGGCAAACCGTTGCTCCTCGCCATCAAACAGATCGTCGACGCCATCCCCGACAAGGGCCAGTTCATCCTCACCGGATCCGCCAACTACCTCGCCGCGCGGGGCACCACCGAGACCCTGGCCGGTCGCGCCGGCCGGTTGCAGTTGTGGCCGCTCTCCATCGGCGAGCGTCTCGGACTACCCGAGCAGTTCCTTGGCCAACTCTTCGACGACGACCGCAACTGGACGGCAGCCACCGCCGCCCCCGACGCCAACGACCGCGCCCAGATCATGACGTGGATCCTCGAGGGCGGATTCCCGGAAGTCGTCCGCGATCAGCTCACCCCGACGCGCCGGGCCCGATGGTTCGACGCCTACACCGACGACGTCGTCAACCGTGAGGCGCTGCGCCCCATCGCCGACGTCCGGTACGAGCACGAGCTCCGCCGGCTCCTTCGCGCCCTGGCGGCCCGGATCGGGACCGAACTGGTCATCGCCGACGTCGCTCGCGACCTCGGCCTCGACCGGGCAACCGTCACCAACTACGTCTCGATCCTCGAAGCGGTCAACCTGCTCCACCTGCTACCGGCCTTCTCGACCAGCGCCACCACCGCAGCCAAGCAACGACCGAAGATCCACCTCGTCGACTCAGGCCTCGCGGCGCACCTGAACGGGCTCGGCGAACGCGACCTGTCCTCGTTGAGCACCAACCGGTTGCTCGGCCCGATGGTCGAGCAGTTCGTCGTCACCGAGGTCCTCAAGCAAGCCTCTTGGTCACAGAGCGGAGTCAACGTTCACCACTACCGAGACCGCGAAGGACGCGAAGCCGACATCGTGATCGAAGACCGAAGAACCGGACGAGTCGCGGCCATCGAAGTGAAGGCATCGAGCACCCCCGACGCTCGCGGCGCGCGACACCTCACCTACCTCCGCGACCGGCTCGGCGACCGATTCACCATCGGCGTGCTCCTCCACCTCGGCCCTCAGTCCCTCCCCCTCGGCGACCGCCTGTGGGCGCGCCCCATCAGCACCCTCTGGACCGGCAACGGGCAGTAGCACCGACGCACGGGACATGATTCCCGAGCGTAGGTGGCCTCCGGGTATCGTCTCGGACATGGGCCAGATGGTGGGAGTGATCGAGAAGCCGAGTTCGATTCCGGGTGTGGTGCGGTTCGAGGCGAACCGCACCCTGACCGGACAGGGTCACGAACGGTTCTCCTCGAGCAGCGATGCCGTCGGCCCCCGCCCCGCCGCCGAGCTCGCCCGGCGGCTTTTCGCCACCGGTCAGGTGGGCGGCGTGCATCTCTACAGCAACATCATCACGGTCAACCTCGAGAAGGGGTTCGGCTCCGACGGTCTCTACGACATCGTCCGCGAGCTGTACCAGTACTGGAAGCCGGGCATGGAACCGGCGGTGTTCGTCGACGAAGCACCGGCCGCCACCGGTGGCGCCGAAGCGGCAGCCGCTCCGGCAGGCGGCGCAGGCGATTCCGAGTACACGCGCCGCGTGCCGGCAGTGCTGGTGGAGCGGAGCAGCGCGGCGCTGGCCAAGTGGAAGGCATCGCACTGAGCTAGACCGCCTCGCTGGACCACCCCGCAGCAGTCGAACAAACGTTCGACTACAGTGTGGGGATGATCGGTTCCCAAACAGCTCTCGCGTCACTTGCACCAAGGATCTCACCGGGGGTGATGGCGGCCGATCGCACCTTGGTCGTCCATCCGGCGCTGACGACGTTGTACCCGCACGGCCTCACCCGGGGTGGCACGGTGGCGTGTCACGGCAACGCGGCCACGTCGATGGCGGTCCTGTTGGTCGCCGGTGCCGTCGATGCCGGCGCCTGGGTGGGGGTGGCCGGTGTCCCGACGCTCGGCGTGCAGGCCTGTCGTGAAGCGGGGATGTCGGTGGAACGAATGGTGACGGTCCGCGAACCGACCGTGGGATCGTTCGACGACACCGTGTGGGGGCAGGTGCTGGCCACGCTCATCGACGGGTTCGAGATCGTCGTGTTCGGTGCTGCGACGCACGTCCGTCCCGGCACGGCACGCCGGCTCCAGGCGCGCCTGCAGGCCCGCGGCGCCGTGGTCGTTCTCGTAGGTTCGGCCGGTTCGTTCTCCTGTGATCAGCACCTCGCGACCGACACCGAATGGCACGGTCTCGGTGATGGGCACGGACATCTTCGCGAACGAAGGATCCACCTCGCCCTCGACGGTCGCCGTCTCCAGCGCCCTCGTCGCGACTCCCTCTGGTACCCGGGCCCGAACGGTGCCATCGAACGGGTCACCGAACAGGTGGATGGCGCGACGGCCGCGCCACTCCGGCGCACCGGCTGACAGCGGGCCCCATGGCCGCTCCACCTGATCCCACCGCGCGTGTCGCGCCTCCCCGTCTGGCCGTGGCCCACTGCCCGCAGTGGCCGGTGACGGCTGCCGGGTGCGCCGTCGATGCTGCCGTGGCCGTGATGCACGCCAACCGGGTGATGGCCCGGTCGCGTGTCGCGGCCGACGCTGGTGTCCGTGTCGGGCAGCGGCGGCGCGAGGCGCAGAGCCGGTGCCCGCACCTGCAGATCGTCGCCCACGAACCGGCGCGGGAGGCTCGTGCGTTCAACCGGGTGGTCGAGGCCGTATCAGATCTGGTGCCCCGCCTCGAGCTCACCATGCCTGGCGTCCTCACCTTCGCCGTTCGCGGGCCCTCCCGCTACTTCGGCGGCGACGAGGCATTGGCGCAGCGCATCGATGCCGTGATCGGTGAGGTGCTCGGCGACACCACCCGTGCGACCGGTCGCCCTGGAATCGGCGTCGCCGATGGTCGGTTCGCGGCCACGGTGGCAGCTCGCCACGCCGTGCGTGCCGGGCGCCCGCAGGTGATCGCGGCAGGAGGCTCCCCGAGCTTCCTGGCCCCGTTGCCGTTGCGATGGTTGATCGATGCCGGAGGTGTGCCTGCCGACCAGGTCGACCTGTTCGCCCGCCTGGGGTTGCGATGCCTGGGCGATCTGGCGGCGTTGCCAGAGCCCGACGTTCTGGCGCGGTTCGGGTCCCCCGGCACGGCTGCTCGACGGATGGCTTCGGGATGCGACGATCGCCCCGCCGGCACCGAGGACCCGCCGGCGGGCCTGATGGTGGTGCAGGAGTTCGATGCGCCCGTCCATCATCTCGATTCGCTCGTGTTCGGGGCACGTCAACTCGCCGAGCGGCTCGTCGGGATGCTCGCCGACAGAGGCATGGTCTGCACGCAGTTCGCGGTCGTGGCCGAGACCGAGCACGGCGAGCGCAGTGAACGGCTCTGGTCGCTGCCCACCGGGTTCGGTGTGAGCGCGATGGCGGAGCGGATCCGGTGGCAGCTCGACGGCTGGGCACATGGCGCGGGGGCACATGGCGCGGGGGCACATGGCGCGGGGGCACATGGCGCGGGGTTGCATGGCGCGGGGGCACATGGCATCGATGATGCGACCGGCGATCCCACATCGGGGGTGACCCAACTGTGCATCGAACCCACGGAGGTTCGTGCCGACGACGGGATGCAACTCGGCCTCTGGGGCGGACGCAGCCAGGCAGACGAATGGGCGCAGCGTGCAGCCACGCGGCTGGCCGGCCTGGTCGGCGACGAGCACGTGGTGGTGGTGGAGCGGCGCGGTGGCCGCCAGCCCGCCGATGTCGACGGGTGGGTGCCGGCATCGCTCAGCTCGATGTTCGACCCCGTTGCCACAGGGGTCACGGGTGCCGCCAGAGCCTCGTCGAACCCTGCCGTCGATGCTCCTTGGCCGGGTCGCTTGCCGTCACCCTCGCCGGCGGTGATCCACCCCACGCCACTGCCGATCACCGTGGTCGACCAGTCGGGGTCGGTCGTCACCGTCAGCGGGCGAGGTGTCGTCAGCGGCCCGCCGGCCGAGATCCGCTTCGGCAGATCGGCGGGTGATGTGATCGCGGTGTGGGCCGGACCATGGGTGCTCGATGAGCGATGGTGGGACCCGGCACGGCATCGTCGTGCTGCCCGGTTCCAGTTCGTCACCGCAACGGGCCGCGCCTACGTGGCGTCGATCGAACGTCAGCAGTGGTGGCTGGTGGCCGAGTACGGGTGACTCGACCTGCGTCAGGCCGAGACGAGGTTGCGGTTCTCCCGCTCGTCAACCTCGAGGCGCAGCAGATCGGTGCTGAGCCGGAACCCGACGCCGCGAACGGTGTGGATGAACCGCAACTCGGGAGCGAGCTTCTGGAGCTTGCGGCGCAGGTTCGAAAGGTGCACGTCCACCACGTGGGTGTCGCCGACCCAGTTCGGTCCCCAGACCTCTTCGAGCAGCTGCACCCTGGCCCGCACCTCGGCCGGGTGACGGCAGAGCTGCTCGAACAGGGCGAACTCGATGCGGGTCACCGGCACGTCCTGGTCGTGCACCTGGATCTCCTTGCGGCCGACGTCCACCGTGAGCGGGCCGATGTTGATCAGCGATGCAGCCATTGGATCCCAACGGGTGTGCACGTTGCGCGGCCTTCGCAGGAGCGCCTGGCAGCGGGCGGCGAGCTCATCGGGGGTGACCGGCACGGACACTGCGTCGTCGGCGCCGGCTCGAAGGGCACGGATGCGCACGGCGTCGGCGTCGGGGGGAGCAATGCCGACGAGGTACGCATCCGTGAGGCCACGAATGGTGTCGAACAAGCTGCCTCCCCGCGGGCTCGGCAACTCGAGGTCAACCATGATCACGTCAGGCGAAAAGGATTCGGCAAGCATGAGCGCAGCCGACCCTTCGGTCGTCGCGCTCACCGAGAAGCCCCGCTCACGAAGGGCGACCGCGGCCACCCGACGCAGCAATGCGTCGTTCACGGCGAGCAGGACCCGTGGAGCGAGTTGTGCGTCTGGTTCCATCCCTGTTGAATCTCCGCCTGTGCGAGTCGAGCCGGTGGGTGTCCGCCCCGGGTTCACAGGAGCTATCGGCATGCCATCGGCGTTGCTGTAGCGGAGATTTGCCGTTCACCCCGTCTGGGGGACGCCACGTTTCGCTCCAGTGGCACCTAACGTCAACGAGATGCAGGAGCTCCTCGCAACCGTGCGCGCCCAGGTGGCTTCCCGAAGCCCTGTCGACGATCGTGAGCGCGCATCGATCGCCGCCTTCCTGCACGAGGTAGATCGGTTGCCGAAGCCGTTCGACGAGCATGCCGATGCCACGCACATCACGGCATCGGCGATCGTCGTGGGGCGCAAAGGGGTGGTGCTCCACCTCCACAAGCGCCTGCAGAAGTGGCTACAGCCAGGTGGGCACATCGACGCCGAAGAGACACCATGGGATGCGGCGCGGCGCGAGGCGCACGAGGAGACCGGGCTGAGCGTCGAGCTCGTCGAACCGGCACCGAGGTTGGCCCACGTCGACGTGCACCCTGGGCCGCGCGGGCATCGTCATCTCGATCTCCGGTACGTGGTGACGGCGCCACCCGACAAGCCGGCACCACCCGCCGGCGAGAGCCAGCAGGTCGAATGGTTCCCGTGGCATCGTGCGATCGCGATGGCCGAGCCAGGGCTCGAGGGCGCCCTGCGCTCGCTGCAGCCGGGTGATGCGGTGCTACGTGCCGCCCGCCAGGGTGATGCCGCCGGCTGCAGCTCCGTGTACCTGCGATCGCGGCGCTTCGCGTTGCCAACGGTCCCGGTGGTGCACAACGATTCCGAGGTGCGCCGGTGGATGGCCGACGAGATGGTCGGCCGTACCGACATGACGGTTGCCGAGGTCGACGGCGTGGTGGTCGGGTTGATGGTGCTCGATGCCGGGGAGCCTGGCGAAGGATGGATCGAGCAGTTGTACGTCGATCCAGGCAGGGCCGGGCGCGGGCTCGGGCGCCAGTTCCTCGAACGGGCCAAGCTGCGCTACCCGGCAGGTCTGCAGCTGTGGACGTTTCAGGTGAACGAGCCGGCACAACGCTTCTACGAGGCGAGCGGGTTCGTGGTGCAGGAGCACACCGATGGCGCGGCAAACGAAGAACGCGCCCCCGATGTGCGAATGCGATGGGCTCCCCCGACCGGCTGATTCCTCCTCTTGATGATCGTACAGGTGTTCGATACAGTCGAGCTCCCGTGGGGTTCAACAATCCGGACATGCCATGGAGAGATCTCGAGCAGATGCTCTCCGGTCGTGGCAAGGATGGGCGCGCCCCCGGGTCGCCGTCGTGGAACGGCGGTGGCGATGGCCCGGCATGGGGCCGCAAGCGGCAGCCGTTCCAGCCGAGCACCCCCGACGTCACCCACCCGCTGATGCGGCCCGACGCGGGATGCGTCCCGTACGCCGAGCTCCACTGTCATTCCAACTTCTCGTTCCTCGACGGTGCGTCGCATCCGGAGCAGCTCGCCGAAGAGGCGGCCAGACTCGGCCTGGAGGCGCTCGCCGTCACCGATCACGACGGCCTGTACGGCGTGGTGCGGTTCGCCGAGGCGGCACGCGCGGTGGGGTTGCCGACGGTGTTCGGCGCCGAGATCACACTCGGTTCCAGTCCGCGAGGCGGGGCGAGGAGTGGGGCGAGGAGTGGCCGCGTCGCCCGCAGCGAGGCCGACACCCAGCAGCAGCTCCGGGTGGCCAGTGACAACGAACGACACGTGCCCGACCCTCACGGTCAACACCTGCTGGTGCTCGCCGACGGGCCGGCAGGATATGCCCGGCTCGCCAGGGCGCTCAGCCTCGGTCACCTGGCGGGGGAGAAGGGATCGCCGCAGTTCACCCTTGCTGATCTCGCCGACACCGGTGCCGGTCATTGGTGGGTGCTCACCGGATGCCGCAAGGGCGCGGTACCCGCGGCGCTCACCGCCGAGGGGCCTCGGGCTGCCGGCCGCGAGCTGATCCGGCTCGTCGAGCTGTTCGGACGCGACCGGGTGGTGGTCGAGCTGTGGGACCACGGCGATCCACTCGACTCGGCACGCAACGATGCGCTCGCCGAGCTCGCGGCCCGCCACGATCTGGCCTGCGTCGCCACCAACAACGTGCACTACGCCGTGCCGGCACAACGCCGCTTGGCCTCCGCGATCGCCGCCGTCCGTGCCCGGCGCAGCCTCGACGAGCTCGACCCGTGGCTGCCGGCCACATCGGGCGCGCACCTCCGCAGCGGTGCCGAACAGGCCCGACGGTTCCTTCGCTAC
>CXWL01019267.1_pt1 | contig 18691 bp, 20 predicted proteins | sample 590931 | NCBI WGS metagenome assembly CXWL01 (sample SAMEA3498368, study PRJEB10139) | groundwater metagenome | biome: water well; material: biofilm material | place: Germany | collected 2015-04-27 | reverse complement strand
ACATAGATGACCCATACGCCAACCCGATCCCGGTACACCCAGAGAGCGGCCGGCACGGCCAAGATCGTCGCCGGCAGGACGATCCGCACGGCTATCTCGGACGTGGACAGCCGCAGGAATCCGAACTGGAGGATCACCACGGCCAAGGCGAAAGTGGCGCTCGCAAGGCCTCGGTAGTTCGAATTCAACGTCGGTCGTCCTTTTAATTGCGTCTCTCAGCTGGCGAGGGAGTATCGGCTTCGGCGAGACCGCCAACGAGCGCCGCATACGTCGGCAGCGGANNCAGATCTGGCGACCCTAGCGGCCCCAGATCCACGGCGCCACGGCCAGAGCGGTCACGGCGGCAAAGTTCAGTGCAACGATCGCGGCAGGGATGAAACGGGACATAACTGGCTACCTCCATAGCTGCTAGGACGGAACTTCTCTCCTATGCAGCATCGGCAGGGTTTTCCCTCTCTTGAGGCACCTGGAGCCTCTACGGGAATGTTCCTGCCCAGATAGCCAGCAACCCCGAATCTAGGGCCTAAGAATCCCTACGCCGGTTGAACGCAGTCTGTTGTTCGGGGTGTAGGGGTGTGTTAGGCTTCGCGCCATAATTCACAAAGTTCGCCGAGCTTCGAGAGGCGCCAGTGATCGAGCAGTTCGGGCGGGCCGGATTCCTGCTTGTCTTCGCCGTGATCTTCCCCCTGATACCGATTCTGGCATCGGTGGCCCTCGGCGTGTTCAAGATCCGGCCGAGTAATCCAGACCCCATCAAGGAGTCCATTTACGAGTGCGGCATGGTGCCCATCGGTGACGCCCAGGTTCGCTACAACGTCCGCTACTACGTCTTCGGGCTGTTGTTCGTCGTCTTCGACGTCGAGGCGGTCTTCCTCTACCCGTGGGCCGTGGCCTACCGCCAGCTTGGCCTGTACGCCTTCTTCGAGGCCCTGATCTTCATCGGCATCCTCCTCGTTGGGTACGCCTACGCCTGGCGCAAGCGCGCCATGGAGTGGCTCTGATGCCCCACCCGAAGACCGTCCTCCTGTCCGGGAACGAAGTCGCCGATCGCCTGCGCGCCGCCCTGCCCGATGCCGTGCGCTCGGCCGCACCGGCGTACGTTGTCCTCGAACCGTCGCAGGCCTACGAAGCGATGCATTTCCTCCGCGACGATGAGCATCTCGATGGGAAGTTCCTCATCCAGCTCTGCAGCGTCGACATGATCACGAGCATCGATATGGTCTACCACTTCGCCTCGCTCGCCCAGAACCACATGTTCCAGGTGAAGATCCCCTGCGATCATGAGAAGCCGGAAGCGCCTTCGATCTCACCGCTGTGGTCCGGCGCCTGGCTGCAGGAGCGCGAAGTGTACGACCTCATGGGCGTCCGCTTCGAAGGGCACCCCGAGCTCACGCGGATCTTTCTCTGGGACTCCTTCCCGGGTCATCCACTCCGCAAAGACTTCATGTCGATGCCCGGTGGCCTGAAACCAGGCCTCACGCAGTTTCCGAAGCAGGTCGCCGGTGAGACCGGCAACGAGTTCCGCCCGCGCAATCCGGGTACCGGCGAGTAATGCGCCTCACCCCTTCTCCATCCACGGAGAGGGGGTTGGGGGGTGAGGTTAAGCGTGCCAGTCAAAGTCGAGCCAGTCGAAGTCAACATCGGACCCCAGCACCCGTCCACGCACGGCGTGTTCCGCATGGTCGCGAAGATCGACGGTGAACGCATCGTCGACGTGAAGATGATTGTCGGCTACCTCCACCGCAGCATGGAGAAGCTGGCCGAAGAGCGCACCTTCACCCAGAACATCCCCTTTACCGACCGCATGGACTACCTGGCCGCCATGTCCGGCAACCTCGGCTACTGCCTCTCCGTCGAAAAGCTCGCCGACATTGAAGTGCCGGAGCGCGCGATGTACCTGCGCGTCATCTTTGCCGAACTCCAGCGCGTCGCCAGCCACTGCATGGCCACCGGCGCCTTCATCAACGACTGCGGCGCCTGGCAGACCCCCGTCATGTGGTGCTTCCGCGACCGCGAGCGCGTTCTCGATCTCTTTGAGATGACCTGCGGCGCCCGCCTCACCACCAACTACATGCGCATCGGCGGCGTCGCCTTTGATATCCCCGACGAGTTCCTTCCCGCCCTCGACAAGCTCATCAACGACGAGCTGCCGAAGGCGTTCGAGGAGTACGAGCAGCTCATCGTCGGCAACGAGATCATCATGATGCGCGCCCGCGATGTTGGCATGGTATCTCCGGAACTCGCCATCAACGCCTCGCTCAGCGGCCCCCTCCTCCGCAGCACCGGCATCGCCTGGGATCTCCGCAAGGCCGACCCCTACTGCGGCTACGACCGCTTCAAGTTCGAGATCCCCGTCGGCTACAACGGCGACGCCTACGACCGCATGACCATCCGCATCGAGGAGATGAAGCAGAGTCTGCGCATCATCCGCCAGGCCGTCGGCCAACTGCCGGGCGGCCCGCACAAGACCGATGTCCCGCTCGCCATCCGCCCGCCCGTCGGCGAGGCATATTCGCGCGTTGAGTCCCCGAAGGGCGAGCTGGGCTTTTACGTCGTCAGCGATGGCGGCCCCGCGCCGTATCGCTGGCACGTCCGCGCGCCTTCCCTCATCAACCTCAGCGTTCTGCGTGAGATGACGATCGGTCAGAGCATTGCCGACGCCATCGTCACCCTCGGCAGCATCGACATCAACGTCGGGGAGTTGGACCGCTGATGCGAAACCGACTCCTCACGATCGTCACTGACAACTGGTGGGACATTCGCGATCTCTCGAACGTCTCCGCCTTCATCTACCGCCACCTCGAGGACTGGGGCTTTCCGGACTGGTCGATCTACGTGATCTCGGCCCTTCTCGGCACGCTCGGCATCATCTCCTTCATCGGCGCCGTTGCCATCGTGAATATCTGGGTCGAACGGCGCGTCGTCGGCCGCATGCAGTCGCGCCTCGGTCCCAACCGCCTCGGTCCCTTTGGCCTCCTCCAGCCCATCGCCGACGCGATCAAGCTCATGCAAAAGGAAGTGCTGCAGCCGAAGTCCGCCCCCGGCTGGATCTACACCGCCGCTCCCATCGCCTTCACCGTGCCAGGCATCGCCATCATGGCCGTCCTCCCCTGGGGCCGGAACATGGTGCTCGCGAACCTCGACGTTGGCCTCCTGTACATCCTTGGCCTCACTTCGATGGCCGTGCTGTCTGTGTTCATGGCCGGCTACAGCAGTAACAACAAGTACTCGCTCTTCGGCGCCATGCGCGTCATCGCCATGCTTGTCTCCTACGAGATCCCGATCGTCGCCGGGTTGCTCGGCGTCGTTCTCTTCGCCGGCACCATGAACCTGCAGGGCATCGTCCTCTTCCAGGAGGAGCACTGGGCCTTCATGATCATGCTCCAGCCGCTCGCCTTCCTCATCTACTTTTTCGCCATCTCCGCCGAACTCAACCGCACCCCCGCTGATATCGCCGAGGCCGAGTCCGAGATCGTCGGCGGCTATCACACGGAGTACTCCGGCATGAAGTTCGGGCTCTTCTACGCCGCCGAGCTCATCAACGCCGTAGCCGTCTCCGCCATCATCGCCACCCTCTTCCTCGGCGGATGGTGGACCTACAAGCTCGACGAACTCATCCCCGGCTGGATGCTCTTCATCGGCAAGATCTACGCCGTCTACTTCATCTTCGTCTGGACGCGCGGCACCTTGCCCCGCTTCCGCATCGACCAGCTCATGAACTTCGCTTGGAAGTGGCTCACCCCGATGTCGATCATCAACGTCGTCGTCGTCGCTGCCGAAGTCGTCCTCTGGGAAGAGACGGGTTGGAGCGCGGGCTTCCTCATCCCCGCCTTCATCGCCATCAACGGCGCCCTCGCCGTCATCCTGATCTACGGCTTCGTCAAGGCCCTTGCCCCGAAGTTCCAGCGCTTCCCGAACCGGCCGCGCTTCTACTCCGACATCGACGTCCCGTCGCTGCCGGCGGTCACGATCGCCGACGCCGCAGCGGCCGCACTGGCGGCGAGGGGAGGCCGGGCATGATCGCTGACAACGGCATCGTCATCGCCTTCTGGATCCTCTCCGCCACGACTATCGGCTGTGCCCTCATGACCGCCGCCGTCCGCGAGACGATCCAGGCTGTCCTCTTCCTCGCCCTCACCTTCGTCGGCGCCGCCGGCATCTACATCGTCCTCTCCGCCGACTTCGTCGCCGTCGTGCAGGTGCTGATCTACGCCGGCGCCGTCAGCGTCCTCATGACCTTCGCCGTCATGCTCACACCGGCCGCCGACCGCCGTAACTCCGAGACCGTGTTCCAGGCCCCCGCGCTCGTTCTGTCGGGCCTCGTCCTCGCCGTTGTCGTCTTCGTCACGCTGGACACGGACTGGGCCATCTCCGACCGCGCTGGCTTCGCCGCCACCGCCGAGTCGCTGGGCGAGGCCTTCCTCAAGCCCTACGTGGTGCCCTTCGAGGTCTCGTCCGTGCTGCTGATGGTCGCGATGATCGGCGCTATCATCCTCACCCGAGAGGAGGGCAACGAATGAGCGTCCCTCTTCTGACCCTCGTGCTCCACCTCGAAGAAGTGCTGATTGTCGGCGCCGCGCTCTTCGCCATCGGCCTCTACGTCGCCCTCTCGAAGCGCAACGCCATCGGCGTCCTCATGGGCGTGGAGTTGATGCTGAACGCCGTCAATGTCACCTTCCTCGCCTTCTCGCGATTCATCGAGTCCGACCGTCCGCTCGACGGCCACGTCTTCGCCGTCTTCGTCATCACCGTCGCCGCCGCCGAAGCCGCCGTCGCCCTCGCCCTCGCAGTCGCTGTCTATAAGCACCGCGAAACCGTAAACATCGATGAAATCGATCTCTTGAGATGGTGATCTAGTGATTGGTGGCTGGTGTCTTGTGATTGGGCGAACCAATCACCAAGCACCAATCACCAGGAGCCCAGCATGTGGTCCAAGTTGTTTGATGTGAAGAACGGATACGCCGCCGAGGTGTGGAAAGAGCTGTTCGATGCCGAAGGCGTCTCGAACCGCATCGTCCCGCCCCTGCAGTCCGATGCCCCCATGGCCCAGCCGCGCGAAATCTGGGTTCCCGACAGCAAGACCCACGTCGCGCAGGAAATCATGAGGAAGATCTGACGAGCGCCGCCCAGTCGCCACGTAGCTTTAGCTGCGCCAACAGAGCCCGAGAGCGAAGAATGCACCAGTCACCAGTCACCAATCTCCAGGAGTCCAGCTAGTTGTATTTGCCCGACATCCCCGAAGCCGCCGTATGGGCGATCTTCTTCCTGCCGGTGGCGTCGCTCCTAACGATCGCCTTCGCCACGAAGCCGTACCCCACGCTCTCCGGCTACGTCACCGTCGCGGCGATGGCCGGTGCCTTCGCCCTCTCACTCTGGGCGCTGGACACCGTCATCGACCACGACGGCCACTCCCTCCGTTTCGGCACCTACAACTGGCTCTCCGTTGGGCCGCTGAACGTCGATATCGCCCTTCGCATCGACGGCCTCAGTGCCATCATGCTCGTCGTCGTCACCTCCGTCTCCTTGCTGGTGCAGTTCTACTCCCAGGGATACATGGAGGGCGACACCGGCTACTCCCGCTACTACATGTGGATGTCGCTGTTCACCGCCGCCATGATCGGCCTCGTGATCGTCGACAGCATCCTCATGGTCTACGTCTTCTGGGAGTTGGTTGGCCTCGGCTCGTACCTGCTCATCGGCTTCTGGTTCCATAAGAAGTCGGCCGGTGACGCCGCCAAGAAGGCTTTCCTCACTACGCGCCTCGGCGATGTCGGCTTCCTCATCGGCATCCTCCTCATCTGGAACAAGGCCGACACCTTCAACATCCCGCTCATCCAGGACCTGGCGCAGCGCGGCGAACTCAGCGACGGCGTGATCACCGTGTTCGCCCTGTGCATCTTTGCCGGCGCCGCTGGAAAGTCGGCGCAGTTCCCACTACACGTCTGGCTGCCCGACGCTATGGAAGGCCCAACACCCGTCTCCGCCCTCATCCATGCCGCCACGATGGTCGCCGCCGGCGTCTATCTCGTCGCCCGCATGTTCCCGGTGTTCCAGGCCTCGGACGACGCGATGACCACGGTCGCCTACGTCGGCGGCTTCACCGCCATCTTCGCCGCCTCGATGGGGTTGGTGATGACCGACCTCAAGCGCGTGCTCGCCTACTCCACGCTCTCGCAACTTGGCTACATGATGTTGGCCCTCGGCCTGGGCGGGTACATCGCCGCCATCTTCCACCTCTTCACCCACGCCTTCTTCAAGGCCCTCCTCTTCCTCGGATCGGGCTCGGTCAACCACGCGACGGGCACCTTCGACATGCGAAAGATGGGCGGCCTCCGGAAGTTCATGCCGATCACCTACGCCACCTTCCTCGTCGGCTCGATCAGTCTGTCCGGCATCTTCCCCTTCGCCGGCTTCTGGTCGAAGGACGCTATTCTCGGCAGCGCCTGGGAGGAGAACAAGATCCTCTTCACCGTCGCCATGGTCGTCGTCTTCATGACCGCCTTCTACTCCTTCCGCGCCGTTTTCCTCACCTTCCACGGCGAGTACCAGGGCGGAGAGGCGCCGGAGCACGGCGGCAGCCACGACGCTCACCACGGGAAACCGCACGAATCGCCGTTCACCATGTCGGCTCCGCTACTCGTTCTTGCCGTGCCTGCGATGCTCTTCGGGTTCTGGAACATGCCGTTCGACGGCTGGGAGCGTATCGGACACTTGCTGGAAGGCGCGCTGCCCGAGTCCTCGGCCGAGCAGCTACACCCCGAGAAGTTCAACATGGGCATCGCCATCGGCTCGCTCGCGTTGTGCTTCGCCGGCATCGGCCTCGCCTACGCCATCTACATCGCCAAGGTGATCTCCGCCGAATCGCTGCAGAAGATGTTTGGCCCCGTACACACCCTCGTCGTCAATCGCTACTACATCGACCGGCTGTACGAGAACGTCATCGTGCGCGACCTCTTGTACAACAACGCCTGCCGCGTATTGCAGTGGTTCGACACGAACGTCATCGACTTCACCGTCAACGGCTCCGGCGAGGCCACCCGCTGGTTCGGCGATCGACTGCGCTGGGTGCAATCCGGGTCCGTGCAGGCGTACGGCAGCGTGGGCTTCGCCGGCCTCCTTGTGGCGTCACTCGTGATGCTGGTCTGGATAGAGAGGTAGATCGATGAACGGCATCCTCATCGTCACCGTCTTCTTTCCGGCCGTCGCCGCCGCCGTCCTCGCGCTCACTGGCCAGCGCGGAAACGACACGCAGTCCCGGGCCATCGCCTTGATCGCCACCGGTGCCACGTTCGTGATGTCGCTCATCCTGCTGTTCGGCTTCGACCGCACACCCGATCCCGGCCCCGCCAATGTCTTTCAGTTCGAATCTCAGGCCACCTGGATCGATGCCGCCACCGCCGGCTTCGACGTGCAGTTTCACATGGGCGTCGACGGTCTCGGCATCATGATGGTTTTCCTTACGACCTTCTTGTTCCTCATCGCCACGCTCATCTCCTTCGGCGTCAACCTCCGCGCGAAGGAGTACTTCATCTGGATCCTCGCCCTCGAGACCGGCGTGCTTGGTGTCTTCACCTCGCTCGACTTGATCATGTTCTTCCTCTTCTGGGAGGTCGAACTGCTGCCCATGTACATGCTCATCTCGATCTGGGGCAGTGGGCGCAAAGAGTACTCGGCGATGAAGTTTTTGCTGTACACGATCGCCGGCTCCGCGCTCATGCTCGTCGGCTTCCTTGTGATGGGTTTCAGCGCCGAGCCCGTCGCCACCTTCGACATGGTCGCCCTCCAGCAAAGCACGATCACCGACACGCTGTTACCGTTGTGGATGATCTTCGGCTTCGTCTTCATCGCCTTCGCCGTGAAGTTGCCGATGTTCCCATTCCATACCTGGCTGCCCGATGCCCATACGGACGCGCCCACTGCGGTCTCCGTGATCCTCGCCGGCGTCCTTCTGAAGATGGGCGGCTACGGCATCCTCCGCATCCTCATCACGCTCATGCCGGAGACGGCGGAGGACTACGGCATCTGGCTGGCCATCTTCGCCGCCATCAGCGTCGTCTATGGCGCCCTCCTGACCATCCGCCAGAAGGATCTGAAACGCCTTGTCGCCTACTCATCGGTGAGCCATATGGGCTTCGTGCTGCTCGGCATCTCTGCGCTCGGCAACTTGAGCCTGAATGGCGCCGCCCTGCAGATGTTCACGCACGGCACCATCACCGGTCTGCTGTTCGTCATGGTCGGCATCATCTACGACCGTACCCACACGCGTAACATCGACGAGCTCTCCGGCCTCGCGCATACGATGCCGCTGACCGCCACCGTGCTGATCATCGCCGGTCTGGCCTCCCTCGGCCTGCCGGCCATGTCCGGTTTCGTCGCCGAGACGATGGTCTTCCTCGGTAGCTACGACAAGTACACCATCCCGACGGTGGTTTCTGTTTCGGGCATCCTTCTCGCCGCTGGCTACATCACCTGGATGGTGCAGCGCGTCCTCTTCGGCGAGCGCAGCGAGAAGTGGGCGGCTCTTCCTGACGCGAACCAGTGGTGGGAGAAGCTGCCGATGGCCGCCCTCGTCGTCGTCATCATCGGCGTCGGCATTTATCCGGCGATCGTCGTCGACGTGCTCGATAGCGGCATCATCGACATTGCCGAGGGGCTGGCCCGATGATTCAAGACTTCGATCGCCTCGCTCCCGTGATGGTCGTCATGCTGACGGCCGGGATCATCTTCATCGTCGATATGATCGTCCGGCGCGAGGACAAACGCCTGCTAGGCGGCATCGCGATCCTGGGGCTTGCTGTGTCGGCGGCCTGGCTCGTCTCGCTCATCGTGCGTGAGCGCGAAGCGTCCTACTTCAGCGACTCGATGGCGCTCGACAACTTCAGCATCTTCTTCACCTTCATGTTCATCGGTGTCACGGCGGCCGTCATCCTCGCCTCTTGGGATTACATGGAGCGCTTCGGCGATCGTCAGGGTGAGTTTCTCGCCCTCGTCCTCATCGCCACCTCCGGCATGATGTTGCTGTGTGGCGCCCGCGACCTCATCGCCATCTTCGTCGCGCTTGAGCTCACCAGCATCACGCAGTTCATCCTCGCCGGATACCTCCGCGATGATAAGGGCAGCGAGGCGGCGATCAAGTACCTGCTGCTCGGCGCCGTTTCGTCCGCCGTCGTGCTCTACGGCATGGCCTTCCTCTTCGGCATCAGCGGCACCACGCGCCTGATCTCCACCGACGGCTCCGCCAGCATCGCCAGCGCCATTGCCTCCGGTGATGACGGCATGCGATCGGCGCTCATCGTCAGCATGGTCTTTCTTGCCGCCGGCTTCGGCTTCAAGATGGCCATCGTCCCGTTCCAGATGTGGACGCCGGACGTGTATCAGGCCTCGCCGACCCCTGTGGCCGCCTTCCTCTCGGTCGGCAGCAAGGCCGCCGCCTTTGCTGTCGTCATCCGCATCTTCTACGAAGGCTTCGGCCCCGACACCTTCGTCGGGAACGACTGGAAGATCCTCTTCGCCGCTCTCGCCGCGATCACGATGACCGTCGGTAACGTCATGGCGATGCGCCAGACGAACATCCGCCGTCTCCTCGGCTACAGCTCGATCGCCCAGGCCGGCAACTTCCTCGTCGGCCTCGCCGCTATCTCCGCCACAGCGGACGGACAGTCACAGCTCGGCGTCAGCGGCGTCGTCTTCTTTCTGGCGACGTACGCCTTCACCAACCTCGGCGCCTTCTTCGCCGTGATGGCCATCTCCAACAAGACCAACAGTGACGAGATCGTCGACTATGCAGGCATGGGCCGCCGCGCTCCCATCCCCGCCTTCGTCCTGCTCTTCTGCCTGCTTTCCCTCACCGGCCTCCCGCCGACCGCCGGCTTCATCGCCAAGATCTACATCTTCAACGCCGCCGTCCAGGCCGATCTGGTCTGGCTGGTCATCGTCGCCGCGCTCAATACCATCGTCTCCGCCTTCTACTACATGGGCATCGCCCGCCAGATGTACCTCTCCGAGGCCGATGGCGAGCCGGAGATTCGCACCCCCATGCTCTCGCAGGCAATCCTCCTTCTCGCCGCCCTCGGCGTGGTCGGCGTGGGCGTGTACCCCATCCCCCTCATCGAAGCCGCCCAGCGCGCCGCCAACGTCTTCGCCTGAGCACGGTTGGCCTGCCGAGGTTCTGGCAACGAACGGACCCACAATTGATCAGGCGCGATCGCATATTGTTTCACGTGAAACGGTTGTGCTAAGCAGATGAACATTTGTCAGGCCAGGAGGTGCCGGCTCGCGGTCTTCTCGCAGCTCAATGGTGATGCGCGTGCTCGCCGAGGATCGCGTCCTCATGGCGTCGCATGATCTCCTCGTCGGAGGTGACTTCGTGGTCGTAGCCCAGCAGGTGGAGGATGCCGTGTACGAGCAGGTGCGCCAGCTCGTCCTGCAGCGCCAGGCAGTACTCGGTTGCTTGCCGCCGCGCGGTATCCACCGAGATGATCACGTCGCCCAGGTGCCGGGCCTCTCCGTCCGGGACGGCGAACTCCTCCCCTTCCGCCTGTGAGAACGACAGCACGTCGGTGGGCGTATCGGTGTGACGATACGTGCGGTTTAGTTCGTGTACTGCCGCATCGCCCGTCAGCAGCACGCTCAGCTCTGCCGGCCGGCCGACGGCCTCAAGCGCGAGGGCATGCGCCGCCAGCTTCTCCAGCGCCCGCGGGTCGACTCCGTCCGTCTCGACATCGGCCTGAACGTCGATCAAGTAGTCCACGCGGTCATTGTACGGGCGCGGCAATGCTCCAACGCGAACAAATCGCCGCAGAGCCGGGTGACGATGGCCACCCGAGCGCCGCTACCCCTGGCCGTCACCCGCATGCCCGTTTGTAACGTCAGCCGGTCTTTCGACACGATAGACTGAGGAAAAGGAGGAACGTCGACTATGACGATGACTGACGAAGCCACATCCACCAACAAGACCACCATCGAAAGAGCTACATTCGGCGCCGGATGCTTTTGGGGCGTCGAGGCGGCCTTCCGCCAGATCAAGGGCGTCAAGGCCACGGCCGTCGGCTTCATGGGCGGCCAGCGCGACGCGCCCTCCTACGAGGACGTCTGCTACAAGGGCACCGGCCATGCCGAGGTCGTCGAGGTCGAGTACGATCCCGGGCAGGTGGCCTACGACGATCTGCTCGACGTGTTCTGGGAGAACCATGACCCGACGCAGCTGAATCGCCAGGGCCCCGACATCGGCGACCAGTACCGCACGGCGATCTTTTTCCACTCGCCCGAACAGGAGGCGGCAGCGGCAGCCTCGAAGGATCGCCGGGACAAGAGCGGCGCCTATCGCCGTCCAATCGTCACTGAGATCACGCCCGCGGAGACGTTCTGGAAGGCCGAGGACTATCACCAGCAGTACCTCGAAAAGCGCGGCCTCTCCACCTGCCACATCTAGGAGTTCGCATCGACCGAGGCGCGGAGCGTGGAGCATAGCCGCCCTCGGCTGTGCGTCCGCCAAGGGCGGACTGGCGCAGTTATTCACACCGCTCCGGATGAACTCGTCGCGTGCGGAACCGTGCTTGCCTCAAGATTCGCGGTTCTCAGCATTCGAGTGCGTCATCCAGGCGAGCATCAGCCATACCGGTCCAAACGCTACTGCCCAAAGAAGTGCAAGAAGCAACACGTGGCCCCAATCAGGAACGGCAGCTGAAACGAGAGCGAGCAGCATGCCTACAGAAAGGGCGGAGAAGAACCGTAGGAAGTGTATGGGTGTACCAGAGCGAAACAGGACGAACACCCAACACGAAAGCACAGCAACGACGACACAGATGCCAACCGCCAACGTAATTGCGAAGCGATCCAACGAAGTCAGCCTCGCGCCACGCGCAGTCGCGTAGCGAGCTCCCGAATCCGCCACACCGAATCCCCTAACCCCCCCGCCCGGTTCCGCGCCAACCAAGCGCGCTCGTACGCCGGCACCACCGCCTCCAACCGCCGCGCGATCCGCCGCCACTGCGGGCGCAGCTTCGCGGCCGACGCGCCCTGAGCGCGGGCGTACTTCGCCGCACCGGTCGCCGCACCGATGTCCGCCATCTCGACTGCGCCGCGGTATTCGTCGACGATCGCCTGCGCGTCCGGACGCCGCATCTTCGCAGCATCCAGCCGGGCTGACAGCGCCGCCAGGGCGTCTGACGTCTCCTCGAACCCGCCGGGCCGCACCCGCTGCATCGGCCAGTCGTTGTCCAGCGGCAGGAAATAGAGTTGGTTCAGCAGTGACCCGTTGCGCGTCTTCGCTCCGTTGATTTGATACGCATTCCCCAGGTCGTAGGCGATCCTGCCGGTCTCACCCGAGGGATCGTCGAACGCGTGGAGGCTCAGTGCCCGCACTAGATCCATGGACGCGCTCGCCTTGGTCGACCACGACATCGAGGCTCCGAACATGAATCCCAGCCACGGCACCGGGGCCGGCTGCATGTGGCCGCCGTCGCCCCACTCCGTCGTCAGCACGCCCGACGCTTTGTGCTTCAGTCCGTTTGTTGTCGCGTTTGTGATGTTCGCCACCACGTTGTCCGTCCGCCCGACGAACGAGTTCCATCCACCGGCGCCCGGACACACGTAGAACGGCAGCCCTGCCCTCCGAAACGCCTTCGCGTCGGTGTCATATGGATGATCGTGTTCGTATCCCCACTCCAGCGCCGTCACGTCGCGCGGGATCTCGCCGATCAACTCCGGATGCTGCTTGATGATGTCGCCCCAGAACATCATGCGCCGCCCCTGCTCCTCGCAGAGCGCGTGCAACTGCATTAGCCAGTCCAGGTACACGCGCCCGGTGCCACGCTCGGCGACAGCCTTCTTGCTTGCACCCTGGCCCAGCTCCCATGTCTCGTCGCAGCCCACGTTGAAGTTGGCGCTACTGAAATGCGGCAGCAGCTCTGCGTACAGACCGCGCATGAGGTCCAGGGAGCGCTTGTCCCCTGGATTGAGGGTCGTCGAAAACCTCTTTCGCTTTGTCAGCAGCATGGCCGCGTGTGGCAGCGCCACTCCACCCGGCACCTCCGCCAGTTCCGTGTACGGCTTGTGGATGAGCCAGCGCTCCATGTGGCCGAAGGAGTTCTGGTTCGGCACCAGCTCGATGTGCCGTTCACGGCAGTACGCATCCAGGGCCAGCACGTCCTCGCCGGTAAGCGGCGAAGCGTCCTTCCACACCGCGCGGTGCCGCTGATAGGCGAAGGTGTGCTCCATATAGAGCTGGAACTGGTTGATCTTCCACTCCGATAGCCTGTCGACGAGACCGAGCAGCGTGTTCATCGTCGGCAGCTTGTCGCGCGAGATGTCCAGCATGACACCGCGGTGGGCGAAGTCGGGATGATCCTCGATGTGCAAGCGCGGGAGCCGGCGGCCGCACTGCCGCACCAACTGCACCAATGTCGAGAACCCATGCGCCAGCCCCGCCCCGTCCCGGGCGACAATGCCGATACGCTCTTCGCCGATCGTCAGGTGATAGCCCTCGCGCTTGTCGATGCGATTGTCGATTGCCGCGACGACACCCTCGCTTTCCGCGACCGAAGTGCCGGCGCGGATCTCCCAGCGCACGCCCGCGTACTGCTCGATGGCCGCTTGCAAGCCTCGGGCCGCGATGATCTCGCCGCGTGCTTCGCCGTGCAGCATGATCACGCACCCAGGCCCGAGCGTGTGGGTACCACCGGAAACATCGATCGACTGCGGTACAGGAGCGAGATGTAGTTTCATGGGCTCATTGTAAACGCGGCGGAAGCAATGGGTGAGGATGCGTGCGAGTCTGGCGCAGGGTGCCGGCGTTGTGCTGCTGGGGTTGGCCCCGTCGTGAACTGGAGGGTCTTCGACCGTGACGGTTGTCAGCTCTTCGACACGCGAGAGGATGAAAGTGGCCTGGTGGAGCGCATAGACGTTGCCCCTGGGCGCGGCTTTGTCGCCATTGGGGACGAACTGTGAGGTGGGTACGACCAAGATTCTTCGCAGGGCTCAGAATGACATGGACGGGGATCTATGACTACTCTGCTGCCAACAGCGCAGTCCAACGGTCGAGCGATCGCGCGAACCGGGGTAGATTCCTGAACTGACGCCTGACGATGTCCGCGGCGAGCTTGCGATCCGCCTCGCCTTCTGCGGGTGCGCCGAGGGCGCGGCGCACGTTGAACTCGAACCAACCCAACATCACCGCCGCGAACTCACCCAGATCGGTCGGCTGAATTGCATCGAGTTCGCCGCCCGCGCGCCGGTATCCCTCGATCCAGCCACGCACGCTCTTCCAGTCAGGCTCGCCGAGGTGGACGCCGGCCCAGGTCAGAGCGAGGCTTGCCACCTCATGCCGGGGATGTACGGGGCCGGCGGCGTCCCAGTCCACGAGCAGCAGCTCACCGGACGGCGTCTTCATGAAGTTCTTCTGGTCGGCGTCACGGTGGCTCATGAGGAGTGGTGTGGTGTCCGCTCGTCCGGAGTCGACGTACGCCTCCATCTCGGCGATTGTGTGGAGGATGGCCCGGAACTCCCACTTCCACTCCACTTCGGAGCGCTCGACTCGTTCCGCTGTTTGCTCCCAGTGCTCGCTGCCGTACGTCTTCAGTGCCGCTGCCTGGGTGACATCCGCCATCATCTGCATCCCGTGGACCCGCGCGACGATCTCCCCGCACCGACCCGACATTGCCGGCCCAAACACCACTCGCTGGAGACCCTCGCCCTCGGCCCACTCATGCACGCGCACGGTCGCGGCGGCGCCGTCGTCGGTTGCGACTTCCGCCAGGCAGCCGCCCGTCGCCGGATTGACAACAGGCCGCGGCATCCGCACGCCGGCCTCGAAGGCGGCCTGCTCGACGGCGAAAGATCGCTCGACGCGCTCCACCGTCCAGGCGCCCTCGGGATCGAGCGCGAAGTCCTTGATAGCGAAGGCGCCGCGCTCGGTCGTCAGCCGGTACATGCGGTGCGTCAGCCCGCCGGCCACGGGCGCCATCTTTCCGGTCGGGGTACCGAGGCCAAAGGCGGCGCAGATTTCCTCGGCTGGGCGGTGAGGTTCAGGCATTGGGGCAGGGTAACGACCTTGGCGGCAACGAGCCTGCTATTCGGGCGATTTCGTGGGGGGCGACGGTTCCCAGTATGCCCGCATCAGTTCGGTTGCCCACGCTGGCTGCCGCACTTCGCTTCGAGGAAGAAACTCTCGCATCACCGGCTTGATATCAAGTACGGGCGTGCCATCGATGGCGTCCAGGCCGCGTACCCGGAGGACGTTGCCTTCGCGGGCGATGATCTCGACCGTTGTCAGACCGATGCGGTTCGGGCGGTTCTTACCGCGCTGGGCGAGTATCCCCGCCTCCGGCCACGCGGGGTTGTTCCTCGGGCGGCGGGCACCCACCTCGATGTTCTCATCCGGCACGCGGTCGAAGTAGAAGACGACCTCGGCGTGCGAAAAGTCCTCGATGCCGGCCAGAGCGTTCTCGCCAAGGGCCTCCGTCAGTACGACATCGGACTCCACCGCTCCCCAATTGTCGTCTGCGATCTGGGTTTGGGAGTTCCGGACAAACCCAATCGCCGTCAGCGTAATTGCATCCATGAGTTAGTCCATCGTCGAAGAAAGTACCCGCCGGAGCTTCAGCTCCGCCGAATGGTTGGGTCATTGCTTTGGCGCTGATCGCGCCTCCGTCAGGCGCGACGCTCAATTACGAACCACGAACCACGAACCACGAACCACGAACTCAGACGTCCTGCCGGTTTTCCAGCGCGCGCGACAGCGTCACATCGTCGGCGTACTCGAGGTCGCTGCCCATCGGCAGACCGCGGGCCAGGCGGGTGACGCGCAGGCCGAGCGGCGTTAACAGGCGGCTGATGTACATGGAGGTCGCCTCACCCTCGAGGTTGGGGTTGGTGGCCATGATGATTTCGCGCACGGAGCCGCCGCGCGTGCGCTCGAGCAACTCCTTCACTTTCAGGTCGTCGGGCCCCACGCCATCCATCGGGGAAATGACGCCGTGCAGGACGTGGTATAGCCCCGAGAAGCCGCGCGTCCGCTCGACGGCGAGGATGTCCAGCGGTTCTTCGACGACGCAGATGAGGGTACGGTCGCGTGAGTCGTCGCGGCAGATGCCGCAGGGGTCGCTCTCGGTGACGTTCTGGCAGATCGAGCACAGGACGGTCTTGTCTTTGAGTTCGATGATGGCCTGGGCGAGGGCGAGGGCATCATCGGGTGGGATGCGCAGCATGTGATAGGTGAGGCGCTGTGCGCTCTTCGGGCCGATGCCCGGCAGCTTGTTGAATTCGTCGATCAATCGGGAGACGGGGGGAGGGGCGGCGCCGTGAGGTTGGTTCATCGCTCATATTGTAGTAGGTAAACAGTCCCGACGTAGCCCCAGCGTGAGCACACCAGAAGGAGCAGGCAACTTAGCTCTTGCGTCGTCCGCGATGCCCGTGTACGTTAGGAATTGGCACTCGGAGTGACTTTAGAAAGCAGAAATAGTCATGCCCCATCTGATCGAGTGGCGCGGCCGGCCCTTCACAGTTGCCGCATTGGCGACGGTCGGCCTCATCTTCGGGCTCGCGTGCAGCGATTCAAGCGACGACGGCAGTGCTACGCCGACCGTCGCGCCCTCGACGCCACTTGGCCGACTGACCGCCGCCTATGGAGATTCGGTGTTGGATCCCTCCGCGGCCGCGTGGGAGAAACTTCTCGCCGACGAGGCCTTCGACAACCAGCCGGTAGCCATCGTCGAGTTCGCCCGTCTACAGGAGAGTGATGCCGCCCGATCCGGCTACGATGCCTTCGTGGTCGCCTTCTCGGCGGCGATCACGAAGGCCGGCGGCAACGTCGTGAGCGTGAACGACATCCTTTTTCCGGGCCTCGAAGGCCTCGAAGGCTACGCCGGCGGCGTATCGTGGGTCGCGGAGGTGCCGTCCCTGAGTGCATACGTTGATGCCCTGCTCGACGACTCAGTGGTTGCCGTCGCCAAGAATCGTCGCGACGCGATATCCGCGGCTCAGGTGCTCGTCGGCCCCAATCTCGTGCCTGAAGTTGTCAGGCAACTTCCACCCAACGAGCCTTCTTCTGATTTTCCCAGCGACCGCGTGCAGGGCAAGAGTCCCGGAGAGATAGTCGACGAACTCTTGGCGATCTACCCCTCAGGCGGCGCCGATCCCACAAAGCAGACGCTTGAGGCCATGGTCGACCTCGACGGCTTCACGGACCAGCGTGTGCACTTCATCAATCTCTATCGCTTCAACGATGATCCGGGTGGCGGCGCACAGGCCCTTGGCGAATACAACGCCGGCGCCCTGCCGGTCGTCCTCGCGCACGGCGGCCGCCCGAAGGTGCTTGTCAACGTGACCCATCACCTCGTCGGCCCCACTGCATGGGATCGATTCATCTTCGTGAGTTGGCCCAGCCTCGCCGTCTTTACCGACCTGCGACTGGATCCCGTCTACGTTGAAGCACAACGCGACCGCGTCAGTTCTGCCGAGCAGTACGGAAATCTCATCACGATCGCCCGGGCCGATCGGCCAAAAGAATAGGGATTGTACAAGAGCGCGAACCCTACAAGCTACAAACCACGAACTAACAACTACAAACTAGAACCTACCCTGCCAGCCCCGGCAGAATACTCCCCGCGATGCCGGCAAGTTGGCCGTATTGCATCGACTGCACTTTCGCCAGCGCTTCGTTCAGGGCGGCCGTCACGAGATCTTCCAGCATCTCGACGTCGTCCGGATCGACGGCGTCCTTGTCGATCTTGAGAGACTGTATCTTCAGCCCACCCGTCACTATCACGTGCACGATGCCGCCGCCGGCGGTGCCTTCAGCCGTTTGCTCCGCCAGGTCCGCCTGCGCCTTTTGCATCTGCGCCATCGCCTGGCTCAGTTTTGCCATCATGTCGCGGTTGTTCGCCATTGCTACGACTCCTCATCTCCCGACACGATCTTCGCGCCGTGCGTCTCTACCGCGTGCTTCACCAGGGGGCTGCGGATCGGCTTCGGTGGTTTCGCCGCCAGAATACACTGGATCGTTACCGGTTCACCGAACACTTGCGAAGCGAGCTCCTCGTACACCTTCCGAGTTTGCGTCTCCGACACCGTCTTCTTGTGATGCGCATCGACGAAGAAGCCCAGGGTCAGGACTCCGGCATCGTACGACACGGCTCGGCAGGAGCCGTTGAGCAGCGCATCGAACTTCATCGCCTTCTGGCGCGCGAGCGGCCGCAGCTTCTCGTCGACGAAGGTCTCGAGATCGATGTTGCCGCCGGGTGTCGTCGCGATGTGTCCGCCGTTTGGCGGCGGAATGAATGGCGCGACGTCCGGGGGCTCTTCCCCGGCGCGTGGGATCACCGGCGCCTTGCTCCCCAGCATTCGCGCGATGTCTTCGGCCGAGGCGTTGCTCAGATCTTTGCGCAGCTCCGTTGGGACTCGGTCGATCGGAGCTGTCGGCGGGGCGCTGGGCCGTGGCGGTGCCGGTCGCGTTTGGGACGGAGGCGCCGCTTGCACGGTCCGTTGAGGCGGTGCCATGCGTGGTGGTGCGGCTGGCGCTTCCGCTCGCGGCGCGACTGCGGCTGGTGGAGGGGCTACCGAGTCCGCGAGGGCCAGCTCAAGCGGCAGGGGCGACAACGGGTCGGCCCGGAGGTCCGCTTGTCCGAAGGCCCGCAGCGCCTGAACGAGCGTCTCGCGCGAGACATTGGCGATGCTCTCCTGCATCTCCGACACC